>Ga0257120_1000341_pt1 | contig 35708 bp, 36 predicted proteins | sample SI106_10metaG_FD_190153 | JGI IMG/M metagenome (GOLD analysis project Ga0257120, IMG submission 190153) | Marine microbial communities from Saanich Inlet, British Columbia, Canada - SI106_10 | ecosystem: Environmental > Aquatic > Marine > Inlet | place: Canada: British Columbia | collected...
GGGCTATGACTTTAATGATATCCCGTATGGAAGCGCAGAGCACATTCACCTATTTACTGAAGCCAAAAAACTGGCTTTTGAAGACCGTGCAAAATATTATGCAGATATGGATTTTTATGATGTCCCGGTGGAACAATTACTTTCAAAAGATTATGCAGCCGTAAGACGAAGCAAAATTGGCCCTGACGCCGGCCTTTACAAAGCAGGGTCGATAAGCAATGGAGAGACAGTATATCTGACTGCTGCTGATAAAAATGGTACCATAATTTCTTTAATTCAAAGCAATTATAGAGGTATGGGCTCAGGATTAGTTCCTACAGATTTGGGTTTTATGCTTCAAGATCGAGGCGAACTTTTTTCTCTTGAAGAAGGACAAGCCAATACCTACGCCCCCGGCAAAAGACCCTTTCATACTATTATACCTGCATTTATGACGAGAGATGGCATCCCTCTGATGAGCTTTGGGGTAATGGGAGGTGACTTTCAACCCATGGGGCATGTACAAATTGTAATGAATATGGTAGATTTTGGAATGACCTTGCAAGAAGCTGGGGATGCCCCAAGGATAGATCACACAGGAACCTCTACGCCTACAGGTTTTGATGCGGTAAATTCAGGAAAAATCAGACTGGAATCAGGCTTTGATTATGAAACTATTCGAACACTGATGAACCAAGGACATAACGTAGGCTTTGCATTAGGCATATATGGAGGGTACCAAGCCATCCTGTGGGATGATAAAAATAAGGTCTACTTGGGCGCTTCAGAATCGCGAAAGGATGGTCAGGCAGCAGGTTACTGACCCATTCCTGAATTAAATATCTGTTGAAGAAACTATTCGAATTTAGACCCTAGTCATGTAACTGATTTGAAATCCTTGGACATAAGAGTAATCATCCCAGCCTTTAATGAACAAAATGCAGTCGGCCGCGTCATTAAAGAAATCCCAAACGAATGGGTTAATGAAATCATCATGGTCGATAATGGCTCTTCAGATCACACTTTTGCAACTGCTCAAAGACTCGGAGTCACCTCATTAAAAGAATCCAAACGTGGCTATGGTTGGGCCTGCTTGAAAGGGATAGATCATCTAGCTAAAAGTGATCCCACTCCTGATATTGTTGTATTTCTTGATGGAGACTATAGCGACTATCCAGCCGAACTTGTTAAATTAATTGATCCCATTATCAATGGAGGGGCTGATATGGTTATTGGCAGCCGAAACTTAGGCATTAAAGAGCCGGGCTCGATGATGCCACAGCAAATATTTGGAAACTGGCTCGCCACCACTTTGATAAGGTATCTTTACCATGTTAAATATACGGACTTGGGACCTTTTCGAGCCATCAAATACGATGCATTGATGCAACTTAAAATGGAAGACAAAACCTATGGCTGGACCGTCGAAATGCAAATAAAAGCCATCAAAAATAAATTAAAAATTGAGGAAATAGCTGTGAATTATCGCAAAAGAATAGGAATATCTAAAGTTTCAGGTACCCTTAAAGGTACGATTCTGGCGGGTTATAAAATCCTCGCCACCATTATTAAATATCTCTAAATGGAATGGATCATAATAATGCTTTATGGTTTTTCGATGTTCATCATATGCCTCTTTAGCTTAGCACAATTGAACCTGACTTGGCATTATATTAGAAAAGTCGATGATCCTGCTTTAAACTATGTACCTACAAACCTCCCTTTTGTAACCCTTCAACTACCGCTGTACAATGAGAAATATGTGATTGATCGACTCCTAGATGCGGTCACCTCCTTAGATTACCCCAACACTCACCTCGAAATTCAAATCCTTGACGACTCTGATGACGAAACCGTCGGTATGATTGATGCCCGCATAGACCAAATCAAAAATAAAGGCATTGACATTGTTCATCTGAGAAGACAAAATAGAATAGGCTTCAAGGCAGGTGCTTTACAACATGGGTTGACCACAGCTAAAGGTGAATTCATTGCTGTATTTGATGCTGATTTTATACCTAAAATAGATTTTTTAAAACAAGTCATCCCCCATTTTAAAGATGAAAAAATAGCCATGGTACAAACACGTTGGGGCCATTTAAATGAAAATTTCAACTTGCTCACCAAAATGCAGGCCTTTGGCCTAAATGCCCATTTTACTGTGGAACAAACAGGACGAAGAAAAGCCAAGAGCTTTATTAATTTCAATGGAACGGCAGGCATCTGGAGGAAAGAAAGTATTCTAGATGTGGGCGGCTGGCACCATGATACGCTCACAGAAGATCTTGACCTAAGCTATCGCGCGCAGTTAAATGGATGGAAATTCGAATACCTTGAATCTGTAGAAAGCCCAGCTGAACTCCCTATTACACTGCAAGCCGTAAAAAGCCAACAATTCAGGTGGAATAAAGGAACTGCGGAAACGATCAGAAAAAATATAAGCAAAGTAATCCAATCAGATTTAGCACTTAATCATAAAACACGAGCCGCCTTACATCTTTTAAATAGTACGGTTTTTCTATTTATTTTTATGGCTGCTCTGCTTTCAGTACCCCTTGTTTTTATAAAAAATGAGTATCCTCACCTGAAAACAATTTTTGATTTTGGTTCTGTTTTTTTAGTCGGTGTTATTGCCATAGGTATTTTCTACTGGTTTGCAGTTCGAGCTTCTCAAAAACATCCTTTGATCTATTTTTGTACCTATTTCCCATTATACCTTACCTTTTCACTCAGTCTATCACTCCACAACTCGTTGGCCTTATTGGAAGGGTTTCTTAATATAAAAACAGATTTTGTCAGAACTCCAAAATTTGGTGTCCAAAGGCATACGAATGATTGGAAAGGCAATAGTTATATTCAACATAAGATCAGTTTACTCAATTTTATGGAGGGCTTGTGCATGCTCTATTTCGCTTGGGGTTTGGGCCTAGGTATCAACTTTCAACATTACGGTTTTCTACCTTTTCATGCCATGCTTACCCTCGGTTTTGGCTATCTTTTTTTTAACGCGATCAAAAACAGTTTACAAAATGTCGCTTAAGAGGCTTTTTGGACCCGCTCCTCTGTCGTACTTCATGTTTGTTGGATCTATTTTAATGCTATCAACAGTACTTAATAGATCCGATTCCATGGGTTTATTTACCTGCTTCAGTGCGTCATTTTTTGCTTATTTCTGGATTTGTAAATTCGAATATTCATTCAAATCTATATGGGTCTTAGGCATAGGTGTACGGTGCCTGCTTTTTTATGATCTACCCAATTTTTCAGATGATTTCTATCGGTTTATTTGGGATGGATCCTTGATTCACCATGGCATCAACCCCTATTCATTATTACCTACCCAAGTCAGTGAACTGGATATCCCAAAATTTTCTCCTGCGGCATTGGCACAGTTAAATTCCAGTAGGTACGCTACCGTTTATCCGCCCTTGAATCAGTTCTTTTTTTGGCTCTCCACTTTTCTAGCCCACCCTCTAGGGTCCGTAGGCATCTTGAGAATTTTCCTATTATTAACGGACATCGCCTCAACCTTGTTACTTCATAAATTAAGACCAAAAACAGCTCTATCAGGCTGGTTTTTTTTAAATCCTTTGCTTATTTGGGAAGGCGTGGGTAATGTGCATTTTGAATCCATGGTGATTTTCTTCCTTTTACTCACCCTATATTTTATTTCAAAAAATAAATTTGCAAAGGCTGGATTCGCCTGGGGTTTGGCCATCGCTACCAAACTCATCCCACTCCTCTTTCTACCTGCTTTAATGTGGTATTATAAATGGAAGCAGAGCTGGGTATTAATCAGCATTGCACTGATAGTGTTGAGTCTAACCCTGATGCCCATGTTAAGCACTCAACTTACGGAGGGAACCTTCACCAGTTTAAAACTCTACTTCCAGCATTTTGAATTTAATGCCAGCATTTACTTCATTTTCAGAGCCCTCGGTTTTTGGTTTAAAGGATACAATATCATTGGAACCCTGGGACCCATCATGGGGATTATTACTCTATTTTTAATCTCTTTAGGAGCTATTCTCCTATATCATTATAAAAAATCTATAGAAACCGTCTTACTCTATTCACTTACCCTTTATTTTCTGATGAGTACAACCATTCATCCATGGTATATCTTAACTTTGATACCCCTAGGATTACTTAGCGGATACTGGTATCCTGTTATTTGGAGCTTCACCGTATCTTGGAGCTATTTTGGTTATGATGCTGCAGGATATGATGTACCTACCTGGTGGATATTAAGTGAATATATCATCTTATTTGGTGCTATAGGAATAGAATTAAAAAAGAAATATGCGACCCTTGTATAACGTTTTATTTTGTTTGTATCTAGTTCTTGGATGTCAACCCAAAACATTTGATGATCCCATTTCCTTTCTTTACAAAAATACAGTTCCTCTCCTCAAGACCGAGGAATTAGTGTGGAAAATGCAGCATCAAGAACCTCTATTACTAGATACCCGCAGCCGCAGCGAATTTTCAGTCAGTCATCTCCCGGGAGCTCAGCTTATTGAATTTGATGATTTCAAACCGTCAGATGTGAGCCATATTCCAAGAAATAAAGAAATTATTCTCTATTGTTCAGTAGGTTATCGCAGTGAACGCATAGGCGAGAAACTCCTTGACATGGGATATACTAAGGTCTACAACTTATACGGAGGAATCTTTGATTGGAAAAATCAATCACAGATTGTCGTAAATCATTTAAATTTGCCTACAGACAGCATTCATGCTTACAGCAAAGTATGGTCTATATGGTTAAACAAAGGAATTAAGGTTTATGAGTAAAGAAGTATTGTCCATTTTTGTTAAAAATTTAATCCCAGGAACGGTTAAAACAAGATTGGCCGTGGATTTGGGTATGGACTTGGCGATGGAGATCTACAAAGAACTGGTAGGTATTACTGCAGAAGTAACGGATGTTTTAAAGATTAATAAATGTGTCTACTATTCTGAATACATAGAATCACATGACCAATTTGACGATGCCAAATACCAAAAACATATCCAAGAAGGTAAAGATTTGGGGCAACGAATGCAAAATTGCTTTTATGATGCCTTTGAATTAGGCTTTGATAAAATAATTCTTATTGGTAGCGATACACCGGACATCACTGATAAGATCATTTCCCAAGGTTTTGCTGCATTAGATAAACATGATGTGGTCATTGGCCCTGCCCAAGATGGTGGTTTTTATCTGATTGGTATGAAGGAACCTCATGAAAATTTACTCAATAAACAAGCCTATGGTCATGATGAAGTCCTGAATGAACTCTTGGATGAAATTGAGGATAGAGATCTTTCTGTATTTAAATTACCCACACTTATCGATATTGACGTAAAGGATGATTTAAAAAAAGCAGGGATTGAAATCGTTTTTGAGGACGAAGATGATATAGACGAAAATAATGGGGACAAAAATAAGCCTATTTAATCATTTAATCGCCTTTTAAGATTCAATATTCCTGATAAAAAGGGCATGAGGTTGTTCACTTTAACTGATTCACAATGGATTATTTATCTATCAAGGCATTGCATATCATATTCGTTATTACCTGGTTTGCTGGGCTTTTTTACATCCCTCGGATATTTATTTACCAGACCGAAGCCTTATCTAAACCTGAACCTGAAAAGTCTATTCTACAAGCCCAATTGGCCCTTATGGCCAAACGTTTATGGTACATCATCACTTGGCCTTCTGCTCTCATTACCGCCATTATGGCAATTACATTGCTTTACCTGCAACCCCAATGGCTCGATCTGCCCTTTATGCAAATAAAGTTACTTCTGGTGGGTGTACTTTACGGCTATCACTTTAGTCTACACCATATTTTTAAACTTTTGCAAGATGGGGTGGTCAAATACAGCTCAATGCAATTACGTATTTGGAATGAAGTATCCACCCTTATTTTAATCTCAGTGGTCTTTCTCATTGTTAAGAAAGATCAATTAAGCTGGATAAGTAGCGTTTTGGGAATTTTTGCTGTGGTTATCTTGTTAATGAGTGGTATTAAACTTTATAAGTATATTCGTACAAAATGATGAGAAGACATATCGAAATAGGCTGTTTATTTCTGTTACTTGGGGCCTGCCAAGAAATCAAAACCAATTTTGAATTACCGATTTTAGGACGTACCGAAATCGTTACCAAAGAGGTGAACGGCATACTCATCAAGGATACGATTCCCCATCGTATTGCTGACTTTAGTTTTATAAACCAAGACAGTGCCGTCATTACCAATGCCTCTTTTAAAGATAAAATCTATGTCGCTGATTTTTTCTTTATCAATTGTCCATCTATTTGCCCAGAAATGAGTAAACAACTGTACCGAGTGTATGAAAAATTTTTAGAAAATGAAAATATTGGCTTACTCTCTCATACCATTGACCCCAGCTACGACACGGTAGCCGCATTGGCTAATTATGCCCGCTTGCTGGGGGTAAGTAGCCCAAAATGGGAATTTGTAACGGGAGATAAGGATCAAATTTACGATATCGGAGAGACCAGCTATATGGTCGTCGCCAATGAAGATGAAAATGCTCCTGGGGGGTTTATCCATAGTGGTGCCTTTTTATTGATCGACAAAGAGCGTCAGGTACGAGGGGTCTATGATGGCACCATTGCCAGTCAGGTTGATTTACTTATGAAAGACATCAACAGGTTGTTATCGAGCTATGAGCAATAATCGTTTATTCCTCTTTTTCTTCCTTTTTTTAGTACTGAGTTGTAATTCCTATCAAAAACCCGCGGAGAGCCACCTTCCCAAAAACCTTGATGAAGCCTCCAAAATGAAGTATGCGCAGTATCTCATACAAGGCAAAATTTTATACAATACAAACTGTACCCATTGCCATCAAAATTCAGGAGAAGGGTTTAGAAAATTATATCCAGCACTGATTGGGTCTGCCGCTTTGATGGATGACATGGGCCCAGCGGCTTGTCTTATAAAATATGGCACACAAACCAGTCGGAAAGCTTCAAATCAGAATATTGTGATGCCCGCACAAACTGAGTTAAGTAATTTAGAAATAGCTGAAATTCTTACCTATATCGGCAATAGTTGGGGTAATCAAAGCGGATTTATTTCGGTCAGTAAAGTGGCGAAATCGCTAGTCGATTGCGCTACCCATTAACTCCACACTCTGCAAAATACTTGAATTCATTAACTCTTTGACTTGGTATACCTGCTTTTTCTGACCCAAGAGATATTCCTTTTTTTCTTCATCAAGTCCTTGAAAATCGTTATTGAAATTTCGCATCCAATTCATCATAGCTTCATTGGCACTTGCAAGCACCTCCGCTTGACTCATTAATTCTGTAGCGTTAGGAGAAGTCAATGCGGCTGATCTGAATTGCTTTTCTAAATTACGAATCTTACCCATTTTGGGCATGACCTCATCATGGACATCCATGATCTCTTGGTACAAGAGATCTATCTCATTTCCTGATGTTGAAGCACAACCCCATAAAAATATCCATAAAAACAAATAACTCCACCTTAATAATTTTATCATCAGTTGATTTCGTGTTAGAAGCACTTTTATCGCCTACAAAAATAGGCCTCCAAGAATGAACAAATTATCTTTACTGGAAATAATTTTTTTATCTTTTGTTGATTGAGACTGATCCCTTTCAATTAATCTCGCCTCTTATGAACGTCAATTTAAGTATCCTTAATGAGGATAAAACCAGTTAAAAGAATACAGAAATGATTAAAATATTATGCTATTTTGGTTTATTTGGTTGAATAAAGTAAAAAAAAATCACTAAAATGTTCATTTCGAAGTCATCTAGACTATATTTCGAAGTCAAATAGACCCATTTATGATTAAAATCATAATATTTGTAGTACAATGACCATAAATACTGAAGACCAAAAAATAAACTCTTTCTGATTCTAATCTTGCTAAAATGAACGTATTTGATATTATCGCCTTGTTTATTTTTCTTGCTGGCCTTTTTATATTCTTAAATATATACATCTTGAAATTGCCTTCAACCATTGGTTTAATGATCATGGCGCTCTTTCTTTCTTTATGTTTACTTAGTGCGGGATATCTGATTCCGTCATTAAAAATAGATGCCATTCATATCGAAGAATATAAATATGCTGATATTATTTACCAGATCGTATTAAGCTTTCTCCTTTTTTCGAGTGCATTAAATATGGACTTTAAGAGGCTTGCCAAGCATAAAAAGGCAGTTTTGGTTTTGGCAACTGTCGGTGTTCTTATTTCTACGGCAGTCATTGGAACCTCAGTCTATTTTATGCTGGGCTGGATCGGCATAGAATTGAGTTTTTTATATTGCTTGGTCTTTGGTGCGTTGATCTCTCCAACCGACCCCATTGCTATCACCGAATACATTCGCCGTTTTAAAATCTCAAAGAACGTTGAAATGAAAATTGAAGGTGAGTCCCTTTTAAATGATGGCATAGCCGTTGTTTTAGCTCTGACCTTGCTCGACTTAGCCGGAGGACAAGCAGATCACCAACTTAGTTATTTTGAAGTTATTTATGTCTTTCTAGCAGATGTTGGAGGCGGCATATTTATCGGTTTAGTTATGGGATACATTGGGTATCGCTTATTAAGATATGTCGACAACGATGAATTTCATGTGGAAATACTCATAACGATCACTATTGTTCTTTTTGGAACTACTATGGCAGACTTAATGCATGTTTCCTCAAAGCAGGCCGCAGTGATCATGGGCTTAGTCATAGGTAATGAAGGACGCTCAACAGAGGTAACCGGAATCGCAGGCGATTATGTTTTTAAATTTTGGAATCTCATTCAAGACTCTTTTGCTACCATGCTTTTTGTGCTTATCGGCCTTGAAATGCTGGTCATTCCTTTACGATTTGATTATTTTGCTGCAGGTTTTTTTGCAGTCAATCTCGTCTTACTTGGCAGATGGATGAGTGTCTTTATACCCATCAAAATATTATCTGTCAAGAAAAATTTTGAGCCACATACGATTTCAATCATGTCATGGGGGACGCTAAGAGGGGGTATTCCTATTGCTTTATCTTTAACACTTCCTGAATTCAGTGGCAAGGACGTCATTATCACCATGACTTATGTGGTTGTGGTTTGGACCATCATTTACCAAGGGTTAACATTACCTCTACTGATAAAAAGTTTGGTACCTAACAATAAAAATTGATTTTAACTTTAGAATCATAAGGGCATATCAATCAAAATCATATTTGCATCCTTGATATGACAACGGTAGAAATCAGAAAATTTTCTTTAAAAAATCTTATTATTCTTATTTTTTTTGGGCAGCTAATTACAAGTTGTATGCCAAAGGAAACAAAGACGGTTAAAAGGAGAAATTCACCCAGAATAAAAAAAGAAATTAATCTAATTACACCCAAATTAGGAAGTACTTTCCCCTTGGATACCATTGTTTTATTTACCCTAGAGCATAAAAAAGATCACCTTATCGACTCTATCCTATTGGAAGGTGACGGAAAGCCTAAAACCTTTATAGGAAATCATTTTGAATGGCAGCCCGAGCGGTTTCGTACTGGCAACCCTCAAATTTCACTTACCGCTTATTTTAAGGATAAAAAAGAAAAAATATATCCAAAAATAACATTTGCCTCCGATCTCAATCCTTTGCGATATACTTACGAGTTAGTCAAAACATACCCGCACAATGAAAAATCATATACCCAAGGACTCTTTTTTGAAAATGAATATTTATATGAAAGTACGGGACATAGAGGATCCTCAACCATAGGAAAATATGATTTAGTTTCAGGAGAGGTCATACAAATGGCTAATATTGAAAATAAATATTTTGGTGAAGGAGCCACTTCTTGGAAAGAAACGATTTTTCAAATTACTTGGGAATCTCAAATCGCCTTTGCTTATGATAAAGACCTTAATCGTACAAGAACATTTAATTATTCTGGAGAAGGCTGGGGTTTAGCTACCTGGGGAGATACCCTAGTAATGAGCGATGGATCAGAAAATATTTATTTACTTAATCCAAAAGATTTTTCTCAAATAGATCGACTTCAGATCTACGATCAAACCGATAAATTCAATTTTTTAAATGAATTAGAAGTAATAGGTAATGACCTTTATGCCAATGTATATACTACGGCATCTGATGAAATCATCATTATAGATTTGTTAACGGGTCGCGTCAAAGGAGTCATTGATTTGATGGGCTTGATTGATCGATCAAAATATCGGGGCATAGACTATGTGCTCAACGGTATTGCCAGCTATCAAAACAGGCTCTTCGTCACAGCGAAGTGGCATCCCTACCTCTACGAGATTACGCTGAGAAAAGCCCAATAATCATTGGCCTTCTTCTTAGGATATCTCGTAATTTGATGAAAAAATGTGAAGGGAAAATATTTCATACTTCCACAGTAATCCACTCAGGTAGCCATTATAAATACATATCCCTTATCTAAAACATTGATAATTAAAAATTGCTTAGCTCCAGTCATTGGAAAATTGGTCATTTTTAAACTCCATCATATCTCATTCAATCCAATTAACTGTATTCCCTTTTTTCTAGGTAAAACCGTTTGATACTCGATTAATTAGGTACAGAATGCCTCTTTTTGAGATCAATGAATGATTGTTACTGATATTTACTGCATAGTACTAGTTTATACATAGTACCTTGCATAACTTTCACATGATTCAAACAAGTTTTAATGAATATAGAAAATACACAAGTACAAATGCGGAAAGGGATTCTCGAGTTCTGCATACTTCATATTATCTCAAGAGGAGAAGTCTATGCCACAGACCTACTCGAAGAGCTCACGTCCGCCAAAATAATGGTCGTTGAAGGTACCTTGTACCCCTTGTTAACCCGACTTAGAAAGGCTGAGTTGGTGAGCTATAAATGGGTGGAGTCAAAAGCTGGTCCTCCACGCAAATATTATATGATTACCAAGCAGGGTAGTGCTTTTTTAATGACCCTAAAATCAACCTGGGTAGAATTATCCCTATCAACCGATCAAATCATATCTGTAAAATCAAAAAAAGTGAAAAAATGAAAAAAAATATCAGCATCAATATAGCAGGGACCCTTTTTCATATAGAGGAATCAGGATATCAGCTTCTCGAAGAATATCTGACATCGATTAATTCCTATTTTTCTACTTTTGACGATCACAAGGACATCATTGAGGACATCGAAAGTCGTATTTCAGAAATATTTCTGGATAAACGTTCCACAGAGAGTGAAGTGATTTTATTATCAGATGTAGAATCTTTGATCACAACCATGGGTACCGTGACTGATTTCGAAGCTTCATTGGATACAGACAATAATCCTTCAAATGATGATCCTTCAGCCAAGGAAGAGGGGATGTCCAAGGCTCAAGCTTATACAAATGGCGAAAAAAGGAAACTCAGGCGAAATACCAAAAATCAACTCATTGGAGGTGTCGCCAGTGGATTTGCCTATTATTTTAAAATAGATCCCCTATGGGTTCGGTTATTGATCTTAGGATTGTTTTTCAATGCTTTATTTATTGGCCTTTCTACCGTTACCTTAATCACCTACATCCTTTTATGGATTGCATTACCGGGAGCTTCACTCATAGAAGAGCCCCAAGTAAGAAAATTGTATAGAAATAAAGAAGACCGAGTAATAGCAGGTGTAGCCTCTGGAATCTCTGCCTATTTTGGTATCGAGAAAGTAGCCATTCGATTATTGTTGTTGGTCAGTATATTTTTAGGTGGATTCGGCATCATCTTCTATTTTGTCCTGTGGATCATTACGCCAGAAGCCGTCTCTATTACGGAAAAAATGAAAATGGAAGGTGAACCTATCACTTTGAGCAACATAGAAACTAATTTTAAAAATAGACTCAAAGTAGTCGAAGGAGACGAAAACCCCTTCATAAAAATCATCATGATCCCCTTCAAGCTTTTGGCGGTTGTATTGGAAACCTTAGCACAAATATTAGGCCCATTATTGGCTTTTCTAGGTGAGGTCTTGAGAATTGCATTAGGTATTGGCTTTATTCTCATAGGTTTAACCCTATCTTTTGTGCTGCTCCTTATTTTCCTCATTGCACTGGGAATTAATCTAAGTTGGACCAATGTCATGATTTCAGGTTTTTTCCCGTTGGAACTCTTTGCATCCTCGATCAATACCTTAACCGCTGTCACTTTACTACTGGTCTTTATGATCCCAATGCTTGCCATTGTATTATTGGGATTGACCATTATCACCAAGCGTTCCCTACTCAATCGCTACCTCGGGGCTGCTCTTTTTACACTGTGGATATTAGGGATTGCTGGATTATCTTTTTTGACTCCGGCAACTATAAAAGATTTTATATCAGAAAATTATGTCCAAATAACACAGAACTTTGAGCCCACAGATTCCCTATCTACCTTAACCTTAGGTCAAGGGGGTCAAGTAAATGATCGAGTTAATTTATACCTAGCAGGCCATGATAAAAGTGATTTTAAAGCCATCACACGTGTAATGTCAAGGGGAAATACTCTAGACAATGCTGAAAATAATGCGGCAGATGTTTCGTATGCTATTGTTCAAGAGGGAAATGAAATCATTTTTGCCCGAGATATCAATTTAAACAGGACTCCATACCGCTTTCAAAAAGCAGAAATCACGCTATATATCCCCTTTGGACTGCCCTTCAAAATGGGTACTGATTTAGGTAAAATCCTGCGAAACACTTTATATCCGAACGGTTACAATACCTCCGATCTTAATGGTAATAAATGGATTTTTGATCAAAATGGACTGAACTGTATTACATGTAACTTACAAGAGCCCGACACCCCCACATCTCTAAATATTGAAGATTCAACTCCTAGGACACCTATGGTTCAGTCTAGTCCTACTTGGGAGGACATCGATCTTGAACCCGCTATTTATGATTTTGAGAATTTTAAAGATATCACCATTTCATCTCACCTATATGTAACCATTGAACAAGCCGACCAGTATTATGTCGCCTTAAAAAAAAGACCTGAAGACGAAGACTTGCAATTTAAAATGGTGGCAAATAAACTAATAGTTAAAGCGACAGCCGATAGAGATTGGTGGAATGAGGACCCAGTGAGTGAAACAATTCATTACCTACTGATCCGTACTCCTGACGTGGAAAGCATCACCTTAAATGGTACAATCTTAGGTGAAATTAATGGCTTCCAATCAGAAAACCTTGAATTGATCTTGACAGGCGCTACCTCCATAGCGGCAAATGTTAAGGTTAAATTTCTAGAAGCCTATCTAACGGGTGCCTCGAGACTACAAGTGACAGGTGACGCTCAAAAATTTAAAACAAAATTAGTCGGTGCTTGTAATTTAGATGCCTCAAGTTTTAATACTAAAACTACCTATGCCCACGTCACAGGTGCTTCTACGGCTCACATTTATGCTGAAGATTTTTTAGATATTGACGCTGCTGGAGTAAGTACCATCATCTATGAGGGCACCGATAACACAGAAATTCAAAGTGGCCACCTGAGTAATGTTATCAAAAAATAATATCTAAATCAATCACTTTAGATCACACAAGCCTTCAGTTATAAATTAATCTCTCCTTTAAAAAACCCTAATGAATCAAATAAAAACATTTTCAAAAAATGCACAAAAAGATTTTAGTCTCATTGACCATATCCTTCTATATAAAAGTGAATATGCCTGTAGTGAATTAATGGAACGATACAAAAAATCAGTTTATCATATGATTCTTAAAAAGATACCTAACCAGAAGGATGCGGAAGACCTCACCATTGAAACCTTTGCAAAGGCATTTCATAAACTAGCCCTTTTTAAAAAAAATCATGCTTTTACTACTTGGCTTTTTCGCATCGCTACCAACCATACCATCGATTTTATGCGAAGAAAAAAAATACAGACCACAAGTATTCACAGCTCTTTTTCAGATGATCAAGGCGCAATACTCAACCTCGACCTATTGGATCAAAATTTAGTGCCTGATGAAGTGATAATTAATGATCAAAAAATTGAATTAGTAAGATTATTTGTCAACCAAATGGAGTCAAAATATCAACGACTTATCACCCTCCGTTATTTTGATGAATTGAGTTATGCAGAAATAGCACAACTACTTAATACCCCTTTGGGTACCATCAAAGCTCAATTGTATCGTTCTAGGATTCTACTCTCTAACTTACTGAATAATAAAAGGCAACATATGTAAGCTTGCAAAGCCTACCCTTTTTTATTATATCAGTTTTTTAAATTTAATTCGTTTTGGTGCCAGATCTCCTAATCTTTTCTTCCTGTTTCCCTCATAATCAGAAAAATTTCCTTCAAACCAAGATACCTGAGAATCTCCTTCAAAAGCCAATATATGGGTAGCTATTCGATCCAGAAACCATCGATCGTGAGAAATTACAACGGCACATCCTCCAAAGTTTTCAAGCCCTTCCTCTAGTGCTCTCAATGTATTGATGTCTAAATCATTGGTAGGCTCATCCAATAAAATCAAATTGGCTCCTTGCTTGAGGGTCATGGCTAAATGAACTCTGTTACGCTCTCCTCCAGATAAATCACCCACTTTTTTCTGTTGATCGGTCCCACTGAAATTAAATCTGCTGGTATAAGCACGCGCATTCATTTCTTTCCCACCCAGATTGATGAATTCATTCCCTCCTGAAATGGCATCAAATACCGTTTCTTCAGACTTTAATTGATCGTGCTCCTGATCAACATAAGACAGAACCACAGTAGACCCTACTTTAAAAGTCCCTGAATCTGGAGTTTCTTTTCCCGTAATTAACTTAAAAAGGGTTGATTTTCCTGCTCCGTTGGGGCCTATGACACCCACAATTCCCCCTTGAGGTAAACTAAAATGAAGATCATCAAAAAGCAGTTTATCTCCATATGATTTAGAGACTCCTTCCACTTCAATCACATTGCTCCCCAATCTCGGGCCTGGAGGTATAAAAAGTTCTAGTGTCGCTTCTTTTTGATTTGCTTCTTCCCCAAGCAGTTTCTCATATGCCCCTAATCTAGCTTTTGATTTCGCCTGCCTTGCTTTGGGCGCCATCCTGACCCATTCTAATTCGCGCTCTAAAGTTTTCTGCCTTTTAGAGGCAGATTTATCCTCCTGAGCTAATCTTTTTTGTTTTTGATCCAACCAACTGGAATAATTACCCTTCCATGGAATGCCCTCTCCTCTATCAAGTTCCAATATCCATCCGGCCACATTATCCAAAAAATATCTGTCGTGAGTAACCGCTATGACCGTGCCTTCATATTGCTGTAAGTGATGCTCCAACCAAAGCACCGATTCAGCATCTAAGTGATTGGTAGGTTCATCCAACAACAAGACGTCAGGTTCTTGCAACAACAACCGACATAAAGCGACTCTTCTCTTTTCCCCTCCAGATAAGTTCTTAACCAACGCATCCTCCGGAGGTGTTCTTAAGGCATCCATGGCCCGATTTAGCTTATTATCTAAGTCCCATGCACCCGTTTGGTCAAGTTGCTCTTGGACCTTGCCTTGTTGCTCAATGAGTTGCTCCATTTTGTCCGGATTATCTAAAATCTCGGATTCACCAAACTTCAAGTTAATCTGATCATATTCCTCTAGTAAACTGGTAACCTCCTTTACCCCCTCCTTGATTACATCAATTACCCTCAATTCAGGATCCATTTTAGGCTCCTGCTCTAGCATTCCTACCGAATAGCCCGGGGAAAAAACTACCTCTCCTTGAAATTGATCATCCAACCCTGCTATGATCTTTAGCAAAGAAGATTTACCAGATCCGTTGAGTCCCAAGACCCCAATTTTTGCTCCATAAAAAAAGGATAAATAGATGTTCTTTAAAACTTTTTTCTGAGGTGGATAGACTTTACTCAGCCCCGCCATTGAGAATATGATTTTATCTTCAGACATGCTTTTTTAATAATTTAAAAAGGTAATTTCATCAAAAAATAATCAATAATTTTACATGAGATAAAAAAATTCATTGTTTTCCAATCCAAAACAATTAAATTTCGTGATTCTACATCTTGTCCTACCACGATTGATCTATAGTCATTAAAGAGAGGCCAAAACTCTTATCTAAAATATTAAAAAAAAAATTATGAAAATCACATATATCGGAGCCGGAAGCATTCAATTTGGACCCTTAATCATCCAAGATATATTGATGAGCGATTTTTTGTGTAGAGAAGGTTTAGAAATTCATTTAATGGATATTGAACGTTCTCATTTAACTGAAGTAATAAAGCACGGAGATTATGTCAATCAAAAACTCAATAGACAGGCCAAAATTTTTGGTACGACGAACCTAAAAGAAGCCATAAGTGGTGCTGATTTTGTTATTTGTGCTCTTGAGAAAGATAGAAATATATACTGGTCTCAGGACTTTCATATTCCTAGAAAATATGGTTTTAAGCAAGTTTATGGTGAAAATGGAGGTGTAGGATCCTTCTTTCATGCCCTTAGAAATATCAAGCCCATTGTAGAGTTAGCCAAATTAATGGAGGACCTGTGTCCAAATGCCTTACTACTCAATTTTTCTAACCCAGAGCATAAGATTTGTCAAGCAGTAAGTCAATTAACCTCCATTCAATCCATCGGTTTATGTCATGGCGTCTTCATGGGAAGAGATCAAATATCAGAAATGTTGGAAATACCCCTCTCAGAAATACAGACGAAAGCCTGTGGTATGAATCATTTTACTTGGTTTCAAGAAATCAAACATGTTACTACCGGAGAAGACTTGTATCCGCAGCTAAAAGCTCGGGAACAAGAAGGAGATTGGCTAGCCAAATGGCATGAACTTGCTTTGGGTCGTATATTGTACCGTAGATTTGGATTGTGGCCCTCACCAGCTTCCAATCATTATGGAGAATACTTAAATTGGGCCGGTGAATTCGTAATTCCCCAACTTCAATTTTTTTATGACCCTTGGGAGGGTCATCCCTGGGAAAAAAATGAAATTCCTGAAGGTGTTTATACCGTAGATAGGGTCAATTATGAGCGTCCTTGGAAAAAGAATTCCAATGAAAAGCTTTTGCCTGTTGGATCTACTGAAGCCATCAAGTTTAAAAATGAAGATGGTAGTTTTAAGCGTTCTGGAGAAATCGCAACACATATTATGGAAGCTACGCTGTCTGATGAAAATCGATGGCTAGAAGCCGTTAATATCCCTAATAAAGGTGCTATTCCCAACTTACCTGATGATCTTGTGGTAGAAGTTCCTGCATATGCCAACAGAAATGGAATTAAAGCGCATCAAATGAAAGCACTACCTGAAGCAGTTGCTGCTATCATTCGACTACATGGTAGTATCCATAAATTACTTGTAGAGGCCTATCAAGAAGGATCAAAAGATAAACTCATGCAAGCCATACTTATAGAGCCCACCGTCAATTCATATCGAAATGCCGTTGACATGTGTAATGAAATGCTGTCCTTACAAAAACACGTTTTACCAGAGATGAAATAATCTGAAAACATAATGTTGAATCAGATTTTATTGAATCCTCGGCTTGAGATCACAGACTGGATAGTCATCATAGGCTATCTCTCGATCAGTATCATCATTAGTGTGTTTTTCATCAAGCATCGCTCTGAAAACATCGAAGACTTTTTTGTTGCCGGAAGAAGTTTACCCTGGTGGCTTTTAGGGACTTCAATTGCCGCGACTTGGTTTGCAACAGACGCACCTCTAGCCATAACCGCTTTGGTAAGAAGTAAGGGTATTTATGCGAGCTGGCTTTGGTGGTATCTAGGTACAGGTATCATAATGATGGTCTTTTTTTTTGCTCATTACTGGCGAAGGGCAGAAATTTTGACGGATGCCGAATTAATTGAATTGAGATATAACGGTAACTCTGCTTCTTTTTTAAGGGGATTCACAGCTGCTTTTTATGGTATTTTTAAAAATTGCATAAGCCTAGGCTGGGTTATCCTAGCCATGCTAAAGTTTTCTGAGGTTATGCTCGGCGGGAGGGCGGAAATTGCCTTGGTAATCACTGCTGTATTTGCATTAATACACACGTTGATCTCCGGGATTAAAGGAGTTGTTATTTTAGATGCACTTCATTTTACGGTGGGTGTCCTCAGCACCATACTCATGGCTATTTTAATCATGACAGCAGTGGGCGGTCCCTCGGAACTGGCATTAAAATTAAGCCTAAGTACAGAGGCTCCTCCTGGAATTACCGATATGTTACCCAACCTAGGGCATATTACCCTGCTAGAAATGATTGGGTTTACCTGTTTAATATTAATCCTTTGGCTAGGACAAGCCCAAGGAGATGGGTTTATCGTCCAAAGATTATTTTCTGCAAAAAATGAAAAACATGCCGTCAAGGCATCACTTTGGTTTGCAGTAGCTGCTATCGTCATTCTTACCTGGCCCTGGATCGTCATTGGATTAGGTTCTATCATTCTACTCCCCATTTCTGATGCTTCTGACGCACTCTTAGCTGATCCTGAACTCGCATATCCACTAATGATTTTGAAGGTCCTGCCCACTGGACTCAAAGGTCTACTCGTAGCTGCTTTTATGGCTGCTTTCATGAGTACCGTCGATACCCATCTTTGCTGGGGCGGTTCTTATGTCGTCAATGATATTTATAAAAGGTTTTTAGTAAAAGATAAGACTCCAAAACATTATTTATTCATCTCTAGAGTAAGCATTGTTTTTTTATTACTATGCTCTAGCATAGCTGCATGGCAGATGGATAGCATCGCCGACGCTTGGATTTATATCATTGAAATCATGTCAGGAGTAGCTATTATTTCCATGCTCAGATGGTTTTGGTGGCGCATCAATGCTTGGTCTGAAATCACTAGTATGGTCACGGCACTATTATTAGCTAATGGCTACTTTATCTCCAAAATAATATATTATTTTGATTTCATAAATATCAATCAACTCCATCAAATTCAATTTTATTATGACATTGATCATGCTTTGATTCGTGCCGCTTTCATTCTCATTGTCAGTACACTCATGAGCCTTCTAGTCACATTTCTTACTAAGCCCGTCGAAAATAATCGCTTATTGGCCTTTTACAAAAAAGTAAAACCAATGGGATGGTGGCAACCCATTGCCCTTCAAGCTCCAGAAATAGTGGTCCCTCAGGTAGCGAAAACAAGTTGGTTGGGCTTTGGATTTGGAGTGATTTTCTTAAATAGTATCCTTTTTAGTGTGGGTCATCTCGTTTTAGGCCATTATTTAATTGCCTTTATTCTCATAGTTATCGCCATTATTTCCGGGCGCATGACCCTTCGACAAGTCGAAAATACCACAACCGAATAGTCTCATGAAATTCTAAATAAATTTTTGATACAGTTACCTGCTGAAAATAAATAGGTAAACTATTATTTGTGAATAATTAAGAGATATCCGATTTTGCAATAAAAAGCTTGGAGTCACTCGTGAAATCATTCCCAAACGGATTTATTGAAAATGAGACCATATATCGCAACGCTTGGGGTGAACATCCCGCTAGAATAATAGGCATTGTTAAAAATGTAGATTTTTCAATAGCCTATTTTGAATCAAACTTCGAAAAATTCAAAAGTCAGGTTGATATGCTAATAGAGCGGATAGACCAAACTGAAAATAGGGGAAGTTTTCTAAATAAAGCAAAACATCTCAAAGCAACCTTGCCCGAATTAAAGGGTCTGGGTGATTTCCAAGCCTTAGATCATAAAATATCTGATCTCATCGAGCTTATCCTCAAAACCATCAAGGGCAACAGAACTAAAAACGCCGAAATCAAGGGTCAATTAATTCGACAAATAAAGGCGGCCACTGATCTCTTACATTGGGGAGAAGCGACTACTCAAATTTTATCTATTCAAAAAAAATGGTTCCACACAGGTCCTGCTAAAGCCTCAAAAGAAGCCCGCTTAAATGAAGAATTTAAAAATATATTAAATTCATTTTTCGATCAAAAAAAGTTTTTTTATGATGACAAAAATAACCTTATCGCTTTTTATGAAAGAAAATATGAAGCACTCATTCAGGAAGCAAAGAAATTAGAAAGCTTAAGCGAAGATCAAAAATTACCGAAATTAGAAAGTTTAAAAATCGCCTGGAAAGAAAATGGGATAATAAAAAAAATCAAATATGACCAACTGAAGAAGGAATTTGACCGTGCAAATAAACCAATAAAGGTGGACTTTAGTCTTGACCAAGTTCTTCAATTGATCCAAAAGTTAAAAACTAAAAAAGAAATTAGTAAAAGCGATCTGATCAAATACAGGCAACAATTGACTCCTTTTAATAAAAACGGCTTCAACCATCTAAAGTTGAAACTTCTACTCACAGAAGGAAACGAATGGCTTGACCTCTCCGAAGAGCTCCTTTTTGTTGAAGGGCTCTGCCAAAAAAAACATTTAAAATTTCATGAAAAATCTATGAAGGAACAGATGGCAATAAAGGTTCAAATAACTCATAAGTTACTTAAAAGGGATCAATCTGAATTGAAAACTTTAGAAGATAATTCCATCATTTTCAACAGTAAAAACTCCGCTTTCTCTGAAATAGTAGCAAAAAAAATAAAGTCTCAAAAAAGTAAAATAAAGGTAAAAAAGAAGTTATTATTGAATTTTGACGCGTAAAAATTTTGAGAATACAAAAATTCTACTCTTTTTAGCCAAAATTATTTAAATAAAGGTAATATAAGTTTGATAAATTCTTTTTAGTTATACTTTTGCGCGAATATTAAATATTACTAATATGTATTGGACATTAGAATTGGCTTCATATCTTGAAGATGCACCCTGGCCAGCTACCAAAGATGAGTTGATCGACTTTTCGATTCGTTCTGGAACCCCTTTAGAAGTTGTAGAAAATCTACAGGAATTAGAAGACGATGGAAATCCCTATGAAAATATAGATGAGATTTGGCCAGATTATCCAACCAAAGAGGACTTTTTCTTCAATGAAGATGAATACTAAGCCAAATCTTTTGATAAAAAGAGTCGAGCTAAATCAAGATCCTCGCCAGTGGTGATCTTAATATTTTGATGAAACCCTTCGATCAAATGAACCTCATGGCCCCTAGAAGCCACTACTGAAGCATCATCTGTGAAACGGGCACCATTAGCCATTTCATAGGATTTTTTTAATAGATCTATATCAAAAGTTTGAGGTGTTTGAATCAGATAATAATTTGATCTGTCTCTAGATACTGTAGTCCCACCAGATTTTTCTCTGATAGAATCCTTTAGTGCAACCGAAGCAACGGCTGATTTATGGATGGCTGCAGCCTCATAACCGGCATTGATTAATTGAGCACTTACGCAAGGTCGCGCTGCATCATGAATAGCCACAATCCCTGGACCTTCTACCCATTTTAATCCGTTCTTTACTGAATGGAAACGAGTCTCCCCGCCGTCGACTATTTGAATGGAATGTTTGGGTAGCCATTGCTCTTTAATGCTTGCCCAACGTTCGAAGTGATCTTTAGCCATAACCAAAATCAAAACATCTACCTCTACCCTTAAAAATGATTCTAACGTATAAACTAGTATGGGTTTCCCAGATATTTCAATAAACTGTTTGGGCACCTCATTATTCATGCGCCTACCCTGTCCTCCTGCTACTATAACTGCAAAACGACGGCCTACCGGCATATCATATAATCAACATGGCATCGCCATAGGTGAAAAATCGATATTTTTCCTTGATCGCCAATTGGTAAGCTTCCATGATCAAATCATATCCTCCGAAAGCTGAAGCCATCATGAGCAAGGTCGATTCAGGCAAATGGAAATTGGTCACTAACGCGTTACATATTTTAAAATCATAAGGTGGAAAGATGAATTTATCTGTCCAGCCCGTACTTTCTTTCAACCGTCCACCTGCCGAAACAGAAGACTCTATCGATCGCATGACGGTCGTACCAATCGCACAAACTCTTTTCTTAGCATCCAATGCCTCATTGACTCGCTGTGCTGTATTATCTAATACTTCGTAATTTTCACTGTCCATTTTATGCTTGGTCAGGTCTTCTACATCTACAGGCCTGAAGGTACCTAGACCTACATGTAATGTGATGGTTTCGATATCTACACCCACAATCTCGAGTTTTTTAAGCAACTGCTTCGTAAAATGCAAACCAGCAGTCGGTGCCGCCACAGCACCTATTTTATCGGCGTAAATGGTTTGAAAACGCTCTTTATCTGAAGCCTCTGCTATCCTATTCAGCATTTTAGGGAGTGGTGTTTCTCCCAAATTATCAATCAATTTATAGAAGTCATGCTGTTCGCCATCAAATAGAAATCTAATCGTTCTACCTCTCGATGTGGTGTTGTCAATGACTTCAGCCACCAACTCTCCATCACCGAAATACAACTTATTTCCTACCCTTATTTTTCTTGCGGGATCTACCAATACATCCCAAAGATGCATTTCCTTATTGAGCTCTCTGAGTAAAAAAACTTCTATTTTAGCACCAGTCTTTTCCTTATTCCCGTATAATCTGGCAGGAAACACTTTGGTATCATTAAGTATCATGACGTCGTCTTCACTAAAATAACTGACGAGGTCTTTAAAAGTCTTATGCTCAATCTTTCCTATATCCTTGTGAATCACCATCAAACGTGATTCATCCCTATTTTCCATAGGATGTGAGGCAATGATGCTTGATGGAATATCGAATTTGAATGCTGATAGTTTCATGAAAAAAAATTATAGGATGACAAAAATTTATGCAATACGTGCGCAAAATTAAACAAATGTTTTTTATAAAATTTAAATTTTTCGTTTCCAGCCAATTATCTTGCCCATTGATATGAAAATAATAACAAAACTTATCCTTGAAAGCTTTCGATTTGCATGGAACGCATTAAAAATGAATATGCTTCGAACCATACTATCATTATTGGGGGTAACCATCGGCATTTTTGCCATTATTTCTGTTTTCACACTCGTTGATTCTTTAGAGCGCAGTCTAAAGGAGAGTTTTAATTTTTTAGGTGCCAATACGATACTTGTACAAAAGTGGCCTTGGCAATTAGGGGGGGACGGATCTTATCCCTGGTGGAAATATTTAAAACGCCCACATCCCACATGGGAAGAATACGAGTTTTTAGCAGAAAACGTCCAAAATGCAGCAAGTTTATGCATCATGGCCAATAAGGGTGGTATTGTGGTTAAATTCGAAAATAACAGCAGCAATGAGGTAACCCTTATAGGTGTTTCTAATTCCTACAAAGACGTTTACGAAGTAGCTATCGAAGAAGGTCGGTATTTTACTGCACAGGAATCCATCGGAGGCAGATCGGTAGCTATCATAGGTCATAGAATTGCTGAAGATTTATTTGCAGAGCTCAATCCCATCGGCAAAACTTTAAAAATTAAAGGAATCTCTTATCATGTAATTGGTAAATTAAAAGAAGAGGGAGAAGGGTTTCTTGATATGGAGGCCAAAGATGATGAGATCATCACTCCTTATCATTCCTTCACCAAGCTTTATTATATCGGTAAAGGCAAAGGGGGTCTAGAGCCCGACATTACCCTAAAAGGATATGACTCAGATTTAGGACTTATTGAACTTGAATCTGAAGTAAAAGGTCTGATGAGGTCTAAAAGAGGATTAAAACCTAGAGAAGAAGAAAATTTCGCTATAAATCATCCCGATGCAATTGCTGAATTTATCGGTGCAACATTCGATATTATAGGTATTGCGGGATGGGTCATTGGCTCATTCTCCATTCTTGTGGGAGGATTTGGAATCGCAAATATTATGTTTGTTTCTGTTCGAGAACGTACGAGTATTATAGGTATCCAAAAATCACTCGGAGCCAAAAATTATTTCATCTTGTTTCAATTTTTATTCGAATCCGTATTTCTTTCGTTGATCGGCGGAGCGCTCGGTATATTTCTTGTCTATCTGTTGAGTTTCGCCAATTTGGGGACCTTAGAACTTAGACTTAGCCTTAATAATGTGTTCCTTGGATTAGGCGTTTCCGTAGTCATCGGTATCGTATCTGGAATTGTTCCGGCGGCCCTAGCCGCAAGAATGGATCCAGTAATGGCCATTAGAACGCAATAGATTTTGCTACAATTGATCCCAAAATTAAGTTTTGATAAAGATTAAATGTGATGTCAACCATGAATCTTTTCCTTTATCAAACGCTCCAGATCATCCATAAGCTCTACATTATCTTCAAGAAGTAGCTTAACCGCATCTCTTCCTTGTCCCAACTTATTCCCATCATAGGAAAACCATGAGCCCGATTTCTGAATAATTTCTAATTCAACACCCAAATCCAAAATTTCCCCAGATTTGCTGATCCCCTTACCGTACATTATATCAAATTCTACGACTTTAAAAGGTGGGGCAATTTTATTTTTAACCACCTTCACCTTGGTTCGGTTCCCCAATATATTATCAGCACTTTCTTTAATTTGACCTATTCGACGAATGTCTAACCTTACCGATGCATAAAATTTAAGTGCATTTCCTCCGGTGGTCGTCTCTGGATTACCAAACATGATACCTATTTTCTCCCGAAGCTGATTAATGAAAATACATGCACAACCAGATTTACTGATGGCTCCCGTTAATTTTCTTAATGCCTGAGACATCAATCTCGCTTGCAGTCCCATTTTACTATCTCCCATCTCTCCTTCAAGCTCAGCCCTTGGCACCAAGGCCGCCACGGAATCGATCACAATAATATCAATGGCACCAGACCTGATAAGATGTTCGGTAATTTCTAATGCCTGCTCTCCATTGTCTGGCTGTGATATGAGTAAATTTTCAGTATCAATGCCTAATTTTTCAGCATAACTCTTATCGAAGGCATGCTCAGCATCAATAAAGGCTGCCAAGCCCCCTTGCTTTTGTGCCTCTGCAATACAATGCATGGATAAAGTAGTTTTTCCCGAGGACTCAGGACCATAAACTTCTATCACCCGTCCCTTTGGAATACCCCCCACTCCCAAGGCAAGGTCTAGTCCAATGGAACCCGTCGAAATAACGGGTACATCCATCACTTTTTCATCGCTTAATTTCATGATGGTCCCTTTACCATAGGTTTTTTCTAGCTTATCGATAGTCAGCTGAAGCGCCTTGCTTTTTTGTTCTTTTTCTTGCATTGTCTTCTAAAGTTATTGTTTTACTAAAAATATTAGCTAAAATAAGGAATTATTAGGAAATTCAATACGTTTAGCTAAATATTTTAGTTTTTTTTTGTTTTCCCAAATCCTAAAATTAGCTTTTTAATCTTTAAATTCTGAACCATAAAAGTAGTCCCTTCCACGTGCAGAATTGAAGTTACTTCTCAATTATTTTGCCTTAAAAATTAATATTTCAATATACTTGACCTTATTTTATTAAGCTGCTACTTATTTTCAAACATTATGAAGGTAATGCTGACTGAGTAAAATCCGATAGAACACTGGGTATTCCGATAATAGCTCATGCTTTAAAAGATCAAAAATAAATCTTAACAGCTTCCTATTTTATTGGTTTTACCTATATTGGGTAATCATCATAAGTTAAAGAAATCCCCTTTCAATGAGATTAATTAAGAAAATGGATTTGAATTGAGTTTTTTATTATTTTGAAAACTTATGGTAGGGCCTATCAGTTATTTACAGTAAATACGTTACCCTATCTTAATCGAACGCCAGCTGAACCCGCTTAAAAAGTATCTATAGTTAACCCGGTGAAAATCAAAAAAAACTCTTACTCATACCCCTATTATTCATCCTTTTCTCAGGGTTTTTATCTTACCAAGAAGTCATTGTTTATGGTGCGCTCCAAGCCAAAGGACAAATCTTAATTCTTTTTAAAGCGCGGCCCATTGCTACCTATCTAGACGATGCCGATTATCCAGATTCGCTAAAACTACGCATACAGCAAATACAACGAATCAAGGCGTACAGCGAGAAAATTGGATTGAAGCCAACAAACAATTATACGTCCCTTTATGACCAAAAAAACAAAGTCTCTTTATGGAATTTATCCGCATGCCAACCTTACAAATTTGAAAATAAAACCTGGTATTTCCCTTTTTTAGGAAGTTTTGGATACAAAGGCTTTTTCGACCTCAGCCAAGCCCAAATAGAACGTGAGTACCTTGAAAAAGAGGGGTTCGATACCCGAATTAGAAGTGTTAATGCTTGGTCAACGCTGAGTTGGTTTAAGGACCCTATCTTATCCAATTTGCTGAACAAAACAGAAGCCCAAATAGCAGAAACCTTGTTTCATGAATTGACGCATAATACTTTATTTTTTAAAAATCGATTACAATTTAATGAAAATTTGGCTTCCTTTTTCGGTAAAAAAACAAGCATAGATTACCTCAATTTCTTTTATGGCCCAAATGCAGAGCAAATGACTGATTATTTATCTGACCTTGAAGATTCTGAAAAATTTCGGCAACACATATTGAGAGGTAAACAAATTTTAGACGTTTTATATCAAAGTTTTGCTGCTACGGATGATCTCAATTTTAAAGCCGCTAAAAAAAACAAAACCATTCGTAACATTGTAAATCATCTGGATACCATTCAGTTTAGCAATATTAATTATTATAGCATTTTCAATGAATCATTACCCAATAACACTTATTTCATGTCCTACACCCGTTATTACGCTGAGGAGCAAGAGCTTGATTCTATATTTAATTATTATGAGAAAGATTTAAAAAAATTTATAACCCATTTTGAATAGCCATTAAATATTAACAAATTGAGAAGCATTTCATGTTAATTTGATTTTCAAATAATATTGCCCTTGTGATTTTGATTTAGACCTGTACCTATTATTGCACTTTTAAAGACTCATTAAATTATTCGAATGAACTTAAATATATATAAAATATTGGTCGTAGATGACGATCCTGACATTGTCGAATTACTAAAGTACAATCTATCTTCTGAGGGCTATAAAGTCAAAAGTGCATCCAACGGTATTCAAGCCGTGTCTTTAGCTAAGGAGTTTATTCCTGATCTTACTATCTTAGACATCATGATGCCCAATATGGATGGTGTCGAAACTTGTCGCCAAATCCGTTCCATTCCTGAATTGGCAAATAAGTTTATCATCTTTCTTACCGCAAGGTCTGAAGAATACTCAGAGATCGCAGCGTTCGAAATGGGAGCCGATGATTACATTACAAAACCCATCAAACCCCGCGCGCTGATCAGTAGAATTAATGCCTTGTTTAGAAGGGAAGTCAAAAAGGATCCGGGGAACTCTAAAATTAGTATTGGCAATTTAGAGATTGACCGCGCTTCTTACACCGTCAAACTCGACAACAAAAAAATAATCTTACCAAAAAAAGAGTTTGAATTGCTGTTTTTTTTAGCACAAAATCCTGATCAAGTTTTTGGTAGAGATAATTTATTAAAAAATATTTGGGGATCAGATGTGTACGTTTTAGCCCGCACAGTTGATGTCCATATTAGAAAGGTTAGAGAAAAAATTGGTGATGGTTTCATCATAACTATTAAAGGTGTTGGCTATAAGTTTGTTGGAGATTAACTTACAATATGACACTCAACTCAAAGGGTCTTGCGCTTATCCTCGCATTGATAATAGCCGTTACTACCACCACTGCCCTTTACTTAACACCCAACGTTCCTGATCGGGCTATTTTTTTAACTTTTATTTTATCATTTATTTCAGGATTCAGTATCATTCGAGTCATGGCCGAGTTATTGTTTTTTAAAGAAATCAATAATATTTATAAAGCCCTAGAAAATGTTCAAGATCAAAAATTGGCTTCAATTACTCAAATAAAAAAATCCTATTTTAATCCGCTCAAAAAAATAAATCAAGAAATTTCGTCCTATGCCAATCGAAAACAAAATGAAATCGATGAACTCAAGAAAATGGCAGCTTTCAGAAGAGAATTCATTGCCGATGTTTCTCATGAACTTAAAACCCCAATATTTTCAGCCCAAGGATTCGTCCATACACTCTTGGATGGAGCGATTGACAATGAAGCTGTAAGAGAAAATTTTCTTAAAAAAGCAGCGAAGAGTCTGGATCGACTTGATATCTTGGTTCAAGACTTAATGACCATTACTCAAATTGAAAAAGGGGAGATCAATATGCATTTTGAACCCTTTGATTTGGTTGAACTCAGTGCTGAAGTAATGGATCAGCTTGAAAAAAAGGCCCATCAAAAACAAGTGAAAATACAATTATTCAATTCAATAGATCATCCTATCTATGTCAGCGCTGATTATCGCAGAATCTACCAAGTAATCCTTAATTTACTGGCCAATGCCATCAATTATGCTGGCACTGGGGCTGAAGTAATCATCAAGATCACTGCTTCAGCTAAAAAAATTATTTTTGAATTGGGGGATAATGGTATAGGAATTCCAGAAAAAGATCTCTCCCGAATTTTTGAGCGTTTTTATCGGGTAGATAAAAGTCGCTCCCAGGAAACCGGCGGGTCGGGGCTGGGTTTGTCCATCGTCAAGCATATCATTGAAAGTCACCAATCAAAAATTAATGTTGAAAGTAGTAGTAAAAAAGGGACAAAATTCTGGTTTCTACTCAAAGCAAGTGCTCCACCCAAATCAGAAACTAAAACTGCTGTCTCAACGAAATGAAGAAAAAATTAAGCCCTCATTCCCCATTCAAGAAGATCATTATTTTTGAAAATGGTGATTTCATCATTATTAATAAACCCCAGCATATTTCTACCTTAGAAGATAGAAGTTCACCAATGAATATACTTAAATGGGCCCGGTCCTATTTTAATGACGCAAAAGTCTGTCATAGATTGGATAAAACCACCTCAGGCATTTTGGTCATTGCAAAAAATGATGCTACCTACAAGTATTTCTCTATGCTGCTTGAACAAAGATCTGTTACTAAAATTTATCATGCCCTTGTCGAAGGCGACCAAGATATTAACGAATTAGAACTTAATAAACCTATTTATTCCTCTGCCAATCGCTCAAAAGTTGATTTTCAAAAAGGAAAACCCTCCATGACCTTGGTATCAACCATTGAACGATATAAAAAACATTCCCTTTTGGCTTGTATGCCCTTTACAGGCCGTATGCATCAAATAAGGGTTCATTTGGCAAATTATGGCTTCCCTATCATTGGGGATCAGCATTACGGTGGAAAAAATCTTTTCCTCTCCGAAATCAAAAAAAATTATAAAGCTTCTAAAAATGAAGAGGAACAACCATTAATGGGTAGACTAGCTTTGCATGCTGCAGGCATTCAATTTGAGGATAGAGATGGGAAAATAATGAAACTAAAGGCACCATATCCCAAAGATTTACAAGCTGCAATTCGACAACTTGAAAAAAACAAGCGTTAATAAAAGTAGGTATCTTGTTTTTCCAAAATATAAAATCTATTTTTGTGTCCCTTTTCAAGATAGAAAAAGGAGCAACAGTATAAAAAAAGTACTTATAAATTGGAAACATTAAGTTATAAGACCATTGCATCAAACAAATCAACAGTCAACAAAAACTGGGTGATCATCGATGCAAGTCACAAAGTATTAGGGAGATTGGCCAGCGAAGTAAGTAAAATTATGAGGGGCAAACACAAACCTTCATTTTCTGCACATGTCGATTGTGGGGATAACGTCATTGTTATCAACGCAGACAAGATCCGACTCACCGGTAAAAAATGGACGGATAAATTGTACATACGTCATACAGGATATCCAGGAGGTCAACGAAAGCAGACTTCTAAAGAGCTCTACCAAAAATCGTCAACTCTTTTGATAGAAAGCGCAGTACGTGGTATGCTTCCTAGAAATCGATTAGGAAGGCAACTATTTAAAAATCTTTACGCATATGTGGGCACTGAACACCCACATGAAGCTCAAAAACCAAAAGAAGTCAAAATATAATTTGAATGGAAGTAATCAAAACAATTGGTAGACGAAAAACTGCCGTAGCTCGTGCCTACTTATCGAGTGGGAAAGGAGAAATCAAAGTCAACAATCGTGACTTCAAGGAATATTTCCCATCAGAAGTACTTCAAATCATTGTTAAGCAGCCTTTGGTGACTACAGAGCAAAACGATAATTTTAATATCAGCATCAATGTTTTTGGTGGTGGACTTTCAGGTCAGGCTGAAGCCATTAGGCTCAGTATCGCTCGTGCTTTGGTTGAGTTAGATCAAGAAAGCAGACCTGCCTTAAAAGCAGAAGGATTTCTTACAAGAGACTCAAGAATGGTTGAACGTAAGAAATACGGACGTAGAAAGGCAAGAAGAGCATTTCAGTTTAGTAAACGATAAGTTTATAATTAAAAAATGGCAAAAATTACAACAAAAGAATTGTTGGATGCTGGCGTCCACTTTGGACACCTTACTCGTAAATGGGATCCTCAAATGAGTCCCTTCATATTTATGGAGAAGAACGGCATTCACATCATTGACCTTAACAAGTCACTTAAGCACCTTGAAGAGGCTGCTGCTGCACTACAAGGCGTCGTGCGGTCTGGACGTAAGGTAATGTTCGTAGCTACTAAAAAGCAAGCGAAAGAAGTCGTAGAAGAGCAGGCTAAAAAATTAAAAATGCCCTACGTGACTGAAAGGTGGCTTGGCGGTATGCTAACCAACTTTGCTACGATCAGAAAGTCATTGAAAAAAATGACCTCAATAGATAAGTTGCTCAAAGAAGATGCGTATAATAATCTTGCCAAGCGTGAAAAGCTTATGCTTTCAAGGGAGCGAGCTAAATTAGAACGTGTACTTGGTGGTATCGCTGATCTCAATAGATTGCCCGCCGCCCTTTTTGTAGTAGATATCAAACGTGAGCACATTGCCATTGCAGAAGCACAAAAACTAAATATCCCAGTATTCGCCATGGTGGATACCAACTCCAATCCAAATGAAGTTGATTATCCTATTCCTTCCAATGATGATGCTTTCAAATCTATTTCCTTGATCACCAATTACCTTAGCGATGCGATGGAAGCGGGTCTCGGCGAAAGAAAAAAAGAAAAAGAAGATTCGAAAATTGCTGAAGAAGCAAAAAGACAAAAGGCCGAAGCGGTTGTAGAAAAGAAAGATTAATCACCCAAATTCTTACAACTTTAACAAGGATTTAATCAAATATTAAAATTGAACATCAACACAAAAGATGTTCAATTTTTGTTTAAAAGAATTTATAATTATCATAAATAATAATATAATGGCAATTAGCGCTCAAGAAGTGAATAAGCTTAGGCAAATGACCGGTTCGGGTATGATGGACTGTAAAAAAGCATTGGTAGAAGCCGATGGTGATTTTGACAAAGCAATTGAATTTTTAAGAAAAAAAGGTCAAAAGGTCTCTGCCTCAAGAGCAGATCGAGAAACCTCCGAAGGTATTATTTTCACTAAGATCAGCGAAGATGGTTCCAAAGGAGTTTTGGTTGCCTTTACCTGTGAAACTGATTTTGTCGCCAAGAATAATGCATTTATCGCCTTAGGGGAAGAGATTTTAGCTTGTGCATTTGACTACGGGCCGGCAGACATCGATGCCTTGAAAGCTCACAAGACGGGTAAACTCACCCTTGGTGAAAAAATAATTGAAAATACGGGTAAAATTGGAGAGAAGCTAGAAATTAGCTCTTACGAAATATTGAAGTCCGAAAGAGTGGTCTCCTACATCCATTCAAACAAAAAGCTAGGAGTATTGGTAGGCCTGGGTCACACCAATGGAGTGGCTATTGAGGATGCGGGTCAAGATGTCGCCATGCAAATCGCAGCTATGAATCCAGTAGCCGTGAATAAAGAAGGCGTCGATCCTTCAATTATAGAAAAGGAAATTGAGATAGGGAAAGATCAAGCAAGACAAGAGGGAAAGCCAGAAGCCATCATTGAAAAAATTGCGATGGGAAAACTGAATAAATTCTTTAGTGAAAATACACTCATGGGACAAAAGTTTGTGAAGGATAATTCTATGACCATCGCTCAATACTTAGATACTATTTCTAAGGGGATGATCGTAACTGAATTCAAAAGAATCACCATAGGATAATTCTTCTTATACCATTTAGAAAAAAAGGTCACTTCTTAATTTGGTGACCTTTTTTTATATAGCAGTCGTCGAAGTAAATTGTCCCAAAAACTAAAACGCACCTTTCGGGTACACGGCTCCCAATGATTGAAACATGGACCTAAAAATGCATCTGTGTCAAATGGCGTTTGTGCTACTCAGTCTATCCCATCAATTTCTTCCATGACTCCCATCTCTTATCAACAAAGAATCTATTCGGCTTTTTATAATTTTATTGTCCTCCAGAATCAATTCATTCAATATAGGCTGACCACGATCTACCCAGCAGGTAAACCATAAATCAGCAATTAATTTAATTGATGTCCGCATTTTTCGTTCTACCATTCCTTGTAACCGTTGATGGTAGGCCTCTGAAAATTCACATGAATAAGTTTTAACCGTCTGGTTCCCCCTTACCTCAAAGCTGTATTTCTTAGTTGGAGAAAATTCTTGACTAATTTGAGCTTCGAAAATCAATACCGGATCTAGGGCCAAATGTGCATTGGCTACGGCATTCCAAGCGGCCTCATTGACATTCTCGATATATTCTACCTTTCCTACAAACAAGTCATATTGCTGGTCAAATAATTCTGGCAGACGAGATTCCCACAATCTATGGATCCCTCTTTGATTTGTCTTTTGACCGTTATAATTGCTGGTCGTGTACAAGGGCACATGAGCATCTCCAACATAATGACCTAAATCCGCCGATATTTTTAAAATTTGGTCAGCATCCTGATTTAAAAACGTCTATGTTAAATAATATTTTACCCGCACCACATGCCAAGGTACGATCCCGTACTCTGTAAAAATACTGTCCCACTACTGCTCAATCGCTTCTTGCCATTTTTTAGGTAGTTGAGCTAATAGATCAATTCCATATGCATCTAAATCAATAAAATGTCTGGGACCTTCATTTTCATTTATATATCGCCGCTTATCTGGATTCACCGATCTTTCAATAATTGTCCTCATATGATGTTTATAAAATCCAATCATTTCAGGTGGTAGCGAAAAAATAGCAATCTCATTTATTTTTTTATGCGCGTGAAATCCCAGTTCAGCCTTCCTGTTGGGCTAAAGATGTGTTGGAATGAATATTAAAAGTAAAGGATATAATAAAAAATGCATAAGAGTAAATATAGCTCCTCAGGACAAATACTTATAAATCTATTTCGCTTTTGTTTTTTCAATAAAAAGCCTAACTTTGTATTCCTCTATCAGAACAAGGTAATAGAAATGGCAAATCACAAGTCGGCAAAAAAGAGAATAAAGTCAAGCGAAGTCAAAAGACTGAGAAATCGCTATCAACATAAAACAACACGAACTTATCTAAAAAAGCTTCGAGAATCAACGGACAAAGTTGAGGCTGAAAAATTATTAAAAGAAGTGACCAGCATGCTAGACAAGCTGTCAAAGAGAAACATTATACATAAGAAAAAAGCAGCCAATTTAAAGTCAAGCTTGACCAAGCAAGTTGCTATTCTTTAAAAAAAACTATTTACAACAAAAAAGCCTCGATATCGAGGCTTTTTTGTTGTAAATTCATTTGACTCATGTCAAGTAACGTTTCATGTCAATCTGGATTAAAAATTGGCCCGAAGAAGACCGCCCTCGGGAAAAATTATTAAGTAAAGGCTCCTCAATATTAACGAATGCTGAATTATTAGGGGGTTTGTTAGGATCCGGATATCAAGCACAATCTGCCGTAGGCCTTGCCAAAAATATTTTGACCTCGGTAAATAATGACCTCCATCAATTGGCACAATTATCGGTAAACGATCTGATTAAATTTAAAGGAGTAGGACATGCCAAGACCATAAATATCATCAGTGCCCTTGAATTAGGCCGCAGACAAGATGAATTCAATCTCAAATCAAATAAAATAATCACCTGCTCCAAGGATGTATATGAATTCATGCGTGCCGAACTGATGGACATTCAATATGAAGAGTTTTGGATAATTTTATTGAAAAGAAACAATGAAATCATTGCTAAAAAGCAAATATCCAAAGGTGGAATTTCAGGAACCCTCGTGGATCCTAAAATCGTTTTCAAGCATGCACTCGATAGGCAGGCAAGTACCCTAGTTTTGATTCATAACCATCCCTCAGGAAATATAAACGCTTCTCAGACAGACATTAACCTGACAAAAAAAATTAAAAAAGCCGGAGATTTACTGGATATTTCTATCATTGATCATATCATATATACCAACGCTGGATATTATAGCTTTGTAGATCATTCTTTAGTTTTCTAACCACTGCTTCTATGAAAAAAATAATTTGGCTCTTGATCCCAATACTCTTATTGCTCCTTTTTTATTCATTTTCGAGTGATGAAACTGACGAAAATTATTTCTCATCAGTTGAGAAAGAAATCAGCAATAGACATAAATATTTAGCTTTCAATGAGAGTTCCCCCTTCAAGCAGTTTGATGTCGTTTACCAAAAGCCCAGCTACTATCCTATTGATAAAAAATATAAAGTCAATGCCTCAGTAGAAAGAATCCAAGAACGCCAAATCGTGGTTTTAAATGCGAGTAATGGTGAGCCAGAGCGATATCAAAAATTTGCTTGGTTGAAATTCTCCTTAGATGGGCAATTATTGAGGTTACTCGTACTTAAACCTGTAGGTTTCGGCGCTGATAAAACCCTCTTCTGCGGCTTTGCAGATGATACCAGCAGCAAGGGTAGTTATGGGGGTGGGCGCTATTTAGATGTCACCATAGGAAAATCAAATAAAACTAGCCTTGACTTTAATTTAGCCTACAATCCCTATTGCGCCTACATTGATGAATACATCTGCCCACTTCCTCCGACCGAAAATATTCTTGCCATAGCCATAGAAGCGGGTGAACGAGCATATAAAATTGAATAGTTAGCCCATTTTAATGCCAACACTTTATATTTTTGTACCCAAGCTCAAAAAGCCGCCATAAATATGAAAATTTCGCACAACTGGCTCACTCATTTTATTAAACTTCCTGAAACTCCAGAAATCATTTCTGAGATACTAACTCAAACGGGCCTAGAGGTGGAGTCCGTCTCAAAAATTGAAAAAATAAAAGGGGGACTTAAAGGCTTAATCATAGGAGAAGTTATGAGCTGCATACCGCATCCCAATGCTGACAAATTAAAATTGACACAAGTGGATGTTGGGTCAGATGATCTAATCAGTATCGTTTGTGGTGCCGCTAATATAAGCGCGGGACAAAAAGTAGCCGTTGCTCCTGTCAACTGTTTGATATACCCAGTCAAAGGGGAACCCTTTCAAATAAAAAAAACAAAGATACGTGGCGAAGTATCTCAGGGTATGATTTGCGCCGAAGATGAAATCGGCATAGGTTCAAGTCATGAGGGCATCATGGTCTTGACAACCGATTATACCAATGGTACCCCTCTAAATAAAATCTATGAAAGTAAGGAAGACATCGTTTATGAGATTGGCCTTACCCCCAATAGAGGGGATGCTACTTCTCATTTAGGAACGGCAAGAGATCTCAAAGCTTATTTCAATCGAAGCTTAACCCTACCTATTATTAAAAATTTTGATCTCAGTCATCCGAAAAATCCAATAAAAGTAACCGTTGAAGATCACGAGGGCGCTCTTAGGTATTCTGGGGTAACGCTACGAGGTATTCAGGTTTCCGCATCACCAGATTGGCTCAAATGGAAGCTAAAGACCATTGATTTAGAGCCCATCAACAATATAGTAGACATAACTAACTATGTCTTGCACAGCCTCGGACAGCCTATGCAT
>Ga0257120_1000348_pt1 | contig 35076 bp, 25 predicted proteins | sample SI106_10metaG_FD_190153 | JGI IMG/M metagenome (GOLD analysis project Ga0257120, IMG submission 190153) | Marine microbial communities from Saanich Inlet, British Columbia, Canada - SI106_10 | ecosystem: Environmental > Aquatic > Marine > Inlet | place: Canada: British Columbia | collected...
TCCGGATAAAAGCATCAATCCCACAGCAATCCAATCCAAAGTAGTAGCTATACCTTTTCTGTTTCTAGCGAAGCGGATGCCTGAAAAAGCCAAATAGAAAGAAAAGAACGCTATTAAAAATAAAAAGATGTTGCTGGTGATAATCGACATTGGAATAGCTGTTAAGAAGATAGCAACCATGCACCAAAAATATGTTCTACCTGAAAGCACATGGAGTTTTTTGCCTTTCTCAGATGAAACTGCCATAGCAGCACAAAACAGAGCAATGGTTCCAGCTAGGATATGTATTGATAAGAAACTTTGCATCGTTTCATTCCCACTCAATAGTTACACGATTTAAGAACCTTGCTACATAAGGGTTTGCGAGCAGAAAATCTGTCTTTACAACATCTTTACAACATCTTTACAACATCTTTACAACATCTTTACAACATTTTGTGTTTCGTTTTGCTCTGCTCAATCTGTGTAACTCCTTTGTTTTCAACAGTTTAACATTTTTGGTGTTGTAAACTTTATAACTACTTTTAACTAATTTCCAAGAAAAGATAAGACTTCTTCTATCGCTTTATTTGCCGACGCTGTCATAACATCAGACTGAATCAATATTGGATCAGTATGAAGAAACAAAACAACTTTTCCATCATAGTTAGACCAAGCAAATTTTGTTCGCTCAAAAGGCATAAGTGGAACCCTAAAGTTGTGATCTATTAGACTGGAATCTCCGATTTCCAATTCCATATCTGCTAATGGAAAATAATTAGATATGAAATCAGCTGCGGATATCCTTCGAATAGGCATCTCAAAAATTGAAGTTCTTCTTAGAAACTTCATTGCTTGTCCTGCTTGATCATATGAACCCGAAGAAGTTAAAACTAGACTAAATCGCTCATACGTTTTTGCGATTGGCTCCATTGGAAATACAATCGGAAATTTTTTAATAGCTCTATTATTTCCCTCATCCAGTGCTAACGAATTCTTCCTTAAGCTTAATGGGCTTATGATTGGTAAAGTTGGTTTTTCTAATTCACTTAAAGATTCGTAGTAATTACCAATGGCTCGAGCTGTTATGAAGGAGAATACGTCGCTCATACTCAAATCATTATTTAATCCAATTTCATAAAGATCTATATCTTTAACTGGAAGCGTTATCTCATTAACATTAAAGTCGGATTTTTGAGACCCAACAGATCTATAAAAAAATTTATTAAAAGCAAAATTGTTTTCCTGCTCGGATTTTGGAATTTGAAAATCTTTTAACTGATATCCAAATTTAGTTCTCTCTTCGGTAGTTTCAAATAAATGAAGAGCATGTTTGTTAAGCATCCCTTCAAAATCTGAAATTACATGATGCCAAATAAAAACCAGTTGTTTTTGATCATGCGTCAAGTAGACCCGAAACAAAGGAGCGCCCTCACCTTCCGTAGATGGTTGTGATAACTCAAAATCCGCCAAAGCTCTATATTGTTCGATGCTTTCTTCTGGCCTTAGTTTATAAAAGTTTTTATTCCAATCTGGCTTAGTCTTTTGCCAATACGGGAGCTTATTAATTTCAATAATATTGCGATTAAACATTTTATAGGAATTTATTAAGTCTTTTATACGCTCTAATATCAGCGCTTGGTCTAATGGTTTATCAAAATTATAATAAACGCTACATGTAATATATCTATTGTTTCTGCCGCCTTGTGATAGCCAAAAAATTGAATCAGCATTAGAAACTTCTTCAAAATTATAATGATCTTTACTTTCATCTCTTAAGAATAATGATGCGAATAAAAAAATTATCAGACAAAAAAATATCAGATAAAGCTTTTTAGATTTCATTAAATTTAGCATCAACCTTTTGTGTATATTTTAAAATGTGGATGTTACCTTATTATAAGATAATTATGTTCTGCGATTTATGAAATGTAATTGTAGCAAGACTTTACAACAACGTTTACAAATTTAATGGAAAAACAGGTGTTTACAACACGTTTACAACAGCAGAAAGACTGTAAGAGTGGGGGTTTCAGCCTATGTCACTATTCCCACTCAATAGTTGGGCTATATTTAGCCCAATAAAAACAATGGGTTATACGGCCTATTTTCAAGTTTGTAACTGGTTTGTAAATCAGTCCACTAATTAGGCACATCGCTTATCATTGTGAATCCTATTATTTTTAAGATGTTAGGCAAATCGCACTCGCAAATTTTGTAACGTTGGCTGACAGCAGATTTTATTACACAAAGTTCTGACTCACTTATTAAGTACATCCAGCTTTTCCAGGAAATGTCAGGCCAATCCCGATTATTATTTTTAACCATTTGGTTCCGGATAGCATATGACGCGATACTCTGATGTATTCGATATTTACACCATATTAGTTGAGGGCGCTATGATCCTAAGTGACTGTAAATATTTTCTTTTTGTTTAGGTAATTCCAGCTCAGTAGTGCAAATAAATTTAGCCTCATAAAAACTATAGGATGCAAAGCGATTTTTATGGTACTCGAGAGTGCTGGTTATACACTGCTTTACCCACTTTAAAACAGCCCATCGACTAATTTTCGGGAAATAATAGCCCCGCGATGTTGGATAACCTCACTAGCTAGGCAATGGCCCAATGCGGCACATTCCGCCGGAAGCATCTCTCCTTGGAGTCGACTAGCTAAATAGCCAGCATTGAAAGAATCCCCTGCCGCAGTGGTATCTATAACTTTTTCAGAAGGAATCCTAATCGCTTTGACCGCATACTTTTTGTCATTGGTTTCAATAAGACAGGAATCTTCGCCACGTTTAAGTACCACTTCTGGTATCCCATAAAAACGGCATCTAGCAAATACATCCTCGGGACTAGAGTCACCCCATAATTGGCATTCATCATCGAAAGTTAGGAAGGCAATATCGGTAATTTGTAAAATTTTTCGATACCACAGCTGAGCCTCATCGGTACTCGCCCAAAGCTTATGGCGATAATTACTATCAAACCATATCTTACTCCCCTGCTCTTTTGCTCTGACAAGTCCGTCGATAAGTTTTTGTCGGTCATGACGAGGTAAAATAGCTAGAGATATACCTGAGAGATACAGGTAATCAATGTCAGCCAGAGATGCAAGCTCTTTATCGTACGCGTCCCCAGTTAACAGATATCGAGCGGCGGATTGTTCCCGCCAATATTGGAACGACCGCTCTCCATTTGCATCGACCGCAATGCGATATGATCCCGGCTTTTTATCACTAAATCGCCGAATTTTGTCAGATTGAATCCCCTCCTCAACAAAATATCGAATCATCGAGACACTTAAAGGGTCAACACCCAGTGCTGTAATATAATGAATCAGATATTCGCCAGTCGGCAAGAGTCTAGATAAATAAACAGCCGTATTTAAAGTATCGCCCGCGAATGCCTGATCGCTTAAAGCATGTCTTATTTCCACCATACACTCACCAATGAAGGCGATGCTGGGCCGAGTTTTATCTGGCATATTTATGGCCTCAGACACTCTTGCCAAAGAAGCTCTGCGAACATCGTTATTATAGCCTTACTTCAATAAACACAGTGTGGTATCCCGTAGCCTGCCCATCGTTGACGTTGAGACGTAATCTATAAGTTCCGGGCTTTTCAAATGTTACCTCTGTTGCCAGAGCGGTTGGATTTGAAAAGCGCACAGTGCTGGCATCGCCAAACGGGTAATTGACATTTTTTCCATCTGCATCTTCTCCCATGGAAACGGCTTCTGCATCAGCAGGCACAGCCTCCCACTGGAAAGTCATTGGGTCATTCTCTGCATCCAATACATCCCCTGAAAAACTTATGCTATTTCCATGGGATAGACTTAGTATCTTCTCCTCTCCGGCATACACATCAGGGGGGGTATTGGTCAATTGTGGAATAAGGGTAGAGTTCTTCCGTCCGTCAACAAGTGCCTCCAATGGGGAATTATCGACAGTCACATTGCGGTAATACATCGTATCAAAATCCATAAACTTGAATACATTGGGGTTTTCCCCTGCGCGCAAATGTACGTTATCGAACACAAAGTCTTTTAAAGGTATTTTATCGGTTCCCTCTAAGATCATAGGATTGATGGAGGTACCACCAATGAAGTTCTCAAGCCGGATATCTTTAAATTCGGGATCGCGATTATATTTTACCCCCGTGCTATCGTAATTTGTTGTCACTTCAATCATTGATAATTTACGACGGTTTTCGGGAATATCTGCAAGATCACCATAGGTCAGATTGCGCATCCTAATATGTTCAAAATGACTACCCCTATTTTTGTTCGCCTTGAAATAGAATCCCTTTCGCAAACCCGTTCCCTCTGAATTTTCGATAAATATATTTCGAACTCCACCAGATGCCTCGCTTCCTAGTGCAATTGTATCGTCAGCCAGAAAACGTACATTTTGTACAACAATATTTTTGCTTGGAATCATCTTTTGCAGCCCTTCTAAATCGCGCCCCGACTTAATTGATATACAATCGTCACCCGTCGCAAAATCAACATTATGGATATACACATCCTGACTGGATTCAATATCGATACCGTCGTTATTTTTGTTGAGCGAATTCATCGTCATATTTCGTACGGTTATATTTTTAGACATGTAAAAATGATTTACCCAAAACGGGGAATCAATAATATTCACTCCTTCTAAGAGTATGTTCTCACTATCATAAAAAAGTATGAACGCAGTTCGCAGATTTCCAGCCCGGTCAAACCTACGTTTAAATAAGGGTACGTTATCGTTATTCATATCCCGAACAACCTTTTCCCATTCGCCTTTCACAGAACCAGGCACGCGCTTAAGGTCCTCTTGGGATGCTTTATCTACCCAAGTTGACCAGCTGTTTTCTGCCTGTCCGTTAAGTGTCCCTTTACCAGTGATTGCAATGTTTTTCTTTTGGTAAGCATAGATAAGAGGCGAAAAGTTATAGACATCGGTTCCCTCATAGCGACTAAGCACCTGAGGCAGGTAGCTCTCATAATTACTGCTGAAGAGTAACTCTGATCCTTCCTGCAAATGTAAATTGACATTGTTTTCTAAATTTAGAGGTCCATCAACATAATACTCGCCTCTGGGGATGCTGACTGTCCCTCCGCCAAATCGAGATACATCAATAATAGCGTTTTGAATGGCTTGTCGCGCATCGGTTGAGCCATCTGCTATGGCATTATAAGGCGCATCGGTAATAATTAATGTTCGATTTGGAAAGCTGGGCACCTTAATACGCGACAAAATAACCGGCACCTGAGCCCATGAACCACGATAGTTAGAATCGCTATCACCTACAGTCTTTTTTTTGACTTCAGTTGACGGATCCGCACACCCAGCTACCATTACCGACAAGACAATGAGAGCTAGTGTACATTTAAGTTTACTGAACATAATTTATCCTTTATTGATAGGTAAGCTTGTAACCTGTATACGTTAGAGTTGATGCACAGTCATTGAGACATCTTTCTCTATGTATCATTGCCTATTCGATAAGCTTGTTTAGATAGGTTGTAGGTTAAATCTTTTGCAATCTCCAGGGCATCATCCTCTGATAACCTATGTTCGCAAACTAGGCCTGCCAGATAAGCGCAATCGACGCGGCGAGACATATCATGCCTGGCAGGAATACTCAGTAATGCCCGAGTATCGTCATTAAAACCGACAGTATTGTAAAATCCTGCAGTTTCCGTGGTCTGTTCGCGGAATCTCATAATGCCTGCAGGGCTATCATTAAACCACCATGCAGGACCCAGTCGGAGACAGGGATAGTGTCCGGCGAGTGGAGCTAGTTCTCGCGAATAATTAGTTTCATCAAGGGTAAATAGTATGAGATTGAGATCAGAATTATTCCCAAAGCAATCCAGCAAAGGTTTTAGCGCAGTCGTATACTCCACTTTTATGGGTATATCTGCTCCTTTGTCACCGCCATAATTCTGAAACATCCATTCGTTATGGTTGCGATAAGAGCCTACATGAATTTGCATAACTAATTTATCGTCAAGACTCATCCGCGCCATCTCAGTTAGCATCTGTGCTCTGAACAACTCGGCATCTTCTCGGCTGACTTTACCCGCCATGATGCGGTCAAATAGTCTTTCGCAGTTAGCAGTAGAAAGATTGGCAGTTCTTGGCGTGGGGTGTCCATGGTCGCTGCTTGTGGCGCCCATAGCAATAAAGTCAGCGCGCCTGTTTCTATGTGCCTGCAAATAACCTTGCCATGAATGAATATCTTGGCCTGTCATTTCGCCAAACAGCCTTAGTGACTTCATGAAATCTGTGTGCTCTGGGTCAATCACAGAGTCTGGTCGGTAAGTTGTAACAACCTTCCCGTTCCAATCACTGTCTTTTAATATCTGATGATACTTTAAGTTATCGACAGCGGATTCAGTGGTCGATAAAAACTCGATATTGAATCGATCGAAAATTTGGCGGGGACGAGATTCTTCTTTTTGGAGTTGCTCTGAAATACTATCAAAATAATCATCCGCCGTAGTCTCATCGAGCTCTTTAGACTGCTTAAAAAAATCGGCAAATGTCTGATTTAGCCATAATGCAGAAGGGGTCCCACGAAAAAGATAATAGTTCTTGGCGAATAACCTCCAGGCAGTACGTGGATCGTTAACGCTTTCCTCATTGTTAGCATTATTTTTGGACCTAATTCCTAATTCAGAGAGGCGAATACCCTGACTATATAGCATGCGCAATAAATAGTGGTCTGGCGCTATTAACAATTTAGTGGGGTCGGTAAAACAGTTGTTTTCGGCAAACCATGAAGGGTCTGTATGTCCGTGAGGGCTTACAATCGGCAGATCTTTCACCTCGAGATAAAGTCGTCGAGCCATTGAGCGAGCGCTGGGGTTACCAGGTAATAGTCTATCGGGATGATTGTTAATGGGGTGTGCCATTCTGGGAGTCTCTATCTCCAGTGCGGAGACATAAAAGTAAATAATTTGGTGTATGATACCGGTGTCAATTACTGTTGTCAATGTTGCAGAAGTAAGCTTTGCTATCCGCGGAGTATTGGTGGTGGTGCTGTTGTCTCACGCCGCACTAACGTGGGAACAAGCTCAGATTTAATTGTCTTGGCGAGTCCAATATTATTATTGCATAACGCAAGTAACTTAAGTGTTGCAAGCTTACCCATCTCTTTCACCTTCAGATTCACTGTGGTTAATGCAGGCCAAACTTTGGAAGCCTGCGGCGTATCATCAAACCCAATAATTGTTAGCTCGCTGGGTATGTCAATCCCCATTTTCTGGGCGGTAACCATGACACCAATAGCCATCTCGTCATTACTGGCAAAAATAGCGGAGGGAGGATTGTCTGACTTTAATAATTGCACGGCACAATCAACACCTGATTGAAAAGTATTGGCTCCAAAAACAATTTGGTTAGCCCCAAGGTGAACACCATTTTGCTCAAGCGCATCACGAAAAGCATCGTGACGCTCAGCAGAAGATTTAGAGTTGTCGGGTCCTTTAATGAAACCAATATCTCTATGACCTAGCGCTATTAAATGTTCTGCTATGTCTTTAACGGCTTCACGATCATTGAAGTGGACCATGTGTGCGACATCATCAGAAATAACCGACACTAGCCGCACATAATTACACTCAATAGCTTTCAGCTTATTAATTAAATCATTAGATTCGGAGAGTGGTGGCAGCAAGATAACCCCGTCAATTTTTGTACGCCTGATGAAGTTAATAATGTCATCATGCAGACTGGCTTGGGTTGCGTCACAGGGATGAACAACCAGTTCATAGCCATTAGGCCGACACTGACCCAATGCACCATACATAGCGTCTGTAATAAATGATGCATTGGGGTTGTCATAGATCATAGCTAGTAAGAAGGAGCGGCTAAACGCTAATCCTCTTGCCTGAGGATTAGGAGAGTAATCTAGATCTTCAATGACTTTTTTGACTTTACTTAATGTTTTGGCGCCAACATTAGGTTCACTATTTATCACCCGGGAGACAGTTTTCTTTGATACTCCCGCGAGCCGCGCCACATCACTGATTGTGGGCTTTTTATCAACAATCGATCCTTCGATGATATTCTCTTTTATAGAATCCATTTTCAGTTAGCCCCAACATACTAGATTAAAATTCAACCTGCCTATTTTTAACCTAAGGCGGTAGATAAAGCGGTCCAGATTTAGTTCTGATCTGAGAGGGTACTCAGTCTCGTAAACTACTGATTTTAACCGATTTTAGCTTGGAAAAATACAGATCTTTAGCCATAAATGCCCCGCTAGACGTTTGTTTTTTGGCCTGAGAACATATACTCTAACACCTAACTGATAGCGGTGTCATTATAATCGATAACGCCGAGGCGGCTACTAATGCAATTCGTAGGAGGATTTTGTGTATAGAAATATATCCCAGCGCCTAATTTGTTTTTTGTTACCTATCTTCATTTTATCAGCATGCTCTGTAGACAAAAAGCCTGACTATGAAATTTCTAATTCAGAGTGGAAATACCTATTTGATGGGTCTTCTCTCGATGGTTGGCACCAGCTTGGAAGCAATGCCCAGTATTATGCAGAAAATGGTGTGATTGTCGGGACCGCAAAAGCCGGGAATACCGATAGCTTGCTGACTACGCTCAAAATATACAATGATTTTATTCTGGAGTTTGACGTCAAGGTTGATCCGGGCGTGAATTCTGGGATGCAGTTTCGAAGCCAAAGCCGAGATGGTGATGAGCGCGCGTATGGATATCAACTCAAGATTGATGGTAGTTCGCGTCACTGGAGCGGAGGAATCTTTGATGAAAGGCGCAGGCAATGGCTGTATAACCTATCGCGTAATTCTCGGGCGCGCTCCGCCTTTAATTTGTCAACTTGGAACCATATGAGAATTGAGGTTATTGGAGCGTCGATACGATCTTGGGTCAATGGTATTCCAGCAGCTGATTTGATCGATGACTCGAACCTAGGCGGCTTTATCGGACTTCAAGCACCATCCATTAGCCATGATTCTAGTAAAGCAGGATTACAAGTTCGTTGGAAAAATATTCGTATTAAAACAGATGGCCTAAATAGTTTTAAAACGCCTGAAAATAATGATATCGATCAATTTAGTTCTTTAAAAAATGAACTCTCACCACGCGAAATTAAAGAAGGTTGGGAGCTTCTTTGGGATGGTAAAACTACCGCGGGTTGGAAAAGCGCAAAGAGAAGCGGATTTCCTGAGAAAGGATGGAATATAAAGGATGGTGTGCTGAGTGTTTTGTCGTCGGGAGGCGCAGAAGCGCGTAATGGCGGTGACATTATTACTACTAGAGAATTTAGTAACTTCGAACTGGAGTTGGATTTCAGATTTACACCAGGAGCTAACAGTGGAATCAAATACTTCGTGGATCCGGATCTACTAAAAGGGAAAGGCTCCGCGATTGGTTTGGAGTTTCAAATTCTAGATGATGAGACGCACCCAGATGCAAAAAGAGGGATTTCTGGAAATCGAACTATTGGATCACTTTACGACTTAATCACTGCGGTTAATCAAAGTGAGCCGCCAAATTCTCCGAAACGAGTCCACCCACCAGGACAGTGGAATCGGGCACGCATAGTTGTTCAGGAGGACTATGTTGAGCATTGGTTAAACAATATTCTCGTCGTCAAATATTACCGCGGAACGCAAATGTTCAGAGCGCTTGTTGCTTATAGTAAATATGCTAAATGGCCAAATTTTGGAGAGTGGGAAAAAGGACCGATTCTGCTTCAGGATCATGGTGATTTAGTATCATTCCGTTCGATTAAAATTAGAGACTTGACGTTGAATAAAGGGCACCGATATGAAAATGGAACGTAGAAAGTTTATTGGCCTTTCCGCTGCCACATTTGGTGCACTTGCATTTTCAGCTAGCAGCTATTCTCGTATCCTAGGCGCAAATGACCGAATCAATGTTGGTTTTATGGGAACGAAAAGCCGCGGAATGGGTTTACTCGGCTCATTTGCAAAAATGCAGGGGGTAAATCTCACTCATAACTGTGATGTTGACAGTCGCGTCCTTGAGAAAACTCACAATGCCATTATCAAAGCGGGCTTTGAGCCCCCAAAATCTGATAAAGACATCCGCAGAATTTTGGAGGACCCTACCCTAGATGCTCTGGTAATAGCAGCTCCTGACCACTGGCATGCAACTGCAGGTGTTATGGCATTAGAGGCGGGCAAGCATGTCTATGTTGAAAAACCTTTAAGCCATAATCCACATGAGGGTGAAATCTTCATTGCCGCGCAAAATAAATATAAAAAAATCGTCCAGATGGGTAACCAACAACGTTCATCAGTAGAAAGTATTGAACTCATGATGCTTATTGAGGAAGGTTTACTGGGAAATATTTATAGAGCGGAGACTTGGTACGGAAACGACCGTGGTTCAATCGGAAATGGTAATTTGGCACCACCCCCCAGTTGGTTAGACTGGGATCTTTGGCAAGGGCCGGCACCCCGGCGCCCGTATAAAGACATTTATGTCCATTATAATTGGCATTGGTTTTGGCATTGGGGCACTGGCGAAATATGTAACAATGCCGCTCATGAACTTGACATTGCACGCTGGGCTATGGGGTTAGACGTTCCAGAAAAAGTCTCTGTAACCGCAGGTCGAAACTTTCATACAACCGATGATTGGGAAATGTATGACACCATGGAAGTACGTTATGATTTTCCGGGTGATAAAACCATAGAATGGGTCGGCAACAGCTGTAACAAAGTAAATCGTTTTGGTCGTGGGAGAGGCACGCTCCTACTCGGCACAAACGGACATGCTATTGTTGATCGCTCTGGTTATGAAATTTATAGTACTGATGGAACCTTACTGCGCGAAAGAAAGGCGCAGAACCGTTCTGTGAATACCAATGATCTTGTTGGTGCAGGTGCCTTGACAGAGGCACATGTTAATAATTTTCTCGAATCGATTAGGGGTGTAGCAAAACAGCAACACTCGCCTATAGCCGATGGACATTCAAGCACACTACTCTGTCACTTAGGTAATATCGCTTATCGCGTTGGTGAAGATATTTATTGTGATTCGAGTAATGGCAGGGTTAAAGGAGCAGACGCGAACCGATTTTGGCAACGTGAGTTTCAAGATGGGTGGAATTTGTCCATGTAGTCACACCCCGCTGAGTGGTTAATTAATTTGATACCGCAATGAGGCCAGGAATGCGAAACACATCAGGCAGATCAACAATTAGTTTGTTAACCGAGCGTATCTTATGACCGTGCGTCTTGGGATTATTGGCGTTGGTAATATTGGCTTACAACACGCCAATAATATCTTATCCGGCGTTATTCAAGGGGGCATTATTACAGGGTAAGCGCGCGTGGCTCGTGCTCCTTGGCTGAACAATTCAATATCCCACAGTATTCAAACTATAAAGAATTAATCGACAAACAGGTATGCGATGCATTTATCGTAGCCACGCGCACATGTCCTCATTTTGAAATTGGCTGCTATGCACTTAGCCGAGGCTTACATGTTCTAATGGAAAAGCCGATAGGCCAATCTGTTGCTGAGGGTGAGAGAATGCTTGAGTTGGTTCAGTACACCAAATTACTTACTTTTATGTCTCCGCACTTGACAACACGAATTGACAACAGCAATTGACACCGGTATCATACTAAGCAAGTATTTGACTTAATGTTAAATAAACGAGCAGATCCCGTTGGGGAACATCCTCCCTAAGATGTTTGGTGTACGGCAGATGAAGATTATATTTTATTGAAGGCCAGTGCTGGAGAATACATGCAGACGCATTATGAGCTAACAGAATTAATTCGAGATGAGGTTGGCGAATGACTCAGCCACTAACGGGCTTAAGGATACTTGATTTAACCCATATGTTGTCCGGCCCCTATGGCGGAATGATCCTGGCTGATCTTGGTGCAGAAACGATTAAAATCGAACCATTACAGGGAGAGGGAACACGCAAGCTCTTGGCGACGGATCCTAATAATTCTTTGAATGGAATGGGCGCTTACTACCTCACTTTAAATCGAAATAAAAAGAGTGTTTTGATTAATCTTAAAACTGAGCAAGGACTCGGAGTTTTTAAGGACTTGGTCGCCAAAGCAGATATTGTAATTAGCAATTTTGGCGCGGGGGTGCCTGAGCGCTTAGGGATTGACTATAAATCTCTCTATAAAGTCAATTCTCGAATTATCACCTGCACCGTTTCAGGTTTCGGATCTGACGGTCCAGGGAGTAAACGACCTGCTTTTGATCAAGTGGCGCAAGCCATGGGTGGAGGCATGTCCATCACTGGCGCCGATGCCACATATCCGATGCGAGCGGGGATACCTATCGGCGATCTCGGGGGTGGTATGTTTGGCGTTATGGGAATTTTGGCGGCACTTTATGAACGCGAGCGCAGTGGCGTTGGCCAGCATGTGGATATTTCTATGCTTGATTGCCAAATTTCGATGCTCAACTACATGGCAACGATGTATTTTCTCTCAGGAGAAGATCCATATCCCATTGGTAACAGTCATTTCGTCCATGTGCCTTACAATACCTTTAGTTGTTCCGACGGTAGCATCGTCATCGCTGTTCTTACGGATGATTTTTGGCAAAATCTGAAAGAGGTGGTGGACTGCCCAGCGTTTGATGATACTAAGTACGACACTCAGCCTGGTCGTTGGGAAGAGAGAGATATGATAAACAGCACCCTAAATGATTTTCTGAGTACTAATACTTGCCGGTATTGGCTAACGAAGCTTGAGTCTAAGAGGGTACCTTGCGCTCCCGTTAATAGCCTGAGTCAGGCGCTATCAGATGAGCAGGTTCTTCATCGCAACATGATTGTTGATCTAAAGCACCCTGATGGTAGTAAAACCAAAGGTCCGGGAAACCCCATTAAACTGTCAAGGACTGATGATGAAATGTTTACACCAGCGCCTACTTTGGGGCAACATACCGACGAAGTGATGACGGATTTGCTAGGGTTTAATGTGGAAAAAATTGCGGGATTAAAAAAACAGGGATTTATAAAGTGATCTCAAACGATATAGTGATCACTGATGTTGGGCCTCGAGATGGTCTTCAGAATCAACCTAAAATACTTACAGTTGAGCAGCGGGTTCAGCTAGTGAAAGCTATAGCCAAGGCCTATGTTCCAAAAATTGAGGTAGGTAGTTTTGTTTCGCCTAATGCCGTGCCTGCTATGGCTAATACCGATCAGGTATTAAGGGCATTAGCTAGCGAGCCTGATTTTATCACTCCATGTCTTTCGTTGATTCCCAACATGAAGGGCTATGAATTCGCCCGAGACGCAGGGGCTAAAACTGTTGCCATGGTTCTTTATGCTAGTAATGGAATGGCACAAAAAAATGCATCTATGTCTATGGCTGACGCAGAGGAAGTCACCCTTAATATCCTCCGCTTGGCCAAACTCGATGGAATAGAGGTCATTGCTACTGTTGCAGTAGCGTTTGAGTGTCCATTTGATGGGCCAAGCGAGCCGGCCGTTGTTCAAGCTATAGTGGCAAAATTCCTCCAGGCCGGAGCGAATCACGTTGTGCTAGCAGACACCATTGGTGCAGCTCATCCTCAGCAGGTGCGCGATATGACGGCGACATTGGTCCAAAGTCATGGTGCCGAGCAGTTAGGCTGTCATTTTCATGATACTAGAGCGATGGGGCTAGCTAATGTTTACGCAGCTGTGGAGTCTGGTATACGGCGTTTTGATACTTCAATTGCTGGATTAGGCGGTTGCCCATTTGCACCTGGAGCAACAGGGAATGTTGCCACTGAAGATGTTGTTATGATGTTAGAGCAGATGGGTTTTGATACGGGCATTGATCTGACGCTTTTATTGCAGGCGTCCGATATTGCACAGGACTTAACCGGCGCTTTATCAGCAGGAAGATCGAAGACTTGGCTAAGGGGTCATTTACTTAAACAGTAGTGAAGAGCGGTAGAAGAATAGAGGAAATAATAACTTATTTAACTACAGCCATATTTCGGAGACAAAAATGAGCTACAGACTGGGCGTAGACGTGGGGGGTACATTTACAGATCTTCTGCTAATTAATGAAAATACTGGTGAGAAGCATGCCGCTTTGGCAACGTGAGTTTCAAGATGAGTGGAATTTGTCCATGTAGTCACACGCCGCTGAGTGGCTTATTAATTTGATACCGTAATGAGGCCAGGAATGCGAAACACATTAGGCAGATCAACAATTAGTTTGTTAACCGAGCGTATCTTATGACCGTGCGTCTTGGGATTATTGGCGTTGGTAATATTGGCTTACAACACGCCAATAATATCTTATCCGGCGTTATTCAAGGGGGTATTATTACAGCGGTAAGCGCGCGTGGCTCGTGCTCCTTAGCTGAACAATTCAATATCCCACAGTATTCAAACTATAAAGAATTAATCGACAAACAGGTATGCGATGCAGTTATCGTAGCCACGCCCACGTACTCTCATCTTGAAATTGGCTGCTATGCACTTAGCCGAGGCTTACATGTTCTAATGGAAAAGCCTATAGGTCTATCTGTTGTTGAGGGTGAGCGAATGCTTGAGTTGGTTCAGCCTAAGCAAGTCTTCGGTCTAATGTTAAATCAACGAACAGATCCCGTTTTTGTCGCGATGAAAAAAAAGATGGATGAGAATCTCCTTGGCTCTTTACAGAGAATAAACTGGACTATGACCAATTGGTTCAGACCAGAAATCTACTTTCAGACCAGCAATTGGCGCGCGACTTGGGCGGGTGAAGGCGGAGGTTTGTTGGTTAATCAGTGCATTCATAACCTTGATATATTGCAATGGATTTGTGGGATGCCGAGGTCAATTCAAGGTTTTTGTGGATTTGGCAAGTATCATAATATCGAGGTGGAAGACGAGGCTACTGCTTTTTTTGAGTATGAAAATGGCGCTACTGGATCTTTTATCGGCTCAACTGGGGAAGCTCCGGGGGTCAATCGGTTTGACATTATTGGTGATCGAGGGATGATTAGCTATGATGGAGAGAAGCTGATACATTTTGAGAATCGCCCCTCAACCTCGCAGTTTAGTCAGACAACCTCAGAGATGTTTGGACAACCAGAAGTTTGCATTACAGACTTATCGGTTCGCTCTCCTGTTAATCAGCACGCCACCATTCTTCAGAATTTTATTAACGCTATATCGTCTAACGAAAGCTTGATAGGGCCCGCAGAGGAAGGTTTAAAAGCCTTGGCCATTGCAAATGCTATTCTCCTGTCAGCATGGGATCGTGAGCAGATTCAGATGCCGTTGGACAGCGCACGATTTCATAAGACCCTAAATGAGCGCCGATCTCAAAGTCAATTGCGAGCGGCTTCCAAAGCAGAAGTTAATATTGATATGGAGGCGTCATTTCGATGAATGAGTCACGTTTACTAAAAGCTGCGGCAACAAGACCTCTATTGTTGCGCCTCCCAATTTATCTTCGGCTGAGTGGTCCTGGGTGGTTACAGGGAGCGATGACTCTTGGAGGCGGTAGTCTAGTAACTTCTGTGATGATTGGAGCTGTTTATGGCTATGAGCTACTGTGGTTACAGCCGTTGGCTATGCTTATAGGGTGCATCATGCTATTCGCATTGTCTCATCAAACCTTAAGTACAGGCCAAAAACCTTATCAGGCCATGCGTAACCATGTTCATCCTGGGTTAGCTTGGGCTTGGGCTTGGGCAGCCTTGTTATCGAGTGTTATTTGGGGGTTTTCTCATTATCCTCTGGGCGCAGGAATGCTTGAGGAAATCATTGCTGTAAGTACTAGCTTTAGTCTAATAGAGAAAGGTGGTTTGCTGCGCGATATGTACCTGCTTGTGTTAGGTATATTAATTTGGATGTCTTGCGCTTACATGGCTTGGCATTACGGTAGGGGTGGACGGTATGTGGCACTCTTTGAAAATCTTATAAAAATTCTCAGCGGCATGATTATTGTCAGCTTCTTATGGGTTGTACTTTCTGCTGCGACAAATGGTCAGATCGAATGGTCCTCCGTATTAGCAGGCTATATTCCAAGATCTGTACCCTCTGATGTTGGAGGCATAACTATTATCATGGCAGCTTTGGGTACTGCTATAGGCATAAATATGACATTTGTCTATGGCTATACATTGCTTGATCGGCAGTGGGGTCGGGAGCATCGAGAATTAGCTCAGTTCGACATTGTGCTTGGCCTTGTGCTTCCCTACATTGTCATTACTAGTTTGATTTCTATTGCCGCCGCCAGTGCACTTCATGACACAGGTTTGGAAATCGCGGGAAAACTTGAGCCACGAAAAGTAGGAGAAATGTTTGTTAGTGCTGGGCTTGGTGAAATTACCGGTAAACTAATATTCTTTTGCGGTGTGCTTGGCATGGTTATTGGGTCACTTGTGATGCATATGCTATGTTGTGGTGCCGCCGCCGCTGCTATTTTTGGGTGGAGCCATGACTCACGTAACTATAGATTAGCACTACTCATACCAACACCAGCGGTTCTTGGAGTCTTTGTCTGGTCAACCATAGGCGCATACGTAGTAATACCCGTTGCCGCAATATGCGGGGCCCTATTGCCAATAGCCTATGTCGGCTGGTTGATCCTGAATAACCGCAGCGATTACTTGCAGGCAGATACACCAGTAGGTGGTAAAGCGTTTTTTTATAATGTCTGCATGGGACTTTGTATTTTAGTGGTGATGGTGAGCTTAACTTACTCAACTGCCGTTAAATTAGGGGTGGTGTAGAATAAAAATGGGATCCATTAAAGATGGAGCAAACTATGCACCTAGCTCAAAAGTAGCGCCTGTCATAGGCCGTGGTGAATTTCAGTATGCGGCGGCATTTCTTGATCATGGTCATATTATTGGTCAATGCAATGGGCTGAGAGATGCAGGCGCTACTTTAAAGTGGGTCTATGATCCCGATCCTGAGCGCGTCGCAAGATTTTGTTTGAAATTCCCGTTAGTTCAGGTAGCTAAAAGTTTCGATGAGATTCTACAAGACCCATTAGTCCAATTAGTTACTTCTGCAGCTGTCCCTAATCAACGGGCCGCTATAGGCTGCCAGGTCATGAAGTCAGGTAAACATTACTTTACTGACAAATCTCCATTTACATCGCTAAGACAGTTAGAAGAAGTGAGAAAGGTAATTTTGGCTACGGGGCGAAAGTACATGGTCTATTACGCCGAACGACTCCATAACGATGCTGCCTGGATTGCTGGGGATTTAATTGGCGAGGGAGCTATTGGTAAAGTGCTCCAAGTAGTGAATCTTGCGCCCCATCGCTTAGCACAAGAGACTCGCCCAAGTTGGTTTATGGACAAGTCTTACTATGGAGGTATTTTGACTGATATTGGTTCTCATCAAGTAGAGCAGTTTCTCTCCTATGCGAACTGTTCTGATGCAACTATAAATTTCGCCCGAGCAGAAAACATATACCATCAAGATAGTCCTAGCTTGCAGGATTTTGGTGAGTTATCGATGATAGGCTCCAATGGCGCTTCGTTTTATACTCGCGTTGACTGGTTTTCACCTGAGGGTCTAAGGACATGGGGTGATGGTCGTACTTTTGTTCTTGGTACGAATGGTACTATTGAGATAAGAAAATATATTGACATCGCGCGTGAAGCACCAGCATCAAAATTATTCATAGCTAATGCTGATGGTGAGCAGGAAATAGATTGCCTAGGTCGGAGCGGATTCCCGTTTTTTGGAAAATTCATTCTTGATTGTGCCAATGGAACCGAACTCGCTATGACTCAGGCTCATGCACTAAAAGCAGCAGAGCTAAGCATGCGAGCCCAAGATTTGGCTGACTATCAGCCAAAATAGAGTCGCGATTCACTTAATACTTACTCACTAGTCGCCGATGATATTGCTGACGTACCCTGTATGTAGCAGTATATTCAACTCTGTCACTGCATCGACATAATTAGTGTTATCAGCAACATTGGTACTGTCATCGCCATAGCCCAACAGATGCTCCTAGCCTCCAGCACTTTTCATTGGTAGATCAGCCCACCAATCTTTGTACAACAAATCTTGCTGTTTAATGACATGGGGCATCTCATCAGCCAAATTATGGGTCTCTGTCTTATCAACCGACATGTCATAAAGCTCCCAGTCCCCGTTGTCACCGATCTCATCGGAATTTGACGAGACGATTTTCCAGTTGCCACTCTGAGCTGCCCTACCTGTTCGCCATTCCCAAAAGAGAGGATCGGCACGGACCGAGTCATAACCTCGGAATACGGGCAACAAACTTTGTCCTTCATAATAAGGAACCGCTCGGCCATTATATGACTTCGGATAAGTTGCAGATGAGATATCAACAATCGTCGCCATGACATCAATAAAGTGTCCGACGAAACCCGTGATACGCCCGCCCTCACGAATTACAGCGGGCCAATGCCCAATTAGTGGCGTATTGATGCCCCCTTGATAGCTATGGCCCTTAAAATATCTGAAGGGTGTATTGCTAACATTGGCCCAATTCGGCCCAAGTGATGCCCACCGAATCATCCCGCCTATTTCACCATCCCCTAACTCAACAACGGCTGCCGAGCTTCCATTGTCGGACGCAAATAAAATCAGCGTGTTGTCCAGCTCTCCAGATTCCGATAGATGTTCAATTAAACGCCCAATATTTTTATCTATTCGGTCGATCATTGCCGCATACACAGAAATTTTTTGGTCTTCTATATCTTTTTCGCCGGGGGATAAATGGTCCCAGTTATCATGAATTGGCTCCGGTAGTGGATATGAGTCATTAATTAGACCCATCATTTTTTGCTTGTTGTATCTCTTTACAGCGATGGCTCTGTAGCCCGCTTCGCTATATTGACCTCGATATTTGGCTATGTCTTAAGGCCACGCTTGCAAGGGATCATGCGACGCTTGATAGGACACATAAAGGAAAAATGGTTTACGCTCATCCTTGTACTCAACCAAATACTCGAGTGCTTTATCTGTGTATGTGTCAGTACTGTAAAACTTTGCAGCCAGTGGCGTGTAAGGTTACATGCATTCACTGTCGATACACCAATATCGTCGACCCGGCTTTTTTTGGGCCAGCGCAGCCTCTCCCAATCTCTGGTGGCCCGGATTAAAGTGGTTTTTTGCACCATCACGTAAGCCAAAATATCGATCAAAGCCACGGTCATAAGGGTTATCCAATCCATGGTACTTACCAACTATCAGCGTTCTATAACCGGCGGATTTCAGTACCTCAGCGAGAGTTACCGAATTTTCGAGATAGGCCTCAGCTGTGGTGCTCATGCCCACCTGTTGCGCGTAGAGTCCAGTAAATAACTAGGCCCTAGACGGGCCGCACTTACTTGTATTATGAAATTGCGTGAATCTAAGTCCTTGCATAGCAAGAAGATGTAAGTTGGGTGTTTGTACCTCACCACCGTAAGGGGCGATATCAGACCATCCCAAGTCATCGGTAAGGATCAGAACAATATTTGGTTGTTCAGGTCTGGTATTTTCTGCATTAAAAACAAAGGAAGTATCAGACGCCCTAATCGCAAGAACCAATAGCCATATGACCACCAACAAGCATAATAGTCTATACCTGACCTTAGATCGGGTTGGGGCTTTGCACTCTTTTACTTCTTTCATATGGATGATGACTCCACCATTTCCGAAGCTGATTTAATACTATTTGGTGACTGCCGAAATCACCTATAAAAAACGATGACGCTAAATTTTAGCCGACGAAATTACGTGCTATTTTGCGTTATCGTATACCAAGTTTTGCATCTGCATACTTAACTCCGCCGCTTTGATTCCATGAGCCTGAGTCATCGCTAATTCAGTTTTAGAGTGCAATTAGTAAAATTTCGAATCAGTACCCATCAGGCAATATTTTATGCAAGCAATTTTAAGGACAGATTCAACTAGCTGCTATTTTCGAGAAAATATCTTTTTATTCTGAATGTTACCTCTCTCCCCAAAGTGCTCAAAAGAAATGCTTTTATCAGCCTTATATTTTACCGCTAAAAAACCACCTGAGGGGCCATTATAGGGCTGTTTGATGATGCCTTTTTCGGGTTTGGGTACATGTTGAACCTTAAATTGACTTGTAGGACCACTACAAAACTCATGCACCTTATCCTTATATATGGAATGATATTGCCAATGCCTATCTCCACATATCAAAAATGTATTTTCAGCAATTTTTGTATCAATCATCCAGTCCAGAAATCCTCTTCCCTCAACCATAAACCCATTTTCATTAGCATGATTATCCATTTTATGGGGTTTATCTGGACCAATTAAAGGCGAGGGACTTATAATAATTCGAAAATCTGCATCGCTAGCTAACAGCGTTTCTTTTAACCAAGTTTTCTGGTTTTCTCCCCAGATTGTTTTATTAGGACCATCAGGCATTTGGTTTTTGGAGCGATAATCACGGCCCTCTAACAACCAAATCTGTACACCTTTACCCCAACGAAAAGTTCGATACGGCAAGTCGCTATGTGGAAAGGCCTGTTTAAAAACATCAATCCCCTCTTCATGAGTCAGCCATGTTTTATCTGACCTGTTGGGATCGCTGTCGATACCATTTGGTCCCTCGATACGTATTGTATTAACAGCCCTATTCGATAGGGGGTCGGCATCGTTGTAGCGATAGTCGTGATCATCTTTCATAAAATATGATGATGTTTGGGCAAAGTAATTTATGGTATAGGGCGTGCCATAGTCCTTTTGATACAACCAGTAAGCTTCTTCTTTTGATCGTACATCGAATTTATCGTAGTACACAGTGTCCCCAGCAGACACCAAAAAATCTGGATTCTGCCTCCGCATAACGTCGTAAGTTGGCAGACCCTGAGATGACTGGCAGGTGGTTACTTGAAAATGTATATCTTCCCGTCGGGCAGAGTGAGGGGCTGTTTTAAAGGAAAAAACCTCAGATAATCGTTTTTTATTAGTTACGCTATCGACCAATTCCGCTCGATAGTAATATCGGCTATTAGATTTAAGATCTGTCAGTTGGTATTGTAAGTAATAGTCGTTTTCTGAATCCGAAGAGCGCCATTCACTCAGAAAGCTGGGGATCAATTGCTCCGACAAACTATACTGAATCCTCGCTTTTCCTAATTTCCCAGGTATACCATGGTTACGTTGCTGGCCAATCGACTCGGACAGACGAATATTTATAACTGCCGTATTTGCACTGACCTCCCCAGTTTTTGCTCCCATACCGAGATAAGGTGGCTCAGCAGCCACTAGATTTACCATCATCGATAAAAGCATGGCAATAGAAAGCTGGGCTATCGTCTTTTTTTGATATGATTTCATTGCACTTCTCTCAGAGTTTATTAGGTCTTTTCCCTGTTGTGGTCAACTCTTTATATCGTCGATAAAAATGATATGTGTCCACGATTCCTCTATTAAATAAATACTTAGGATTCTGGTGTTACTCTATTGGCTTGAGTTTTGAACCCATTCGGGCAATTTTCCTAATTGGACGTCAAAAATTGTCATCCCTAAAACGTAACACATAATAGTCAAAGTAAATATCGCTATTATATTTAGCAAAAAGCCAGTCTTTGCCATTTGTGGGATCGATAGTAAACCACTCCCAAAAACAATCGCATTAGGAGGTGTCGCTATTGGCAACATAAAGGCACAACTGGCTGCAAATGCAGCGGGTAATGCAAGTAAAAGTGGATCTTCACCAAAGCCTATGGCAACCGCTACAATAATAGGTAAAAAGGCTGTCAAAGTAGCAACATTGCTCATTAACTCCGAAAGAAAAATAATCAGCATGACTGTTAACAAAACCAACAGCCATGCAGTGATATCATCGAACTGGGTAATTTTAGAACCAATCCAGTCTGCCACGCCAAAGCTGTTCATGGCACCCGCCAACGCCAAGCCACCACCCAATAATAGTAATATTCCCCAGGGCACATCTTTGGTGTCGCTCCATTGCAGAAGAAAAACACCCGCTTTCCAATCAACTGGGATAACAAACAGTAAGATAGCGCCAAATATTGCAATGGATGCGTCGTTGAGTACTAGCCCCCCCAAAAAGGGCTCTATAAGGCCTTTACCTATCCAAAGAGATGCGGTTAGTACAAAAACTAACAGAGTTCGAATCTCAGCAGTCGACATTTCCCCGAGATCGTCGAGCTTTTTATCAATAATTTTACCAATACCTTTGTGACCTATCATTTCGCAGGGGAAAAGCACAAAAGTCAGCATCCACCAGACTATGACTAGCAGCGTGATACCAATTGGAACCCCCACCATCATCCAATCAAGGAAATCAATCTCCAAGCCATAATTCTGCTCAAAGTAACCCTTAAACATGACATTGGTTGAAGTGCCAATAAGTGTCATCATTCCTCCAATACTCGCACTATAGGAAAGACCGAGCATCAGTGAAGTGCCAAAAGCAGCTTTGGAGACAGCGTCACCCTCCCCTTCACTCTGTAATAAAAGCGCGACTGAGAGTGCGATGGGTAACATCATTACAGTGGTCGCAGTATTTGTAATCCACATTGATAAAAAAGCACTCGCGAGCATAAAGCCCCCAATAACCCCTTTTGGTTCTATCCCAACTCGCTTTACGGTTTCCATCGCAATTCGGCTATGTAAATTCCACCGTTGTATAGCAAGCCCAATGATAAATCCGCCCAGAGTCAGAAAAACCGCCTTGCCCGCATAGCTGCTACCCACAGATGTGATAGTTCCTAAATTAAGGATAGGGAATAAGACCAGCGGTACCAATGCGGTTACTGCAATCGGAACAGCTTCAGTCATCCACCAAATAGCCATCCAGAGTGCAATAACTAAAACAAGCCAACCATCACCACTTAAACCTTCAGGTGGCTCCAATTGGAATGCCAGCAAAGAAAAAACTAGCCCGCCAAGAAGTCCTATTTGAGGAATATTCAAGCCAGATATTTTTTGGAGAAACACTACTTTGGAGCCCACTTAAACGCGTAATATTCAGCGTCTCCCCGACCAATATTTCGAATACCATGCGGGATCATTGATCGAAGAAAAATTAAGGACCCGGCACCTACTTCATGAAGTTCGCCGTCAATGAACTCCTCAACCTCTCCGAATCTGACTAATATTATTTCCTCATCTAGATGAGTATGGGGTAAATGACTACGCATGCCTTCATTTAGCGTTGTGACGTGCATTTCAAATTCTTTCAACATCGCGGTTGGCTGCCGGATGATATTCCTTCTACCCCCTTTTTTATTCTCAATAAATTCAATATCGTCCCAGTTGACGAAAACTGACTCAATCTCCGTCTGCGATGGTGGAGGCTCGATAGTATCAGTCTGTCGAGTAACCCATTTTAGAAGATAAAAAGTGCTTGTTATTTTTTCATTATTAGAGATAGTAACTGTGTCTTTAGGCATGATCAGAGACACACTTCCGGCACTCATCTCTTTAAGATTTTCCCGATATTTTTGCGTAGTGGTACCTGACTTTATGATTATCAGTGATTCGACATTCGAGTCTGTACTGTCTAAAAAAAAGCTATCTCCAGGAGCAATATTCACTAATGAGATTTCTAGACTCTTGAATCCATCACTTGAGGCTTTGACTATTTTTTTAATTTCGGTCCGATTCTGCTGGTCAATATTTATACTACGCCAGTCAAAACTTTGGGAAACAAGTAAAGGATCTGCATTAATTATGCCGCTTGTTAGTATGAGAATTAGTATAGCTAAACGACAAGTAAATTTTTTCATAGTGCTACCCCGTCTTGTGGTGTGCTTTTAAATGGCGTATTAACTTAGAAATAAATGAACATGCTGTTACTCTGATCTAGTTGATACGCCTATTTGAATAAGACATTTTCTATCTCAAGTTAAGTCACTAAAGAGCGAATAACTCCTAGACTTGAAGTATCTCTCGAGAGTTTTTGGCTTGTAAAGTCACCCTGCTATTTTAATCGTGAAGAAAAGCATAACAAGATAGTCTCGATAGTTAGTTTTTTTCCAGTAGTAGTGAAGACTATATAGCCCGCATCGATGATATCCCCTGAGATCTGGTATTTTTTAATAACTTGAATTTTACGCCGAAGATTTGCTCCAGAAGCGTCTAATATACCTAAAACTGAAAGATATATTAGACGCTAAAGAACAATCAGCCTAGAAGGAGTAGTTTGCAGTTAATGCGTAAGTTTTACCTACCTCACGATACTCTCTAGCTCGGCTATTATTACCTTGATATGCATAGAATTGTTCATCTGTCATATTAAAGCCCTCTAACGTTAGTGTTAGATTGTCGAACTGCGCTGGCCTATACGAAATAGATAGATCTAAACGATTTTGCGGCTCTATAAATCGATTATCACCGGAGACGGTAGCCCAGGTTTCATCGAAGTAATCACTTCTGCTGGTATAAGCTGCGCGGACACCCAGCAAGTCAGTCTCATAAAATAGAATTACATTATATGTATTCTCTGACACTCCAGAAAGTGGAAGCCTATTGCCAGATGAATCGAAATTAGAACTTTCGTCTGCATCTATATAGGTCCAATTTGCTTGGATACCCATGTCGCGAACTATCGGCATATCCGCATAATCGAAGTTTTGCAGAAGGCCAATTTCCCAGCCGGAAATATCGAAGCTCCCTGACGTATTGATGCTATCGGTGATACTCACTTCTACACCGTTAGAGTCAACACAGACGCCGCTTGAGTTTAAGGACAATGAGCCTGTGGTTGCACCTCCTAAATCAATATCGCTTAGTGCAGAAATACTAGTAAGGCTTGAGGGACAAAGTGATCTATTGTCAATTCCATTCGAAATGGTTTTAGTAAAGTAGGCTGCGCTTACTGAACTGCCCGCTCTATTATACCATTCAAGGGATAGATCGAAGGACTCTCCTTCAAATGGCTCGAGCTCCGGATTACCTAAGGATATTGAAACTGAATCATCCTCAATATCAATAGATTGACCCACTTGATAGTTATCATCACCTTGGTGAGGGCGTGCAATTGTTTCTGCATATGATAAACGAAGTAACAAATCATCAGACAGATCCCACACGAGATTCAATGAAGGAAGAACATGATTGAAGTCATGGTCCGCAGTGTAATAAATCGGATCGCCAAGGCCTTCTCTATAAGCACCAACTGTACGGCTAGTGTCTACATAGCGTACACCAACGTTGCCTCTTATGGGCAGTGGCGATGCTAAATTACTACCATCAAATCTCGCCATTAGATAAGTCGCAAAAATGTCCCGCTCTGAGTCACTGTAACGGCTAGTGAGAGATTCACCCTCAAAAGCTGGCAGCCCTCCAAATGTATCTCCAGTGACCGGATTACCATTTAAGAGCGTAGTTTCAAAACAATCAGGGTCCGGAAAATACCAGTTATCCACTTGGCCATTCAATGATCCCATGAAATAACCTCCACCAGGCGAGGTATTCCCGTTGACACTTGATTGCATACATGCGGTATTGTCGATGCTGTCGTAGTCGTATACTGAACTATCCAGCTTCCATTCAGGACGCATCTTAGTTTGCTCAAGCTCCCTGCGCTTTACGCCGGCTTGTAGGCTAGTCACAAATCCTTCAAATTCTCGTTTCACATCAATCTGAAAAGCAGTTTCCGATTGATCCGTATCGTATTCATGTCCTGACGCATATGTGCTCGTCCAGCTGTCACCATCATAAGTGGCTAAATTAGCAAGATCGCCATCAACCTCTTGAAAGACGAAATCATTAATATTGCCACTGCCTGTATTAACAAGAAACTTCATGCCATTCGCGGCATTAGCACTTAATATTCGACGAGACATAAATCCTACAGAGTCATAGGTGGCGGAGGTGTCATGTATAGCACCACTAACGGTCCATTGGTCAGCTGTCCATTCAAAGTTTGCCGTCATACCCTCGACCTCTTGTTGCACGGGTATTTTCCTTTTTTGGGCTCTAACTTCGCCTCCGATAGCATAAAATTCTGAAACAGTCTCTCCAAATGCTCCACCATTTGAGGAAGTAGTGATGGCTTCAGTACTGTTGAATTTACGAGTTCTTAGCATTTGCCAGTCATGGGTGTAGTCATCAGAAACGAAAATACCATTCAGGCCTAGTTTCAACTCTTCGGTTGCTTGAAACTCTACTCCTAAAGTTGCAGAAATCCGTTCTCCAACGGTTTGACGTGATAAAAGACGAAGCTCGGACGGGGTATAAACGTCTGCGAGCCCATCACCGTCTGGATCTGCCGTTGAATATGTATTAATCCGCGCAGTATCTCCTCTGAAATTGGTATCGGAAGACGAAACTGAGCCTACAATCCCCCATTTTCCATCATCAAAGACTTTGCCTCCACTGAGTGTAAATCCTGGATCAAAGTCTTTTACATTCGTTTCATAGGTAGACTTCATGCTGAGCACAAGAAAATCATCTTGCAGATCTAATGCCTTTTTGGTGATCACATCGACGGTACCACTGATACCACCTGCGTCCATATCTGCCGTGGGAGATTTAATTACGTTGACCGCTGAGATCACCTCAGAAGCAATTGTTCCAAATGAGAAACCTTTGTCAGCCTCTGGGGCAGCTAAAAGCTGACCATTAACCGTAGTGAGAGCATACTGTGGCGGCAGGCCGCGCAATGCAACAAGCCCAGATCTTCTTTCACCTTCATCGCCTGAGTAGTCCATTTGCACTCCAGTGATGCGTTGCAATGATTCAGAGAGGTTCAAGTCAGGAAATCTGCCCATAGAATCGGCTGATATTCCATCTACTATTGTGTCGTAGTCACGCTTTGTCTGTAGCGCATTTTCTAAAGCTGCACGTGTTCCAACAACAACTACCTCCTCAACCAGGCCATTAGATTCACCCTGGGCAAAAGCACTTGAGTAAGCACAGGCCACAGCAATTGCAAGGATACTTTTCTGAAATTTCATATTGTTTCCCCTAAATTTATATTGTAATCGGCGGCAGATGCAGCCTAAAATGACACCGGTAACAATTTTTTGCTTAAAATGACACCGGTGACATTCAGACTATAAAACAAATTTTGTTGAGTTACAACATAGCTCTCTGAATTGATTTTTAAACAACGGATTTTTTTGTAGGCATTCTTGCTAAGACGGGCGACGAGGGTACAATGCAGTATCGCAAAATCATTTCATTAATCTTTCTTTTTCTTTCGTTGGTGTCATGCGCAATAGCCGCGGGTCAAAAGCATGAAATCCCGTTAGTGACACTTGATGGCGGCCCTATTATTGGGGTCATTAAGGGCGAATCTGCAGTGTTCCTCGGGATTCCCTACGCAAGCCCTCCCATAGGGGATCTGCGCTGGCGTCCACCTGAGATTATGCCGCCTTGGGAGAAACCCCTCGATGCAACTCAGCCCGGGGCTCACTGCCCGCAATCTCGGCATCAAGAGAAGTCCAGTGAAGACTGCCTGACAATTAATGTGTATAGACCAGCCTTAAAATCCGAAGAGCCACTGCCTGTATTATTTTGGATACATGGCGGCGGCTATAGGACCGGGACAGGCGCTTACTATAGCTCCAGAAACATAAATAACCCTGCTGAGCTGGTCGACGCAAAATTATGGAATCGTCAGGGGGTCATTTTGGTCACTCTAAACTATCGCTTAGGTGCTCTGGGCTTCTTTGCTCATGATGCGCTGGACGGTAGCCAAGGTGTTAATTATGGATTGTTGGATATTATTGCTGGCTTAAAATGGGTTAACCGGAATATTGATACATTCGGGGGCGATAAGAGTCGGTTGACTATAATGGGCTCATCGGCCGGCGGGAATGCCGTACAGACATTGATGGTCATGCCTCAAGCAGAGGGCCTTTTCAGTGCTGCCGTATCTCAAAGTGGCTATGGTACAACCGTTTTGCCGCGGACAAGGCATGTCGAGTCGCTCACCGGATCACCCAGTGCGGAGAAGATTTCAGAAGCAATTCTAGAGCGCACAATTAAAGCATCGAGTGATCCGCTACTAGCAGAGGATCTGCGCACACTGACGGCAAACCAGCTGGTCAATGCAAATGATGGGCTTCATTACCCTATTGTAGATGGCATTACCTTGCCGGAAGAGCCTGGCATCTTATTTCAGCAAGGCAAACAGCACTCAGTACCCTATATGAGTGGAAGCAGTACATATGATGGCAGCAGCTACAAAGCGGAACTGGGCCTCTCCCCTGACACTTTATTAGCTAGCACTGAACCCTATGCCGGTGCAGTGCGAGCGTTGTATGAAATTGAAACAGTGACATATTCGCCTGAAGTAAAGCAGCTTTTTGGTGACCTACGCTATGTCCTACCCTCTCGGTACACAACTCAACAAATGAATCGAGTCAATCAGCCGGGCTACCTTTATATGCTGAGTTATATCCCTCAATCCGAACGCGAGCATTGGCGGGGCGCACCGCATTCGTGGCAAAAACGTCCACTCTTCCGCGATAGAGGTATTCCGATCATTAATGATATGCGTCAGTACATGGTCAACTTCGTAAAAACCGGTAATCCCAATAGTATCGGCTTACCAGCTTGGCCGTCGGTAGCTGCCGGTAAAGTACCTTGGATGATGTTCGGTGATGAGCCGAAGGTCAAACTCGAGGTGTGGCAAGAAAAACTCGATTTACTACAGTCTGTCTATGAACATCGTATACACCCATTGGTGCCGCAATGATCAGAGTCAAACGTTCACATTTAGTATGCATTGCACTGTTAAGCCTAAGCGTCTGTGGTATCGCTTATGGCAAAGATCGAGTTCACTTTTTAATTCCTGGCGGTGCCGGAGGCGGCTGGGACATGACTGCGCGGGCGGTCGGCGAGTCGTTGTCCCGTTCGGGTATTATTGAAACCGCCTCTTATGAGAACCTATCTGGCGGCGGTGGCAGTCGTGCGATTGCACACCTGATTGAGACTGCGCCGAGACAGACCAATACTCTGATGGTTAATTCATCATCGTTCATTCTTCGTTCACTGCTTAATAAATTCCCCTATAGCCATCGTGACTTGACGCCAATAGCTAGTGTGATCGCTGACTATGGTGCCTTTGTTGTTCGTGTCGATTCACCCTATCTCGTATGGCAGGATGTTATTGATGATTATCTTAAAGATTATCGTCGAGTCAATATTGCTGGCGGCTCATCCCGCGGTAGCACGGATCATGTTGTTGCTGCCCTAGCCTTTTCTAAATCGAATCTAGATATTAGCCGTCTCAAATATATTCCCTACAATGCTGGTGGGCAGGCCATGGTGGGTTTATTGTCCGGCGAATGCCAACTACTCTCAACAGGCCTCAGTGAAGCTGCCGCATTAGCTAAGCAGGGGGAAGTTCGTATTCTTGCTATTACTGCTCCAAAACGATTATCGCTGTTTCCAGATGTGCCAACACTAAAAGAGCAGGATGTCGATGCGGTGTTTGCCAATTGGCGAGGCTTTTTTGCACCACCTGGTGCTAGCCAAAAAAATGTAGAGGAGTATGGGCAGTTGATCCAGGAATTACTCGAGCTCGAAAGATGGCAGAAATTGCGAGCTGATCGTGGCTGGTCTCACTTATATTTGGGCGGCAGTGACTTCGATGATTTTCTTAGGGAACAAGAGGTGGAGCTTTCCATGCTTCTCGATAAATTAGGATTACTCAATAAATGACAAATTTCTTTGATAACAAAGACCGCGTAGGCGCCTCTCTTATTTTGGCTTTCTCACTGTTCTATCTGCGAAGTTCATTGTCTATTCCAGTAGATTCATTCGATGCTGAGATTGGGTTCACTTCAAAAACACTGCCCATCTTCTTGGGTTCATGTGCGCTTGTCATTTCATTATTGTTATTGTTTATTTCCTTTTTCCAGTCTGAGGGGCAGTCTATTTCGAAGGGCGCACGTGACTATGACTGGAAACCAGTACTGGGTTTAATCCTACTAATGGCTGCTTATGTCATGCTATTTAGTTATCTGGGCTTTGTGCTCGCAAGTGCTCTGTTCTTGCAGTCAGCATTCGTTCTCTTGGGAGAGCGTAGGCTTCTAGTCAGTATTTCAGTGTCACTGGGCCTAGTATTATTCTTGTGGCTACTATTGACTCACGTTTTTGGTTTATACCTTGATGGAGGCACTCTTTATCGAGTGTTTGTGAGCTAGCGTGATAGATGGGATTTTAATTGGATTACAAACAGCCTTTACCCCCATCAATTTGTTGATGGTTCTAGTCGGTTGTTTTGCCGGAACATTTATTGGTATGTTACCTGGACTGGGCCCTGTATCTGCTATCGCACTGATGATTCCAGTCACCTACGGCTTAGATCCGGCCTCAGGTTTAATACTGATATCTGGCGTCTACTATGGCGCCGTCTTCGGCGGCTCTACCTCTGCGATTCTCATTAATGCTCCGGGTGTTTCGGGAGCCGTCGCAACGGCATTTGATGGATACCCCATGGCGCAGAGTGGTAATGCCGGCAAGGCCCTCGCCATAGCAGCCTATAGTTCGTTTGCTGGCGGCACTATCGGCGCCATACTCTTGTTGCTATGCGTTCCTTTTCTTGCCAGCGTTAGCCTCAGCTTTCAATCGTCAGAATACTTTGCTTTGATGGTCTTTGGCTGCACTGCAGTTGCAGCCTTTTCTGGAAAAGGTCAGGTATTAAAGGCCGTTTTAATGACATTGGTGGGATTAATACTTGCAACCGTGGGAGAAGATCCGTCGGGTGCTCAACGACTCACCTTTGGTAATCCCGAGTTATCAGATGGCATCAGTTTCCTCTTGTTGTCGATGGCCACATTTGCGCTTGCCGAGGCCCTGTCTATGATTTTAAAGGGGAGGTCTAAATCAAACGATAGTGAATCTGAGGAAATGGCTAACGTTAACTTTAAGTCGCTTAAGCTAAGTCGAGACGAGATAAAAGAAATTGCAATGCCCGTTGGACGATCGTCTGTGTTAGGTTTTTTAGTTGGGGTGTTACCGGGTGCCGGCGCGACAATTGCGTCATTTTTAGGCTACGGAATGGAGCGTAACCTCGCATCGCAAGAGCAAAAGAAACGATTTGGCAAAGGTAGCCCTATCGGATTGGCCGCACCTGAAACCGCAAACAATGCTGCATCGACCGGCTCATTTGTACCACTTTTAACGTTAGGGATTCCTGGGTCTGCCACTACTGCAATCATGCTTGGTGCACTATTATCTTATGGCGTCCAACCGGGACCAAGACTTTTTATTGATAATCCGACAGTCTTTTGGTCGGTTATTGTTTCAATGTATCTTGGCAATATTGTGCTACTGATACTCAACCTGCCTTTGATTCCCTATATAGCCAAAATATTGCAAGTACCTCGTCAGTTTTTAACACCTATTATTTTGTTCCTTTCCCTAATGGGTGTGTATTTGGTTTCATTTAACTCCGCTGAGCTATCAATAATGTTGGTGATAGGCGTCATTGCCTTGGTTTTTCGGATCTTAGAATATCCCCTTGCGCCCATGCTTCTGGGTTTTATCCTTGGGGGTATGCTTGAAGATAATTTACGCAGAGCACTACTAATATGGGACGGTAGTTACGATTTTCTTTGGCAGCGCCCGATCACAGCCACCATAATGATGGTGACGGTGATCGTGCTCCTAACACCTGTGTTTAGTGAAATATTCAAACGTGCATCAGGAAAGCGATAAACTAACCCCAGGTATCAAGCTATCTAGCTACCTGATTGAATATGGGTAGATAGTGCTCGGATAACACCACGCACTTCGGCAAGCCCCTTGAGTCGACCAATACCCGAATAGCCGGGATTCACAGTTTTTCCTATGTCATCCATCATCTGATGACCATGGTCAGGCCGGATAAAGATCTCGCTTCGCGCATTTTGCCCGCGCCCTTCGCGCTTATGCTCTTCCGTTAGTAGCTCACGAATTACGCTAACCATATCAATATCGCTGTCTAAATGATTGGCTTCATAAAAAGAGCGTTGCTCATTTTTATCGCGGCTTACTCCACGTAAGTGTGCGAAATTGATTCGAGATCCAAATCGTCGCGCCATAGCAGGCAGATCATTATCTGGCCGACTTCCATAGGTACCGACGCAGAGTGTAATCCCGTTGGAGGAACTAGGTTGCTGAGCGAATAGCCTATTCAGATCATCCGCTGTACAGATAATCCTCGGTAGACCAAACATATCTCTTGGAGGATCGTCCGGATGAATCGCGAGTTTCACACCCAGTTTCTCGGCCTTTGGTAATACATGAGAGAGAAATCTATCGAGGTTATCCCTGAGTTCTGCATGGCCAATATGGCGATATTGCGCCAGCGCTTTTTTGAAATCGTCAAGGCTATAGCTATCAGTCATTTTTCCCGGTAGTCCTGCGATAATATTGTGCGTTAAACGCTCAGACTCCTCTGGCGACATCTGTTGATAGACCTCTCGAGCCTCGTTGATTTCGGCCTCTGTGTAGTCGGCGTCAGCGTCAGCTCTCTGCAAAATATAGAGATCGAATGCTGCAAACTTTGTTTGATCGAAGCGCAGTGCATAGGCGCCTGTATTTAATTTATAAGCAAGGTCAGTGCGGGTCCAGTCAATGACTGGCATAAAGTTGTAACAAATAGTTTTGATTCCACATGCAGCGAGATTTTCCATCGACTTTGACCAATTATCAATGCTGGCCTGACATCCATCTCGCCCTAACTTAATATCTTCATGTACCGGAATACTTTCAACGACAGACCAAGTTAGAGGACTTTGTTTTTTATTTCCCGATTCAATTAGATTTTGATGTTTACGTATCTCATCAATTGTCCAGATTTCCCCGATTGGCACATGGTGCAGTGCGCTAACGATATCAGTTGCGCCTGTCTGCCTTATATCAGAAATAGTAACGGGATCATTTGGGCCAAACCATCTCCATGATTCACGCATAGTACATACCCTTAGTAGACTTACTAGGTATATCAGTTTCATTTAATACGTCAGTTATTGCGATACTAACATCGTTATCTGACAATGTTTCATAGGCTCGAGTGACAGCTGCCATAAAGCTAGAGGAGTCCATAAAACTGAATTTATCAGCGCCAATAGCCTTTAAAAATTGTTCAATATTGCTGCTTCCATTTTGGTGTATCTTGAAAAGTTCAGCGTGCAATGGATCATTAAGTGTGTAATCTTCTAACGCCTTTTCAATATAAACAATCCAAGCAGCCATCATAAAACTCATTAACGTCGTGTCATTACTCTTCATCAAAGCATCTTCAATAGTTGGAAACCAACGAAGATTGATCTTTTGGGAGCTATCGGTATTAACTTGCTGTGCAGAATAGGGCAAGGCACTATTTTGAAAACGTTGAATGATATCGATAATATATTGGCTGCCTTCAAAACCCTCAGGAACATCGGTTACCGGCAAGATAGCTTCCCTTAGTACCCTCCCTACAAATCTAAAAATTGGCGGATGCTCCAGAGCGTCATGAATATTCTTATGACCGGTTAAATGGGCTAATACAGCTATGATGGAATGTGAAGCATTAAGAAACCGTAGCTTCATTTGTTGATGCTTAATAATATCGCCGCTAAATATCACACCTACTTCATCCAAGGGAGGCCTGGGGCCGGCAAATTTGTCTTCAATTATCCACTGGCTAAAGGGTTCTGCAGACACCGGCCATGCGTCCTTTATATTGAGCGTTGAGTCAACTAAGGCCCTCAATGAGTCATCAGTAGTCGGGGCTACTTTATCCACCATTGAAGAGGCAAAGCTTATATTCTTATCAGCCCAATCCTCAAGGTGTGGAGAATGTATTTTTAACAGCGCAAATACACCAGCGCGCATCTTCTGCCCACCCGCATCGATATTGTCACAGCAAACAATACTTAAAGGCCCAGCATCGCTGACACTGCGCAGTATTATACCCGCCGCCAAATAGCCATAAATCGTCTGAGGTCTTTCCAGGCTAGCTTCGTCTGCAGACATATCAGTGTGACTATAATCGATGTTCCCTGAAGATAAGTAATATCCTTTCTCAGTGATCGTTGTGGTCACTAATTTTGTAGTTTGTTTAGCGACGAGCTTTACTACAGCATCTGGATCTTCTGGTGCTACTAGGATGTCTAAAATTGACCCTATGATTCTAAAGCTTGCTTGACCACCCAGCGTAACCTCTGTGTAAAGAAAATCCTGTGATTCAAGTACATCCCTTGTCTTGGTAGAGCGCATTGAAATACCAATGATGCCCCAGCTATCAAAACCTTGCCGGAGTAGCCTATCCATGTACACCGCCTGATGGCAGCGATGAAAATTGCCTACGCCAAAATGGACAACACTAGGTTGAATAGCGTTTCTATCATAGGGCACGCCATCTATAGATGGGCTGCGATTTTCCGGGTCATCAAGCAGTTGTTTAAGATTCGCTGCAGTAAGTTGTTGCATGAATATTTATCTCAATAGCGACTAATTGAACAAACTAGGTAAAAATAATGTCGTACTTGGCAGGTAAGTTACCAGCGCTAGAACGGCAATAAATACAAGATAGAATGGCCAGATCGAACGCAGAGTATCTTCGATACGAATGCCCCCCACCGCACAGGTTACAAAGAGGACGGTACCCACTGGTGGAGTGACCAAGCCCAGACCCAGGTTAAGAATAAGCATAATGCCGAATTGAACGGGATCCATGCCAATCCCCACCATAACAGGAAGAAAAATAGGCGTGGTAATCACTATAAGAGGGGACATATCCATAAAGGTGCCCAACATCAGAAGTATTAAATTAACGATCAGTAAAATAATTAGTGGGTTTTCTGATATTGTCAGTAATACTGTAGATAGCTGAACCGGCACTTCCATCACAGCTAGCAACCAACCAAAAGATCCCGCCGCTCCGATAATTAAAAGTATCATAGCCGTTGTTTTGACCGCATTAATACTTGCAGTAACGAAGCCATTCCAGTTGAGAGAGCGGTAAACAAAGACTGCCACAATTACTGTATAGATAACCGCGATAGCTGAAGATTCGGTAGCAGTGAAAACCCCGGATAAAATCCCGCCTAGAATAATAAATACCGTAAATAGCCCGGGGAAGGCGCCAATAAAATGCCGGAGTACCTGGCTCCAACCGGGGAATGTACCGCTGGGATAACCTCTTTTCACTGCAACTAGGTAAGTGACTAGCATCAGCCCTAGCCCCAAGAGAA
>Ga0257120_1000352_pt1 | contig 34934 bp, 37 predicted proteins | sample SI106_10metaG_FD_190153 | JGI IMG/M metagenome (GOLD analysis project Ga0257120, IMG submission 190153) | Marine microbial communities from Saanich Inlet, British Columbia, Canada - SI106_10 | ecosystem: Environmental > Aquatic > Marine > Inlet | place: Canada: British Columbia | collected...
TTGATTTAACAGCTTTTAATTAACATTATTCTACATTGAGCTCTGAGACTGCAAATGCTGACGATAGAGTTCACGACTGTGTAGCTGTCGGCCACCGAGGTAAAAATTAATCACACCGCGCAATAACTGCTTGGCGGTTTTCTGAGCTGTGCCACGAGAAAAATCACCTGCGGCGATATTCATTAGATCAGCACCAGAGTAACTTCCGGGCGCAGCTTCACGCTGGTTAATCGCCATAAGTAGCCCCTGCTCAGGAATATACTGATAGTACTTGTCCGCAATCAACGGAGTACCAGTTTGTCCCTCGCAGTCCAACACCAGGCCGTAACCGAGCTCTTCAAGCAGCGTCATCTCCAACTGGCGCAAATGCACTTCGTCGGGCTGAGCGCCACAGAGAATAGCCATAAACTGCTGGTACTGCTGATAGAGGTATTGGTGAATATCCTGTTCTTGAAGCAGACGGTAAAATAACTCATTGATATAGAGCCCGGTAAAAAGGCACTCTTGTTTGAGAAACACTGGAGCCTGAACCACGTCTGCTTTGGTCAGGGTTTTCAGCTCACCGCGACCCTGCCAACTAAAATGATGTTCTGTGTAGGGGAATATACTGCGATTGATACCCTGCTTATTGGGCTTGCGAAAGCCCTTGGCAACACAGCGCACACGTCCGTGATTGGCGGTGTACAGATCTACCAGCAGACTGGTGTCACGATAGGGCGTAGAGTGTAATAAAAATCCCGGCTCAGCCTCAATGCGCACAGCGCTTACCTGTCGGTGTAGCCGAGGCTGCGCAGGGCGCGCTCGTCATCAGACCAACCGCTGCGAACCTTGACCCAGGTTTTAAGCATGACTTTGCAGTCGAGCAGGCTTTCCATATCGGCCCGAGCCTGCTGACCAATACTTTTAATACGCTCGCCTTTATTGCCGATAATAATTTTCTTCTGCCCTTCCCGTTCGACCAGAATCAACGCGCCGATATGAGTGACATTGCGCTCAACGCGAAACTCTTCGATTTCAACCGTAACCTGATAGGGAACCTCAGCACCCAACTGGCGCATAATTTTTTCACGAACCATTTCGGCTGCCAGAAAACGTTCGCTGCGATCAGTAATCTGATCATCTGGGAACATATGCATGGCTTCAGGAATAAAGCTGCTAATTTTTTCTTCAAGCTGTTCAAAATTGGTTTTACGCAAAGCTGACAGGGGTATCAAATCCGCTGCCTTAACTTTGTCAGAGAGAAACTGCAGGTGCGGCAGCAGCTCTTCTTTATCTTCGATGAGATCCACCTTGTTGATTGCAATAATCACTGGCACATCATAGTTGGCAATATATTTGGCGACATACTCATCGGCCTCGCTCCACTCGAAACGATCCACCACGAAGATCACCACATCCACATCGGCTATCACGCTGGCCGCGGAGCGGTTCATTACACGATTGATCGCACGCTCTTGATTGGTGTGGATACCCGGGGTATCGACAAAGATAACCTGGGTTTCGTCTACGGTCTTGATACCCAAGAGAGTATGTCTAGTGGTCTGAGGTTTGCGTGAGGTGATACACAGCTTCTGCCCCAAAATATGATTGAGCAGCGTCGATTTGCCCACATTGGGACGACCGACTATGGCCACATAGCCACAGCGTGTTGGTGTATCTGTCACTAAATATTCTCCAATTTTTTAACTAATTTTTCGGCAACCAACTGCTCTGCCTTGCGGCGGCTACTGGCAGTTGCCTCGGCAGTCTCGTCCACCGCGTCGATTTTACAGCTCATGGTAAAGAGGCGACTATGATCCTCTCCCTCGGTTTTTACAACCCGATACTCAGGTAAGGGCTTACCGCGGGCCTGCAACCATTCCTGTAGAGCGGTTTTGGCATCCTTAACCGGGGTATCCAAAGTTAGGGTGTTCAGCGAGGCGCCGAACCAATTTTGTACACAGGCTTCTACAGCCACTAGCCCCTGATCAAGGAACACAGCACCGAGCAGCGCTTCAACCGTATCACCTAGAATCGAATCGCGGCGATGACCACCACTTTTCATTTCTCCTGGACCCAGTAACAACTCCGGGCCTAGGTCGAGCTTTCGTGCGATCTCAGCAAGTGACTCGGCGCGCACGACCTGTGAACGGATTCGACTGAGGTCGCCCTCTCGGGCTTCGGGAAAACGCTGAAACAGAAAACTGGAAATAGCCATGCCAAGAACAGCATCGCCGAGAAATTCGAGACGTTCGTTATTGTTGCTGCCGCAGCTCCGGTGAGATAGCGCCAGAGTCAGTAGCTGGGGATCGCTGAACTGATATTGCAGGCGATCCTGAAGTTGCTTGGCATTGCTCGCCACGAAGTATCCTCACTTTAATTATGTTACTCGGCACTGTCATATTGGTTGCTAAAGCTAAGCACCACATCGACATTGCCAAACATGGCAAAGCGCTTTTCATAGTCCAGGCTGATGCGGGTTGCTGTATCGCCACGGGCAATGACGATCTTTGCTATATCGACATCGCGAATATTGTTAATGGTAAAAAAATTGGCAATCGTGTGGCGTATTTGAGCATCTGACTTTCCGCCAATATTAGATTCTCCCACCTGATTAAAGGCCGACTGAATCATCCTGTTATCCAAATAATGGGGTGCCAGTTTAAAAACAACCGTAAAAAACAACCCGACTATTGCGAGCATAAAAAGTGTCGACACTGTGGTCATGCCAGACTGCTTATTGCGTCTCATATACTTAACTCCCTTTTCGCTGTCCTGATTACATCCTGCAATCGCGGCTTTTAGCTTTTAAATTGAGCTTTTAAATTGAGCTTTTAAATTTGGCTTCTAAATTGAGTCTTTTAAACCCTGACATTGGACCCCAGCAAGCAGCCTCAGTCTATAGAGCCAGCTCGCTCAAAACTTGGCATACTCAAGAACTTATCCCAAAACATCCATCGAGCAAAAGCTTTACCGACAATGCGCTCTTCAGGAACCGGACCCCAAACGCGACTATCACTCGAATTATCGCGGTTATCACCCATCATAAAGTAATGTCCCTGAGGTACCACGGCAGTATAGTTTTGGCTCAGGCGTGTCGGCAAAATGCGCCTCTGCATAGCGTGTTCGACACCGTCTAGATCTTCGGTCATCACCACTGAACGGGGGGAAGGAGTCTCACCGTGCAGGACTTTCTGGCTCATTTTATCACCGTTAATATATAGCACGCCGTCCAATACGTGAATCTCATCACCGGGCAAGCCGATTACGCGTTTAATAAAATAACGTTCTTCATGGGGCGGAAAGAAAACCATCACATCGCCACGCTCAGGAGAATTAAGCTCGATAACTTTAGTCCGCAGCACCGGCAGTCTGATACCGTATGTCCACTTATTCACCAGAATAAAGTCGCCAACCTTGAGTGTTGGAACCATAGAGGAAGAGGGAATCTGAAACGGTTCTACAACAAAAGAGCGCAGCACCAAGACCACCCCCAAAACCGGTGCCAGTGAGGCAACAAACTCAACAGCACCCTCTGTCTGGCGCACAACGAATTTATTCAACAGCCAAAACAGCGCTGAAACCAGAAAAATAACCGTTAAAATCAGTTCGAAATTTAAATCCATAGAGATATTGCTCCTTTCTGGTTGACCCGCACTGGACTGATCAACTTTTTAATACGGCGAGGAAGGCGTCTTGGGGAATCTCAACATTGCCCACCTGCTTCATTCGCTTCTTACCGGCTTTCTGCTTTTCAAGCAGCTTCTTCTTACGCGATACATCGCCACCGTAGCATTTTGCTGTCACATTTTTTCGCAGCGCTTTAACGGTTGTGCGAGCCACAACACTGCCGCCAATCGCAGCCTGAATTGCAACATCGAACATCTGCCGTGGAATCAGGTCTTTCATCTTGTCCGCTAGGGTACGGCCTTTATTCTGTGACGTATCCCGGTGCACAATCGCTGCCAAGGCATCGACGCGATCGCCGTTAATCAGCACATCAAGACGCACTAGCGAGGCAGCCTGAAAACGCACAAAGGTGTAGTCAAGAGAGGCAAAGCCACGGCTCACCGATTTAAGCCTATCGAAAAAGTCCATAACCACTTCACTCATGGGCAACTCATAGCTGATCGAAACTTGACCGCCAACAAATTGCATATCTTTTTGTACACCACGCTTTTCGACACAGAGTGAGATTACATTGCCCACATAGTCTTTCGGCACCAGAATATTGGCTTCACAGATTGGCTCGCGCATTTCATCGATCTGAGCCGGATCTGGCAGCGCAGAGGGGTTAGACATCTGCAGGATATCGCCACTGTTGGTAAGAATTTCGTAGACTACTGTAGGGGCCGTGGTGATCAGATTGAGGTCGTACTCACGCTCCAGCCGCTCTTGGATAATCTCCATATGCAGCATACCTAGGAAGCCGCAGCGAAAACCAAAGCCCAGGGCATCAGAACTCTCAGGTTCATAAAATAGCGAGGCATCATTGACCGCTAACTTGGCCAGCGCCTCGCGGAAGTCTTCAAAGTCGTCTGAATCCACCGGGAACATACCGGCATAGACCTGGGGTTTAACACGCTGAAATCCTGGCAGTGCTTCCGTCTCAGCGGTACTCAAATTAGTGATGGTGTCGCCCACTGGCGCACCTAAAATATCTTTGATGCCGGCTACCATAAAGCCAACTTCACCGGCTCTCAGGATACCTGTCTCTTTACGCTTTGGGGTGAATACACCAACGCTATCCACCACATGACCCTTGCCTATGGTCTTGGCGATAATCTTGCTCTTGGTGGTCAATGTGCCCTGCATAACCCGCACCAGAGAAACTACACCCAGATAGTTATCGAACCAGGAGTCAATTATCAGTGCCTGCAGTGGCGCATCTACATCTCCCACTGGCGGCGGTACCTGGCGCACTAGTTCTTCGAGAATATCGTTGATGCCCTCACCGGTTTTGGCACTGCAGCGGACCGCTTCAGTAGCTTCAATACCAATAATATTTTCAATTTCATTGATCACTTTTTCCGGCTCGGCCTGGGGCAGATCCATTTTATTCAATACGGGGAGCACTTCTAGACCCTGGGCAATCGCCGTGTAGCAGTTTGCCACTGACTGAGCCTCGACTCCCTGCGCCGCATCAACGATCAGCAGCGCGCCTTCACAGGCGGCCAGGGAGCGCGATACTTCATAGGAAAAATCTACGTGCCCCGGGGTATCAATAAAGTTTAACTGGTAAGTGATACCATCCTTTGAGGTAAAGGGCAGAGTCACGCTCTGGGCCTTGATGGTGATACCGCGCTCGCGCTCAATGTCCATAGAATCGAGAACCTGAGCGGCCATTTCACGCTCGGTCAAGCCTCCACAGACCTGAATAAAGCGGTCTGCAATGGTCGATTTGCCGTGGTCAATATGGGCAATAATTGAAAAATTTCGGATATGACTTAAATCGGTCAAGGGTATTTGCTGCCAGTGGAAAATGCGTGCGCAGTTTAGCCTATTCGCGGCCCCTGCGCTATCGGCTGCGCGCCCTATTAATCAAGGGGCGCAGTTTAAAGAGAGCTTAGATATACAGACTTGTTTGTGACTGCATTATGATCGTGATCAGAGTTTAACAAAGCGCAATGTCATGCGATCGGTTTCACCAATGGCGCGATACTTTTCTCTATTTTGGTCTTTCTCACGGTAACTGGGCGGCAGAGACCAAACACCTTTAGAGTGATCCTTGGTATCTTTGACATTGGCATTGATTTCAGACTGAGCCACCAGTTTAAAGCCCATGCTTTCCACCAACTCAATTAAATAGGCTTGAGGGATATAGCCTTTCTCAGCAGCTTGCTTCACATCGGCGTCCGGTGCAGCCCGATGTTGCACCACACCCAGTACGCCACCTTTCTTTAAAACACGATTAAAGGATTTGTAGGCTTGCTCTATACCGCCGAAGCGTATCCAGTTATGGCTATTTCTAAAGGTCAGAACTAGGTCCTGTGAGTCGCTGGCAATCTTAGTTAGATAGCCCTCATCTTCGAACAGTGCAACGTTAACAGCTCCGTATACATGGGGATTAGCCTCCATATTGGCGACATAAGAGTTGTGCGTATTGCGCATATAGTCGGAGGGATTATCGGCTCCAAAGCTGGCCACGGTTAGCTGACCGCGACCTTTTAACGCAGGCGCGAGAATTTCAGTGTACCAGCCGCCACCGGGAAGGATCTCAAGCACCTTCATATCCGGTTTAACGCCAAAAAACATCAGAGTTTCTTTCGGGTGACGCTGACTATCGCGAGCCTTATTCTTTGCGCTGCGATGATCTCCGGCAATGGCATTGTCAAGCAACGGGCCGACCGCTGATTCAGCGCTAGAAACTGCATTGGCATTGAGTGCTAGGGATGAAAATGTAATAGCCAATAACGACGCTAGCATTGTCGTCTTTGTTGTGTATTTCATGTTTCGTCTTCCTAATCAGATTTAATGTTTACTGCCTAAAAGGCCATTATCATCCAAGATCGGCGCTTCAATTTGTCACTTCGCAAGGATAATCGTTCGTGAGATCGCTCTACCCTGCCGATAGAATCGGATTAATATTGGCGTATCCACAGGTAATTCTCGCACAACTTGTTTGTACTCATCGCTGTCATCAATACGACTGTAGCCGAGCTGCAAGATCACGTCACCGCGATTTAAGCCTGACTCCGAGCCCGCCGAATCTGGCGAAACCTGCTCCAAAATCACCCCACCGCGAATTCCCAGAGAGCTCCTTTCGCGGTCACTGAGATCGGCAACCACTAAACCCAGGCGGTCGCTTCCATCAGAACCACCGGCGACACTGGAATCACCGTTATCCAGACGACCCACTGCGACAGTCAATTTCTTTAGCTTGCCCTTGCGATAGAGCTCCACCGGAGCCTTTTTTTCAGGCGCCAGCATGCCGACAACATGCGGTAAATCACCGGATTCAATGATCTGTTGTTTGTTAAATCGGACAATCACATCGCCAGGCTTAATGCCCCCTTTGTCTGCTGGACTATCCGGTTCAACAGCATTAATGAGTGCGCCCTGCGGCCGATCCAGATCCAGTGATTGAGCCAAATCTTTGTCTACATCCTGAATCACTACGCCGAGCCAGCCGCGCTGCACTTCGCCATTTTCCTTAAGCTGTTCGATAACACCGACTGCGACACTGGTGGGGATGGCAAAAGAGAGCCCAATAGAGCCTCCAGAGCGAGAATAGATCTGTGAGTTGATACCCACAACCTCGCCGTCCAGATTGAACAGTGGGCCACCGGAATTTCCTGGATTAATTGCCACATCAGTCTGAATAAAGGGCACATAATTCTCCCCTTTTTCTGTGGGAATACTGCGCCCTATGGCACTGACAATCCCGACGCTGGCCGAATAGTCGAGACCAAAGGGCGACCCTATGGCCAACACCCATTCACCGACTTTAAGTTGGTCTGGCGCGGCAAGTTTGAGCGTAGGCAAATTATCTGCTTCGACCTTGAGCACGGCGAGATCTGAGCGGCGATCTTTGCCCACCACTGTGGCAGTAAATTCGCGTCGATCTGAAAAGCGCACAACAATCTCGTCAGCACCATCAATCACATGGTGGTTGGTGATAATGTAACCATCTTCGGAAATCACAAAGCCCGAGCCCATTGCCATAACCGGACGTTGGGTTTGCGGCCGCTGGCGCTGCTGAAATAGATCGCGGAAGATCTCCGGAATTTGGTCAGGCGCAATCTGCCCCGACCTGTTCTTGCGGGCTTTCTGCACCGTGTTGATTTTCACCACTGCGGCGGATGTATCTTCAACCAATTCAGTGAAATCTGGCAGCTGAGCAAGCGCACTGAGAGGGTTAAAAACAAGACATACAAAGGAAGTAACAAGCAAAAGTCTTTTAAGCACGAAGTGTTCTCCAAAAGTTAATGTAATTTTTCTCTATTACTCATAGTGGCTTTCTTAAAAGCCTATTTAGAAAAGCCGCTCTAAAAAGCCGCTATAAAACCCGCTGTAAAAAGCATAGCCAAATTAGGTTACGGCGGGAGCTGGAATTTCGACTTTTACTCAACGGTTCTTGGTTGAAGCTTTAACCGAGTAGATTTAGACGTTTTAAACCCCGTAAACAGATCAGACAACAGGGTTAAAAAATAGTTAGCCATTTTTTGATAAGAGCGACTAAGAAGATACTTACTGCTGAAAGTTGAGAATGCTAGGTTGAACCGGCTCTTCGATAAGAACAGGATTAAAGCGCATATCATCACGCTGTTTCACACTGTGCAGATTGACCATTAGGCCGCCCAGTAACAGCCCCCCAAGAGCACCGCCAACAGCCTGCAAGTCGCTACCAGAAAATAGCCAGGCGCCGCCTATGGCAGCAAAAATTGGCAGCAGATAAACCAGCAGAGAGGCCATTACAATAATATCCTCAGGAATACCTATGGTCACTGACTGACCAACCGAATATTCCGCCGAGGATTTCTTATTGCGCAACACCCGGATACTGACAGTCTTTCCCGCCAGCTTGGATAGGAATTTTTGCCCACAACCCTTCTCCGCCACACAGACTTCACAGGCAGACTTTTGAATCGTCTCGACCCATAGACCATCGGGCTCAACCGCAACAATAATGCCATTTTCAAGAATCATGGAAGCATCGACCCTAGGGTAAAGGTGACTTTGAGGTTAATGGAGAGGGTGATGGAGAGCTAGAGGCTGGTGAAGAGGGTGGTGGGGGCGAAGACATGGAGATAGCACTGGCAATTTGACTTGCCGTTGCACGTGGGATCTCACCCACCACGCAGATAGCATACTCCTGATTATTGATCTCAGCCTTGGTTAACACCGCTACTGTGGCCCCCAAATTGGCCTCTATGGCCGGTAGAGAACGCGCTTTATCTATATCGATAAACACCGAAAAAACCGCCAAACCATCGGTAAACATCATCGATTCCTGACCTTGGTTATCGACAAGTTTATGAGACGCCATCACAAATCCGGGAGGCATCCACTGGGTGCTCCAACGAGATGCCGAGGTCGTAATTTGACTGTTGCTGTCGATGCAGTTGCCTTGATCCAAGGCAACATCGCTAAAATCGCTAGCCTCGGAATCAAACCCTAACTCGGCCATTGAACCGCCGATCTGAATATCAACAAACTGAAAGCGCTCTAAAGGCTTACCGGTATGGCTCATCAATACTGACTGCAAGAGCAAACCAGACTCTTTATCTATTGCCACAACATAGCCGTAGCGATGCTTATCTTTGGGCAGAACATGGATCATCACCACTTGGCGATTGGCGATGCGCCCCTGGCCCTTGATATGAAACTCGTAGAAATCTTCTAAGCGGGCATAACTCTGGTCGTTTAATCTATAGGCGCTGCCGCGGAGCAACATATCACCAGTGCGCAGGCAGTCGACATTGTCGGTGCGACGCAGAGCATTGCGCTGAACACCATCCATATGCTGCATACGCTCGTAGATTTGACCATCTTGCACTGCATGAGTCAGTTTTACGCTGGTTAAATTACCGCGGTACTCGTAGGTAAACAAACCCTGATAATTTAGTTCTCGTGATGCTTTGGCCATTTTCGAAATCAGATCATGGGCCGATTCCATCTGCGCCGCAAATAATGGTCCATGTAGCAAAACGGCGGCTACTAGAGCCGCCACTTTGATTTTTTTAACGAATGATAAAAACACCATTATTACGATTTATTCCTTTTCGGCTGCTGCCTCTGCTTCATTTAAGCGAGCAAATGGCAACATTCCCTGATTGCTGTTTAACGCCGCATGATTCGAGTGTCTGGCCATGACATCATTCATATAAGCGCGCAGCTGAGCTTCCGAATAGTTGCGTTCAGCCTGTTGACGAACTTCAATAACCGGGGTTACAAACTGTGAACTCTTGTTGTTGCCGCCAGCACTGACGGTGCGAGCGTTAATAATTGGCTGAAAACCTGAGGGAAACTGTATAGCCGGGCCAACATTCTCTTCATCGACCTGCTCAATACCGGCAAACTCCGATACAGGTGCAACGCTGTCCAGAGGGCTATTGAGTTGTTGAACGCCCAACACCGCAACCAGTGCGACTGAGGCGGCTATAGCAAAGCGACCAGCAGATCCGACGAATCCCGCGAGAACGCTCTGACGGTGAGACGATTCTTCATCTATGGCGGCAGAAATAGCAGCGGAGTAATCAATTGGGGTAATGGCCGCATCACCTTTAAGAGCGGAAGAAACCATATGGTAGCGTTTCCATTTGTCGCGCAGCTCGGATCCCTGAGAGACCTCTTTAAGCAGGCGGTGCAATTCCATATCGGTCGCCTCTCCATCCATTAGAGCGGAGAGTGATTGATCTAAGCGTTCTTTGTGATCGCTCATTAATTTACCTCGTCAACACGAAAGTGAGTTACCTTAAAATTAGCCTTAATAATGGCCGAACTTATAGCGCGGTTTTGCAAATAGTGTGGGTAAGACCCATGTTTATATAAAAGGTTCATCATTCTTTTAATGACCTTCAACTAATTCCACTACACGTGCATCAATGGCCTCTCTGCCACGAAAAATGCGCGATCTAATAGTGCCTACAGGGCAGTCCATCACCGCGGCAATATCTTCATAGCTCAGGCCTTCATACTCTCTCAGCGTCACCGCAGTTCGGAGGTCCTCCGGCAGTTCAATAATAGCCTGGTTGATCGCCACTTCAAGCTGATCGCGAAACAGCTGGTTCTCAGGTGAACTGTGATCTTTTAGGCTGTCGCTGCCAGAGTAATACTCCGCATCGTCTAGATCAACATCCGAGGATGGTGGTCTTCTGCTGCGTGCGACCAAATAGTTTTTTGCGGTATTCACAGCAATTCGATAGAGCCAGGTATAAAACTGGCTGTCGCCCCGAAACTTGGGCAGTGCGCGGTAGGCCTTAATAAAAGCCTCTTGCACAACGTCACGCACCTCATCGCTATCGCGAATAAACCGCGCCACGATGGCATGTACTTTATATTGATACTTTAGAACCAGCAGATCAAAGGCGCGTTTGTCGCCTTTCTGAACTCTGACAACCAACTGTTGGTCAGTGGGTTCTGTTTTCTGTTCTGTCATCTAGCAATCCATTTAGCCTACATATCCAGTTTATTATCTTTTTCTGCCGCATTCGTGGTGCGATAAAAGTTAACCCCAATCATAGACAGACCGCTGGGTCTCGATTTAGTTCGCTTGCAACTTTGGCTTATACTATCATGCCGCGTCAACCTATTGTGGCCAGCAAATGAAACCAACCAATCTATATGATGTGCTGATTATTGGCAGTGGTGCGGCAGGCTTAACCGTCGCCCTCCAGCTAGACCCAAGTCTGCGCGTCGCGCTTATCAGTAAAGCCAGCCTTCAAGGGGGTGCCTCTTGGTTAGCCCAGGGCGGCATAGCGGCCGTTATCGACAAAGATGACAGCGCTGAAGCGCATATTGCCGACACACTTGCCGCAGGTGCAGGTCTCTGCCACGAAGACGCCGTGCGCTTTGTAGTTGAAAATGGGCCCAAGGCGGTACACTGGTTAATCGACAGTGGTGTCGACTTTACCAAGGAAGTGGCCGAGGAAAATGGAGAGGGGAATAGAGAGCCAAGCTATCACCTCACTCAGGAAGGCGGTCACAGCCATCGCCGTATTTTGCATACAGCAGATGCCACTGGCAAAGAAATCACCGGCACCTTGGTCGAGCGCGCTCTGGCCGCCGAAAATGTGCAAATCTTTGAGCATCACTGTGCCGTCGACCTCGTTACGCAAGCGGATAAAAGCTCGCGTAAAATACGCTGCACCGGCGCCTATATCCTCGATATTAATAGCGGCGATGTTGAACTGCTGCAGGCCAAGAGCGTTGTCTTAGCATCCGGCGGCGCGAGCAAAACCTACCTTTATACCAGCAACCCAGACGGCGCCAGCGGTGATGGTATAGCTATGGCTTGGCGTCGTGGCTGCCGTGTCGGCAACCTCGAATTTAACCAGTTTCACCCTACCTGTCTTTATCACCCCAAGGCCAAGTCATTCCTGATTACCGAAGCACTGCGCGGTGAAGGAGCGATTCTTAAACTGCCCGATGGCACGCCATTTATGCAGAATTTTCATACAGATGCCGAGCTGGCACCAAGGGATGTAGTGGCCCGAGCTATTGACCACGAGATGAAACGCCTCGGCAGTGACTGCCTGTATTTGGATATCAGCCACAAGCCAGCTGAATTTATTATCGAGCACTTCCCTACTGTTTATAAGCGCTGCCTGGAATTTGGTATCGACATCACCACCACACCGATCCCAATAGTTCCAGCCGCCCACTACACCTGTGGTGGCATAGTGGTGAACACCAAAGGGCAAACTGATCTGCGCAATCTATATGCCATTGGCGAAAGCGCTTTTACCGGGCTCCATGGTGCAAATCGCATGGCCAGTAACTCGCTATTAGAATGCTTGGTTTATGCCCAGGCAGCAGCCACTGAAATCAACCAGCTCAATGACAAAATTCCACAGCCAGACTTTGTTCGCCCCTGGGATGAATCACAGGTTGAGTACTCGGATGAGAATGTGGTGATTTCTCATAACTGGGATGAGTTGCGGCGCTTTATGTGGGATTACGTCGGCATTGTGCGCACAGACAAGCGCCTTCAGCGGGCTCAGCACCGCATCCAACTGCTGCAAAAGGAAATCCAAGAGTTTTACAGTAACTATAAAGTGGGTCGAGATCTGCTGGAACTGCGCAATCTCACCACAGTCGCTGACTTGATTATTCGCTGCGCCCTGCAACGCAAAGAGAGTCGCGGACTGCACTACACGCTCGACTATCCGCAACTGGCACCGATCGCCAAAGATACCATTCTGGTGCCGATCAACTTTGCTGGGCAGGATGTGATTATCAATCTCGATTAGGCGCTTAACGAAACTATGAGCCAAAAGCCCGACCGATCAGCACCATTCGCAACAGCCGATGCTGCGGGGCAGATAAAGCATCTCTGGGAAGTACCCGAACGATCTGTCGCCCCTGGGGCAACTTGAAATACAGGATTACTAAGTAACGAGTAGCAAACTGTGTTGGCGCTAACACCAGCTCCACTGTCTCCACTGTCTCCCCTGCCTCAAGAGCCTCAAGAGCCTTGAGTACAGACACCAATCGCCATCGATCCTCACTGGCATCCAGCATAATCAGCGTCTCGGGACTCTGACCTAGGTAATCCACAATTAGCCAACGAGCCGCTAAACCAAGACTTAGCAGACCCATTATCTTCACCCAAATTAATAGCGGCAATGCAGCAATCAGTGCGCTGGCGATGATAACTAGAACCAGCCGCGCACTGAGATAATAGAATGAGGGTCGAAGCTGAAACTCAGCCGAGTTGGGGACGGGACTCATGAATGATCTGCACAATCCTTTGCATATCGGGGTTTTCCGGTGCCTGACGCTTCATCAGCCACATAAACAGAGACTGGTCTTCACTTTCCAGCAGCACCTCAAAACGCAGCTGATCAGCTTCTTCCAGAGTCTCGTAAAAATTCTCGACAAAAGGCTCCAGAATCAGGTCGAGTTCTAACATGCCGCGGCGACAAGCCCAGCGCAAACGATTTTTATTCATAGCTAATCAATCATTGTTTTAAAGCCGTATTATAAGAGACAATCATGCAATAACCTACACAGTCGACAAAGGATTGGCTATGACTCAGCAAACTTCTTCCGGTGGCAATTCTGCTCTCGCAGCCTCAGCCCGTGGCTATATCAGACTCTCAGGGCCCGACAGCGGCAAGTTTTTACAGGGTCAGGTCACCTGCGATATGGATAGCCTTAGCCCATCAAACAGTATTGATGGCGCCCACTGCACTCCCAAGGGGCGCATGGTGTTTCTGTTTACTGCCCACTGTGATGAAGATGGCAGCATTATCTTGGAAGCTCATCCATCGATCATTGATAGCGCCCTCGCCAATCTAAAAAAATATGGGGTGTTTTTTAAAACTGAGATCACCGATATCAGCGACAGCTATTCGAACAACCAGACCCATCTATCCGATCTCGAGCGATTGCGGGCAGGAAAAGCTGAGGTAGTGGCTGAGACTCTCGAGATGTTTATTCCTCAAATGCTCAATCTCGATGCACTTGGATATATCAATTTTAAGAAAGGCTGTTACACCGGCCAAGAAATTATCGCTCGCGCTCATTATCGCGGTGCCGTTAAACGCCGCATGCATCACCTAGCACTGACCACAGAAAGTCTGCCCAGCCCGGGTGACGAAATTAAAGATAATCAGGGCAAGAGCATCGGTAATATCGCCAGCGCCGTTAGAGCTGAGGATACCAAGGTTGAAATACTGGCAGTGCTCAACGACAAATACAGCGACAGCAATGAAATGCAGATTGGCGATCAAGCCCTGACCGCAGTCACCCACCTTCCCCTACCCTATGAGATTCCAACCAGCCCGTGAACGAGTTATTGGGCTGGGTATCTGATCATCAGCAACTATTGGTCTGGGCGGGCGTTGTATCATTTGTCGTTTTTATCCTCAGCCTTTTATCACTGCCCTGGTTAGTGGCACAGATTCCCGAAGATTATTTTTTACCCAAAAAGCGCCAACCTGCGGAGTGGAAGCGCCTGCATCCAGCTGTTCGAATACTGGCTTTAATGGGCAAGAATTTGATTGGTTATGGTTTGATAGTGGCCGGCCTGCTGATGCTGTTTTTACCGGGCCAGGGAATTCTTACTCTGGTGATGGGCCTTCTATTGGTCGACTATCCGGGCAAGTTTAGGTTAGAGCGGAAGCTGGTTAAAACGCCGGCGATACTAAATAGTCTTAATTGGTTGCGCAAAAAAGCCAAGAAACCACCGCTGATAATGTAGTTACAAAAGCCCTGAGATTTCTCCCTTCGGTCGAAATAACAGAATCATGCTGCTAAACCAAAACAATGCACCCTCATCCCGACAGAGCGCAGCGACGAGGGACCTCAAACTCCCAGCCCACCCCCAAACTCAACAACCGCAACAACCCCTAGCTAGCTACCTCAGGTAAATAAACCACCTTTCCAAAAACCACCTCATTACCCGCCCGCGGTGCCAACGGAATATTCCGCGCCAACAGTAAACTCACCAACGCCATACCCGACCCCATCAAAAACACTAGCATCGGCGATACCAACCAAACCAAACCAAATAGCACCGGTATCACCACCGCAGCAATATGGTTAATCGTAAACGCCACACCAGCAGTCGACGCCATATCCGCCGGATCAGCGATCTTCTGAAAGTAAGTCTTAATCGCAATGGCGAGAGAGAAAAATAGGTGGTCAGCCACATAGAGCACTGCTGCCCAGTTGGCGCTCTCAACAAACGCGTAGGCGGTAAATACACAGAACAGGCCACAGTATTCAAAGGTCAGTGCCCGACGCTCACCAATACGGCCCACCAGAGCACCTATGCGACCAGCAAAGGCCCAATTAAAAAGATGATTAACAATAAATAGAGCCGCGATATTACTGACGCTATAACCGAATTTTTCGACCATTAAAAAACCGGCAAAAACAGTAAATATCTGTCGCCGTGCACCGCCCATAAATGTCAGAGCGTAATACAGCCAGTAGCGTTTGCGCATCAGCAGATGCTTGCGCTGTGGTGTCTTGGCTTGAAAACGCGGAAATCCCAACCAGGCAAACAGGGTTAATCCCAGACAACAGCCACCACCGATAACATAGATCATCTCGTAGCTAAGACTCAGGTGGTCTTGAGCCAGCCATAAAAAACTGTAGGCCAGCAGTGACGCCATGGAGCTTACTGCAATTAAGCGACCGAGCATCGCCGGCGCTTCCTCAATACTCAACCACTGCAGCGACAGTGACTGCTTAATGGTTTCGTAATAGTGAAAACCCACAGACATCAAAAAGGTCGACAAATAGAGGCCAATCACCGAGGGCAAATAACCGGTTATCGCTACCCCAATTCCTAACAATGCCAGAGAGAGATAAGCAAAGGTCTGCTCTTTAACAATTAGTAAAACTAGCACCGCAGTAAAGGCTAAAAACCCAGGAATCTCGCGGATACTTTGCAGCATGCCGATCTCAGCTCCGGTAAACGCGGCCCGCTCAATAACAAAATTATTTAACAGGGCCATCCAGGTTGCGAAGGCCAGCGTCATGGCCACAGACATAACAATTAATAGGTTCATTGGCGTTTGCCAGGATTTTTCGGTAACCGTCACTCACTACTCTCCAGAGCTGAAAATTAAAGCCCAATATCTTGTTCAGCAGGCAACTGCCAATCTATAGGCGCTCCGCCCTGCTGCTGCAAGAATTTATTGGTCTTGGAAAAATGCTTGCAGCCCAAAAAGCCACGATAAGCGGATAGCGGCGACGGGTGCACAGACTTCAATACCAGATGCCGGGACTGATCAATAAAGGCGCCCTTCTTCTGGGCATAGCTGCCCCACAACAAGAACACTATGCCTTCACGCTGATCATTTAAGGCCCGAATAGCCCGATCGGTAAATTGCTCCCAGCCCTTGCCCTGATGGGCACCGGCATCGGCCTGTTCAACAGTCAAGGTGGCGTTTAATAGCAACACACCCTGCTCCGCCCAGCTGGTCAGACAGCCGTGACCCGGCGGCACCAGATCTAGATCAGCTTGCAATTCTTTATAGATATTGGCCAACGAGGGAGGCACTTTGACACCGGGCAATACCGAGAAGCACAGGCCGTGAGCCTGACCTGGCCCATGGTAGGGATCCTGCCCCAGAATCACCACGCGCACCTTATCGAAGGGCGTGGTGTCGAAGGCACCAAACCATTGTGACGCCGGCGGATAAATTGTTTTCCCCGCCGTTTTTTGAGCCATTAAAAACTCACGCAACTGCGCCATATAGGGTTTATCAAACTCTTCCCCTATTGCGCTACACCAGCTTGGGTGTAGCTTGATCTTTCCTTGATCCGCCATATCCATCTCATATTCTGTTTTCAGTTTAAAACTCCTAACCGCCGGTTGCCGGCGAATGGTAACATGCCGGCCATGAAACCTGTCTCAACACTCAATATCTGGCGTCTTACTTGGCCAACCATGCTCAGCAACACGCTCTATATGCTAATGGGTGTCGCGTTTTTGAAGATGGCGGGGACCTTTGGCACAGATGCGGTTGCCGCTGTAACCACAGGGCAGCGCCTCTACTTTGTTCTGCACGCCATTATGATGGGCCTCTGCAGTGGCACCACGGCTATGGTCGGACGCTATTGGGGTGCCAACGATAAAAAGATGGCCGGACGCTTTGCCGCACTCTCGGTGCTGGTCTTTGTTATCGATGGCGCCTTACTGTCCTGGATTGCCATTCCTTTTCTCGACCAGCTTATCGGGATGTTTAGCCTCGCCGATGAAGCGCATATTATGGCCATAGAGTTCACCTTCTGGACCGCTGTTTATGCACCGGCAGTGTTGATCACACTAGTCTTTAATATGTCATTTCGCGCTGTCGGCAATGCGACCACACCACTTTGGACAGCCCTAATCGGTGTTGCTCTGAGTATAGCGCTGGGTGGAGGACTAACCTTTGGCTGGGCCGGCCTGCCCAATCTCGGCCTAAACGGTATAGCTATTGGTGGTGGTATTGGCATCGCCGTGACTATAGCCGCCTATTTACTAATTTGGGTTCTCGGGTGGCTTTCCTTTAAGCCGACAAATCCGCTGCCGGATATTGTCAAAAATGGTAAAACACTGATTGATATCGGCATGCCCGCCGCCTTTGAGCAGGCCTTTTTTCAAGCCGGCATGCTGCTGTTTATGGTCTTCCTGTCCAGCTATGGCAACGCCGCCTTTGCTGCCTATGGTATCGGCCTATCGATTCTCGGTTTGATTATTGTTATCGCCTTTAGCTTCTCGATCTCCGCGGCAACACTGGTCAGTCAGCATCTCGGCGCTGGCGATAAAGAAGGTGCCTATGATGCCGGCTGGCGCACCATGCGCACCTGCGTCTATTTGATGATCGGCTGCAGCCTCGTCATGGGCTTCTATGCTGAAGAGATTGCGCGATTTATGATCGACGATCCAGAGGTCATGCGGAATATGGTCAACCTCACCTATGTGCTCTGTTTTAGCCTGCCGTTTATGGGCGTAGAATTCAGCATGGCCGGTTCACTGCGCGGCGCTGGCGATACTCGCTTCCCGATGATGGTTACCATTTTTACTATGCTATTAACGCGATTGGTATTGCCGCTGATACTGATTGAAATGGGCGCCGATGTAATCTGGCTCTACGGCATGTCACTGGTCGATTTCGCCACTAAAGCAAGTCTAAATATGTGGCGGTTCCGTAAAAAAGCGTGGTTGGGTGACGATTAATCCGTCGCTAAATTTTCGATAATAAGTCAACGGTTAAAGTATTAATGTCTCACGCAAATTCAACTCTGCACTTTAATAAGCAATATGATCTGCAAATAGCCTACTGGCTGCTTGCCTGCGCCGCTGTTATATTCGGCATGATCCTGCTCGGTGGCGTCACACGCCTGACTAACTCAGGCCTGTCTATGGTCGAGTGGAAACCGCTGATGGGTATTATTCCACCGCTAAATCACGCTGACTGGCAGGAATTGTTTTTCAAGTACAAGCAGTTTCCCGAGTACCAAAAGATCAATGCTGGCATGTCTCTAGACGCCTTTAAGTCGATATTTATGTATGAATATCTGCACCGTGTACTGGGCCGATTTATTGGTATTATTTTTGTTCTGCCGTTTTTATATTTTTACTTTACCAAGCGCATCAAGCCTGGTCTGACGCCAAAACTCCTGCTGATGTTGCTGCTCGGCGGCGGTCAGGGCCTGCTCGGCTGGTACATGGTGAAAAGTGGCCTAGTGGACAACCCAGACGTCAGCCAATATCGCCTAACGGCTCACCTGGGCAATGCGGTTTTAATCTTCGGCTTTATCTGGTGGACGGCACTTGGATTGCTCTCAACGCCCAAACCTCAGCAAGCCGGGCTTAACAGTTTTGCCTACGTCTTGAGTGGTCTAATTTTCTTAATGATTCTCTCCGGCGGACTGGTTGCCGGCACCAATGCAGGGCATGCCTACTCAACGTGGCCGCTGATGGGAGATAGTTTTATCCCCGCCGGGCTCTACAGTTTGCAACCCGCTTGGTTATCGGCCTTTGAAGATATCACCACGATCCAGTTTAACCATCGCATGTTTGCCTATTTGATTGTTGCATTGGTGCTGACTTTTGCATTTAAAGCACTGCGTGCAGAGATTTCCAAGCCGGTTAAGATTGCCGTTTGGTGCCTGCTTGGACTGCTAGCCTTACAGGTCACTCTGGGCATCAGCACATTAATATTTTATGTTCCTGTGCCGGTTGCAGCAGCGCATCAGGTCGTCGCCGTCGCACTGTTGAGTGCCTCACTATTTATTAGCCACAGCTTTTTCCACAGCTCGGGCCAACCAAATTAACCATTGGAGAAGTACTATGAAAACATTCACTACTACCTTATTAGCAGCCGCCCTCGCAGTAGCATCCTTTAGCGCACTGGCTGGCGATCCTGTGGCAGGTAAGGCTAAAGCCATGTCCTGTGCCGGTTGTCACGGTGCCAACGGCATCAGTAACAACGGCATGTGGCCCAATCTTGCAGGTCAGAAAGAAGCCTACCTCGCCAGTCAGTTACAGATGTTTAAAGACGGCCGTCGTAACAATGCGATGATGTCGGCTATGTCTAAGGGTTTGTCGGACGCTGATATTGCTAACTTGGCGGCTTACTATGCTGGTTTGAAGTGATCGGCGAAGCCTATTATGCCGACAGTACATTGCGACTAGGGATCTACGAGTAACTGTTGAGATCTCTCACATGCGTTCGAGATGACAGAAGGGAGGTTCGAGCGACAGCGGGATGGTTCGAGCGACATCGGGATGGTTCGAGATTACAGTAGAGTGATTCGAGCGATAACCTAGCGGTTCGCAATTACAGCTCCCACTGTCATCCCGACAGAGCGAAGCGACGAGGGATCTCATGCCAGCAGGCAGAGATCCTTTTTTGTGCATTCATATAATCAGTGTCAACACAAAAAAACACACCGAAATATTAAAGACATACCTGTTTGTTTTATTTAAAGCCTGTATAGTTATGGATAATTAGAAGCCAAACACTGGCCAACTTTCCACAGGAGCTCTCCCGCCAATGGCAGCAAAGTCCAGATGCATTATTTTAGGCGCCAGCCATGCAGCGGCCCAGCTCGCCCCGACACTGCGCCAACAGGGCTGGACCGGCTCTATCTCAATGATCTCCAATGAATACGCCCTGCCCTACCATCGCCCTCCACTATCAAAAGATTATTTAGCTGGAACAAAAACTGCCGAGCAAATTCTAATCCGCCCCGCAGCTGTCTATAGCAAATGTAATGTTGGTATCACCATGGGTGTCACCGCGGCGGCCATTGATCGCAGCAACAAACAGTTACTCCTCGACGATGGCATGGCCCTCGACTACGACAAGCTGGTACTGACCACGGGCGCTCGAGTACGCAAAATAGATATTCCTGGGGTGGATTTAAACGGCGTATTTTATTTACGCGACCTCAACGATGCCCAACAGATCAAAATGTTTACCGGCGCCAATAAGCGCGCAGTAATAATAGGCGGCGGCTATATAGGCTTGGAAACAGCCTCAGCACTGCGCAAACTCGGCATGCAGGTCACCGTCCTCGAAGCCATGCCGCGTATTTTACAGCGCGTCACCGCGCCGGAAGTGGCAGCATTCTACTCACGCATACACGCCGAAGAAGGCGTTGAGATTGTTGCCGACGTGCAGGCCGTAAGTATCAGTGGTGCGAAGCAGGTGGAATCGGTGCAGTGCCACGATGGCACTGAATATGAAGCAGATATAGTGATTATCGGTGTAGGTGTCATACCCAACACTGAGCTGGCTGAGCAAGCCGGCCTGAAAATTGATAACGGTATAGTGGTGGACGAATACGCTCGCACCAGCGATGAGGATATTTTGGCCGCTGGCGACTGCACCTCACATTACAATCCCATCTATCAGCGCCACCTGCGTCTCGAGTCCGTACAAAATGCCCTAGATCAAGCCTCGGTGGCAGCCAATACCATCTGCGGCAATCTCAAACCCTATTCAGCACTCCCCTGGTTCTGGTCTGATCAGTATGACCTCAAGCTGCAGATCGCCGGACTTTCCCAAGGTTATACCGATGTAGTAGTGCGCGGCGATATTGACGGCAGTCGAAGCTTTGCTGCCTTTTATATGCGCGAGGGCAAATTGCTCGCAGTGGACGCCGTTAATCGACCGCAGGAATTTATGTTCGGCAAGAAACTAATTATGCAGGGCAATCAGCTCGATACGGCTCAGCTAGCAGATGACAGCCTGTCCTTAAAAACCCTTTTAACCAGCTAACTAAATCATTTATTTTTACAATTACTTACTATCGGAGTTCAGTTATGCCCAGAGTCACTTATATTCAGGCCGATGGCCAGAGCCAGGAAGTTAACCTGGAAGCCGGTAGCAGCCTGATGCAAGGTGCCGTTGACAATATGATCGACGGGATTGTCGCCGAGTGCGGCGGTTCATGCAGCTGCGCAACCTGCCACTGCTATATAGATGCCGACTGGATCGATAGAGTCGAGCCCGCCGAAGAGATGGAAACGGATTTACTCGACTGCGTTAGTGAGCCAAAGGATAACAGCCGCCTGTCATGTCAGGTAAAGGTCAGCGATGACCTTGATGGTCTGGTGGTACATTTGCCAACAACGCAGTTTTAGGGATAAGTGAAACCTAGAACATGTCATCCAAACAGAGCTCTTTTATGCCATCCCGCTGAAGCTCTTTTATGTCATCCCGACAGAGCGAAGCGACGAGGGATCTCCGGCTGGGTAACGAGATCTCTCACATGCGTTCGAGATGACAGGTTGAGCGTTTGGGGTGATATACAACAATGTCATCCCGACAGAGCGCAGCGACGAGGGATCTCAAATTTCCAGCTCAATCCATTGCGGATTTATACTCTCCACCAGCCTGTTCTTCTTTTCTCTGCGCCACTTCTTAACTTCTTTCTCTCTAGCAATCGCCGACAAAACATCATTGGTCAATTCATAATAAACCAGCCTATCGACACGGTATTTAGCAGTAAATCCAGATACGGACTTATCTTTATGCTGTGCTAAGCGCCTCTCCAAATTACTGGTCACACCCACATACATAACCTTGTTACTTCTATTTGTCAGAATATAAACCGCGTATTGTTTTTCCATCATTCGCTGCTGTTAATAAGATCAAGATTATTCTATTGCTGTCTTCAGTCGCGTGATTGTATGGATTCACGTTTTGGTGACAGGCTGGGAAATGTATGCTCAGTAAGGAGTAGTAACTAGCCTTGAGATCCCTCGTCGCTGCGCTCTGTCGGGATGACATTGTTGTATATCACCCCAAACGCTCAACCTGTGACCTTAAACGCCCGCAATCTGTAATCTCAACCCCCAGCCTGTCATCTCGAACGCACGTGAGAGATCTCAAAAACCAGCAGCCACAACCCTAATCAACCTGCCCCATCAGGATGCCACTTCCCGACCAAAAGGCACAGAAAGCAAAATAATAAAAACCACCCACAAAACCATCCATCTTGTTTGTTTTTTTTAAACAGACGCGGTATAGTTTCTTAAGCCTAATACTAATCATAAAAAAGGGGCATCTCTATGCCATACAGCACCGAATTTCTGCTCTCAGCTTACCGCACGATGAAGACCATCCGCGAGTTTGAAGAGCGCTGCGTCAAAGAATTTGAAGGGGGGAACGTCCCCGGTTTTACCCACGTTTCCAACGGTCAAGAAGCGATTGCAGTCGCTGCCTGTATCGACCTGAGTGACAAAGACATTATTGGCAGTACCCACCGCGGGCACGGCCACTGTATCGCCAAAGGCTGTGACGTTGGCGGCATGATGAAAGAAATTATGGGTCGATCCACTGGACTCTGCAAAGGCAAAGGCGGCTCTATGCACATTGCCGATATCGACAAAGGCATGCTCGGTGCCAACGCCATCGTTGGCGGTGGGCCACCACTGGTGAATGGCGCAGCCCTAGCCGCCAAAACCCTAGGCACCAAAAATGTCGCACTGTCCTTTAATGGTGACGGCAGCGCCAACCAAGGCACCGTTTTTGAAGCCATGAATATGGCCGTGGTATTGAAATTACCCCATGTCTTTGTCTACGAAAACAATGGCTACGCTGAGGGCACCGCGGCCAATTACGCCGTCGGCTCCAATAGTCTAACCGAGCGTAATGCTGGCTTTGGCATGCCTGCCGAGTGCATTGATGGTCTCGATTTCTTTGCCACTTATGAAGCACTCAAGATTGCCACAGAGCGTGCCAGAAATGGCGACGGCCCCACCGCTATCGAAGCCATGTGTGTACGCTTCGATGGCCACTTTATCGGTGACCCACAGCTCTATCGTCCAAAAGATGAAGTTAAGAACGCGCGCAAGAATCAAGACTGCATAAAAATATTCCGTGAGCGAGTGATTGCTGAAGGCTGGCTAAAAGCTGCAGCCATGAACGCCATCGACAAAGAGGTAATGGTTGAAATTGAAACCGCTGTTGTCAATGCCCTAGCGGCACCGCACCCAGACCCCGCCACGGACCTTATGTCCGATGTCTACTGCTCATACTAAGGATACTGAAATGACCAATCATTCTAATAATCCCGCTATTGGCGGCAAAACTTCCCTTAAGACGATCCGCGAAGCGATTAATGATGCACTGCGCGAAGAGATGCGCCGCGATCCCACGGTTATTGTTCTCGGAGAAGAAGTCTCTGGTGGTGCTGGCTGTGAAGGTGAAGATGACGCCTACGGCGGTGTCTTTGGTGTTACCAAAGGCTTAATGCCTGAGTTTGGACGCGAGCGTGTTATCGACACGCCCATCAGTGAAGCTGCCATTATTGGTGCCGCCGCTGGTGCCGCCAACAATGGCCTGCGCCCAGTTGCTGAACTGATGTTCTTCGACTTTATCGGCGTCTCCTTCGACCAGATCTTTAACCAGGCAGCCAAGTTTCGCTATATGTTTGGCGGCAAGTCAAAAACACCAATGGTTATTCGCGGCACCGTCGGTGGCGGTTGGCGCGCCGGTGCCCAGCACTCCAGTATGCTGCACTCTATTGTTACCCATATCGCCGGTCTTAAAGTGGTGATGCCCGCCAATGCCTATGATGCCAAAGGCCTTATGGTGCAGGCGATTCGCGATGATGATCCGGTTATCTTCCTCGAGCACAAGGTCATGTACGACATTGCCTGTGAAGTGCCAGACGAGCAATATGCCATTCCCTTTGGTGAAGCGGCGTTTCCCCGTCAGGGTTCCGATGTCACCATCGTCGCCATATCCAATATGGTCACCCATGCCATTACCGTCGCCGACATTCTGGCTAAAGAAGGTATTAGCTGTGATGTTATCGACCCCCGCACGGTATCGCCACTGGATCACGAAGCCATTCTTGAAAGTGTAGAAGTCACCGGTCGCCTGGTAATTATCGATGAAGGTAATCCACGCTGCGGCCTGGCCACAGATATTGCTGGCATAGTTGCCGAGCACGGCTTCTACAGTCTTAAAGCACCGATTCGCACCGTTACGGCACCTCACACACCAGTGCCATTCGCCCCAGAACTGGAAGATGCTTACCTGCCCAACGCAGAGAAGCTGATGGTCGCCGTTCGGGAAGTACTGGCCGCGGGCCCATCGGGAGCATAGTCATGACAAATGAAATCAAGCCGATCAATATGCCCAAGTGGGGCATGGAAATGTCTGAAGGTGATATCAATGCTTGGTATTTCGCCGTCGGTGATGAGGTCAATGCTGGGGATGATTTAGTCGATATAGAAACCAGCAAAATCATTAATACAGTCACCGCAACAGATAGCGGAATTCTCAGAGCCATACTGGGTGCAACGGGTGAAACCCATGCAGTCGGTGCTCTGCTGGGTGTTATAGCCAGTGCAGAGACTAGCGATGCGGATATTCAGGCGTTTATTAACAGCAATAGCAGTGCAGCAGCTGAACCAAAGGCTGTCACTGAAGCTTCAGCTCCAGTAGCCGCAGCAGTAGAAACTGCTCCTGCTCCTGCCACTATTCCACAGGCCGCCAGTGGCCTCAGCAAACTCGCTGAAGGTGAAGATGACAGTCTGGTTGCCGCATCACCAGTGGCGCGTCGACTGGCCGCCGAATATGGCGTCAATCTTAATAATATAACCGGAACTGGCCGTCATGATCGGGTTTCCAAACGGGATCTCGAAGCCGCGGTAGTAGCCGCCGGCGGTCAATTAATCGGCAATAACCGTAGCGCCTCAAGTGCCGTTCACTACGGCGATGACAGTAACGTTAAAGCCACACCAGTTGCCCGTCGCATAGCCACTCAGCTGGGTATTAACCTGCTCGAATGTCGTGTCAGTGGCGATCGTGGTCGGGTCTGTAAAGCCGATGTCGAAGCCGTTGCCGCACTTAAAAATAAAATACCAACCCAGACGGATAGCAACACAACAGTGAGTAGCAATACCGTTGCATCTCAACCGATCAGCGGCATGCGCAAAACCATTGCTGCACGACTACAGGCATCGAAACAAACTGCTCCGCACTTCCGTGTCCATATAGACGCCGAAATCGATGCCCTGCTCGCCGTGCGCAAGCAGATTAATAGCAGCAACACTGACGCCAAAGTCTCGGTCAATGACTTTATTGTTAAAGCCTGCGCCAGTGCACTGATAAAAGTGCCAGCACTGAATGTGCAATTCGATGGCGAGCAACTGAGCTATTTTAGCAATGCCGATATCTCAGTGGCCGTGGCCATAGACGACGGCTTGATCACTCCGATTGTTAGCGACGCCAATCACAAAGGTCTGGTGGAGATCTCCAATACCACTCGCGATTTGGCTACTCGAGCCAAACTCGGTCGGCTTAAGCCTGAAGAGTTTCAGGGTGGCAGCTTCTGTATATCCAATCTTGGCATGTATGGGATCAAGCAGTTTGACGCCATTATCAACCCGCCTCAGGGTGCCATTTTGGCCGTCGGTGCTGGCGAACAACGCCCAGTGGTAAAAGACGGAGAGTTGGCGGTGGCAACGGTGATGAGCCTGACCCTATCCAGCGATCATCGCATTATTGATGGTGCTGTCGCGGCGCAATTTATGTCTGTTCTCAAGGGTTATTTAGAGCAGCCAGCCACCATGCTGGGTTAATGGAGTAACGACAAAGTGACTACGCAACAATTTGATCTAATGGTCGTAGGTGGCGGCCCCGGCGGCTATGTGGCAGCCATTCGCGCCGCACAGCTGGGCTTCAAAACTGCCCTAGTGGAGAAACAGCACCTCGGTGGCGTGTGCCTAAACTGGGGCTGCATCCCCACCAAGGCACTGCTGCGGGGCGCCGATATTGCCCATACTTTAAAAGAGGCAGAGCACTTCGGTTTCACAGTCGACAACCTTAGCTTTGATATCAAAAAGCTAGTGCAGCACAGCCGCTCAGTGGCCAGCAAACTTAGCCAGGGTGTTGCCTATCTCATGCAAAAGAATGGCATCACCGTAATCGATGGTACCGCCAGTCTGGCTGACAAGTGCCTGTTAGATGTGGAACAGGACGGTAAGGTCACACAGTTTAAAGCCACTCATATTATTCTCGCCACCGGTGCACGGGCGCGCAATTTGCCGAGTATTGAAATCGATGGCGAGCGCGTCTGGGGTGCTCGTGAAGCCATGACCCCCACCGCCCTGCCAAGCAAGTTGCTGGTGATTGGTGCCGGCGCCATCGGCGTTGAATTTGCCAGTCTCTACAATGATCTCGGCAGCGATGTCACGCTGGTTGAAGCGGAACAGCGTATTACGCCCGCAGAAGATGCTGATATTTCCGCCCTGGCTGAAAAAGCCTTTGTCCAGCGCGGCATTAAGATTTTAACCAACAGTATTGTCCAGTCTTTGGATAGCTCCGGCGCAGACACAGTTGCCCTCATAAGCGGCCCCAATGGCGAGCAGCACCTAGAGTTTGATCAGGTGATTCTCGCGGTGGGCATTACCGGCAATATTGAAAATCTCGGCCTTGAACCCTTAAAGGTTGAAACCGAAAAAGGCTTTTTGCAAGCCGACGGCTTTGGCAAAACCAATCTCGCCGGCTTATATGCCATAGGCGACGTTGCCGGCCCACCTTGGCTGGCCCATAAAGCTAGCCATGAAGCCGTTATCTGCGTAGAAAAAATTGCCGGTGTTGACGCTGTTAAACCACTGAATAAAGATCAGGTGCCAGGCTGCACCTATTGCCGCCCACAGATTGCCAGTGTCGGCCTCACCGAAGCCCAGGCCAAAGCCGCCGGACACAGTACTCGCATTGGCCGTTTTAACCTTAATGCCAATGGCAAAGCGCTGGCCATCAATGAAGCTGAGGGGCTGGTAAAAACCGTCTTTGACGAGCAGTCAGGTGAGTTGCTTGGGGCCCATATGATCGGCCCAGAGGTCACCGAACAGATTCAGGGTTTTGGCATAGCTCAGCAACTTGAAGCTACAGAGCACGAGTTGGCCCAGAGTATTTTTGCCCACCCCACGGTCTCCGAAAGTATGCATGAGTCTGTCTTGGACAGTCTGGGCATAGCTCTTCATCAATAGCGATACATCAACAGCTGGTCACCAATAGAGTGTAATTATGAGCAACCAAGTCCCCATCCATGAAGGCCTATTTACCTGGCCTTCCGCCAAGCCCCAGCTATTAGGTAGCCGCTGCGTCAACTGTGCAGAAACCGCTTTTCCGGCCCAGCCAGACTGCCGCAACTGTGGCTCTCGCGAAACCACGATTGTTGAATTGGGTGATCAGGGCATATTGTGGAGCTGGACCATTCAGACCTTTATGCCCAAGGCCCCTTACAAAAGCGATGAGACAGCAGAGACCTTTCAGCCCTACGGCGTTGGCTATGTGGAAATGCCCGGCGGCGTTCGTGTCGAATCGCGCCTGCTGCCCAATAAGCCAGAAGATTTACAGATTGGTATGCCCATGAAGCTGGATATTATTCCCTTTCGCACTGATGGCACTGACGGCAGCGGCGACCAAATAATGACGTTTCGTTTTAGCCCAGTGAAGGAGGCATAGATCATGGATGTAGCAATTATCGGTATAGGACTTCATCGCTTTGGTCGCTCACCCGGCCTCTCAGGCATGCAGCAAGGCGCATCCGCAGTGCGTAACGCATTGGCCGACGCCGGACTCTCCTGGAAAGATATGCAGTTTGCCTACGGTGGCAGCCAAGATGCTGGCAATGCCGACGCACTGGTTAACGAACTGGGTCTTACTGGCCTGCAATTTACTAATATCTGGAATGGCTGTGCCACCGGCGGTAGCTCATTGCACGCCGCTTACAGCGCAATTAAATCTGGCGAATACGATGTCGGTGTTGTAGTCGGTTTCGACAAACACCCCCGCGGCGCCTTTAACCCGAAACCCGCAGACTGGGGAATCGACGAATGGTATGGCGAGACCGGCATGATGCTCACCACCCAGTTCTTCGCCCTAAAAACCCAGCGCTATATGCACGATCATGGGATCACTGAAGAATCATTGATTCGGGTCTCAGAAAAAGCCTTTACCAATGGCTCCCTGACGCCCACCGCCTGGCGTCAGCAAGCACTGAGCTACGAAGAGATTGCCAACTCCGCAATGATCAGCGACCCGCTGCGCAAATATATGTTCTGCAGCCCCGCCGAAGGTGGCGCCGCACTGATTATCTGCAATGCCGACAAAGCCCATCTATACAGCAGCAAACCGCTGTATCTCAAGACCGCCGCCGTGCGCACCCGCCACTACGGCAGCTTTGAAGTCTTTGCCCCCTCCCAAGCTATGAATGTGGCCGACGCCTCAACGGTCACCGCCTCCAAAGCCGCCTTTGAGCAGGCTGGAATCGGCCCCGAAGATATCGATGTGATGCAGCTCCAAGACACCGACAGTGGCACCGAAATTATCCATATGGCCGAGAACGGTTTCTGCGAGCACGGCGAACAGGAAAAATTATTGCGCGAAGGCGCCACCGGTATTAATGGCTCAATGCCCATCAATACAGACGGCGGCTGTCTCGCCAATGGCGAACCCGTGGGCGCATCAGGCCTGCGCCAAGTCTATGAAGTCTGCGTACAGTTGCGCGGTGAAGGCGGCGCACGACAGGTACCGAATAATCCCAAGGTTGGCTATACCCATGTCTATGGTGCCCCCGGCCTCAGTGGCGTCAATATCATTACCAAATAATTACAATAAAAAGCAGGAGAGACTCTATGTCCGAATTAATCAAAGTAAAGCAGCAGGGTGAAGAGCGCTGCGAAGGTATTAGCTATCAAAATCTACTTGATGAGGAAACCATTGAGGTCCCGGCCTACCTGCGCGAAGACACCAACCCCTATATGGGTGACGAGGATATCAGTGTCGATCGCTGGATCTCCCGAGACTTTCACGACAAAGAAAAAGAGAAACTCTGGCCCAAAGTCTGGCAGATGACCTGTCGCGAAGAAGATATTCCCGAAGTCGGTGACCACCATATTTATGAGATCATCGACCAGTCGATTATTGTCACCCGCACCGGAGAAAATGAATTTAAAGGCTTTATCAATTCCTGCTTACACCGCGGCCGCATTCTCCGCGACTGCGACGGTCATGCCGACGAATTTGTCTGCCCCTTCCACGGTGCCACCTGGGATATCAATGGTGAGTTTAAAGGCATCCCCTGCAAATGGGACTTTAGCCATCTAGACGAAAAAGATATGAGCCTGCCACAGGTCAAAGTAGGCACCTGGGGTGGCTTTATCTTTATCAACTTCGACGAGAACTGTATCCCACTGGATGACTACCTGAGTCCATTGCCCGAGCACTTTTCCCGCTTCCCACTGCATGACTATTACAAAGGCGCTCATGTTCAGCGCGAAGTCCAGTGCAACTGGAAAGTCGGTGCCGAAGCCTTTATGGAGTCTTTCCACACCTTGGAAACCCATAGCGAAATTTTGACCTTTACCGGCGATGCCAACTCCCAGTACGACACCTTTGGTGACCATGTCAGCCGCTCGGTCACGCCAATGGGCATTCCCAGCCCGCATTTGCCACATGTAACTGAAGCCGAAACCATGCGCGATATTCTCGAGCTGTCAGGACGAATGGCCACCGACAGCGCCGAAGGCCACGAGATGCCCGAGGGAATCACCGCAAGGACCTATGTCGCCGAAACCAATCGAGAAATGTTTAGCGAAATTATCGGTGAATCACTGGATCACGCCACCAAGTCAGAGCTGGAGGACGCCATACTCTATATGTTGTTCCCCAACACTCAGGTATGGACCGGCTATCACGGCAATATTGTCTATCGCTTCCTGCCCAATGGTGACGACCACAACAGCTGTATCTTCGAAACCATGATCCTGCTCCGTTATGAGAAAGGCACCAAGCGCCCAGACTCCGCGGAAAAGAATATTCTGCGTCCCGATCAAGCCTTTAGTGAAGCCCCAGAAATTGGCGGCCTAGGCCCAGTATTTGATCAGGATGACAGCAATATGGCCGCCGTACAGAAAGGCATGATCGCCTCGAGAAAAGGCGCCGTGAGTCTTGCCAGCTATCAAGAGAGCCGTATTCGTCACCTACACCAAAGTATCGACAAATACCTCAATGCCTAAAGGCATTTGCTGCCGGGCATCAGACTATCTGAGCCCGGCATTTTCCTCTGCCCTATATTGACGAGACCTCTATGACCACCAACGCAGACAGCCTAATTCCCGCAATCGATATCACCGACAATCAGACCGTAGCAGTCACAGTCGAAGGTAAGAATATTCTTATCTGCAAAGCCAATGGGGACTATTATGCCGTGGACAATCAGTGCACCCATCAGCGCGCAGAACTCACCAATGGTCGTATTAGAAACTGCTATCTGGCATGCCCACTGCATGGTGTTCGCTTTGATTTACGCACCGGAATGCCCAAGGGCGAGCTCACCCGAGTGCCTTTAAAAACCTATCCTGTCAGTGTCGCCGAAGATGGCAACCTGCATCTAGAACTGGATTAATTATGCCAACCAACCGCCAAGTTGTACTCGCCTCCTATGTTACCGACGCCGCTCAACCGGAAAACTTCGCCCTATCTGAAGGACCCATGCCAGAGCCCAGCGAAGGAGAATTTCTACTGCGCAATATGTACTTCTCAATGGAACCGGCAATACGCGGCTGGGTCGATGGCAAAGCCAACTATTTTGAACCTATCCCCATAGGCGGCGTGATCCGCGGCCCCTCGGTTGGACAGGTAATTAAATCTAAAAATCCCGATTTCGCCGAGGGCGAATATGTCTACGCCCTCAACCAGTGGGAAGACTATTCACTCTGCCACAGCGAAGCGATCCTGTTAGAAAAACTTAAGCCAGAGCCGGGTATTCCCCTCTCCTATTATGTTGGCTCTCTGGGTGGTGCAGGTGCCACAGCCTATATCGGCCTTCGTAAAGTGGGTTTAATTCAAGCTGGGCAGACAGTCGTTGTGAGTGCCGCAGCCGGCGCTACCGGCAGCATGGCGGGGCAGATCGCCAGACTTGCTGGCTGTAAGGTTATTGGTATTGTTGGCAGTGATGATAAGGCCGAATTGATTATTGAACAGTTTGGTTTTGACGCCGCGATTAACTATAAAACGGAAGATGTCACTGAAGCGGTGATGGCCATTGCCCCAGAGGGAGTGGATATCTATTTTGATAATGTGGGTGGGCCGGTGCTCAATGCCATGCTTAAAACGATGAAGACTTATGGGCGCATTGTGGCCTGTGGGATGATCTCGGATTACAACCGTACGGATAATCCCAATCCGATTACTAATCTCTGGGAGATGGTCTCGCGACAGCTGACAATGCAGGGGTTTTTGTTGCCTACGTATCAGGATGAAGTGCCGGCGGCTATGGCAGAGCTGGAGGGGTGGATTCGCGCTGGGGACATTAAGGTTTTGGAGAATATTACTGAGGGGTTTGTGAATACACCGCGGGCGTTTTGTGAGTTGATGTCGGGGGGGACTGTGGGGAAGGCGTTGGTTCGGGTGGATGTTTAGGGGGGGGCGAGTGGCAGTAAACTATGGCTTGTTGTTGATTATATTCGAGTCTGACCCTGATTATTCAATTCAGCAATTGAAAGCTCCATAAATATAGAAATTCGAGTCTGACCCTGATTTCATACTGATTTCACGATGAGGAACCGCTGTAGCCTGTTATACATTTAGAGTCCGGACTTTTTCTAACAGCTCATTGTATGTAGCTATTTCTTTTTCAACATCGGCCTCCATACTCACACGTAACCTCCTTATATCAGTCAAAGCTTTCAAGTGGAGTTCAACACTATCACCTTCACATGCGGATTCGGCAATATGAGACTCCCCTTGGGCATTTTCACGAAAATGTTGAAGCATCTCGAGATTACCGCTTCACCTTTCAATCTCTTTGGACGGTGACGGCACTAGGGAATCATGCTGCTGGAGTAATAGAATTTTCTGAGCTGTAACCAAAGTCAGCTTCCCTACTACCGAATTTTTTCGCTCAATTTCAATAAGCATATCCATTCGACGCGTATTCTTTTTAACAGCTTTACTTTCTCTGTTGGTGCGGGCTGATCGCCAATTGGCAGCGGCACTCAAAATTAGTGCCAAAGCCGAAAAAAGTTCACTTATATATTGTTGAACAAAAAGTGTCATAACGTTGAATCCTCTATTAGAAAATTAGGGTCAGACTTGGATTGTTCTCAATAAACTAGATGGTAGGCTCTGCCGCGTAGAAACTTGCTTCATGCGTGCTGGTTCAACCCATTATCTCTTGAGCTTAGATCACCTTTTTTGGAAATCAATAACTAAGGGGGAGTTTTTCTTTTTTGTAAAATGGGGGCGTGGTGAGCTGGTGGTTTTGGAGTGCTTTTAGTTACTGAGATCTCCCGTCGCTGCGCTCTGTCGAGATCCCAGGATTGTGTTTTGGGCGAGAGGACTGGCTGGAGCCCTGATGGGATTGCAGGTTGGGGGCTATAGTAATGTGGCAGACTGGGACTTTAATAGGATGACTCAATTTGGCTTTGGTATTGGCTGATCTCTTACTTGTCACCCTGAGCGTAGTCGAAGGGTCTCCTGCCGACTGGCTGAGATCCTTCGACTACGCTCAGGATGAAAGAGTTTGGGCTCGGAACGATAGGATTTGAATTTGTAATTACAAAGTTCCGACTCGGACTGATACGAAGTAAAGCAGCCCTACTCCCGCTCCAACTGCAGCTGATCCTCTGCCAAGGTCAACCAGCAATGCTTCCGCTCTGCCCACACATGCACAGACGGCACCAGATCATCCACCTCATCCAATGTCCCGGCCTTAATAAAGATCAACCCCATCTCCGGCGCATGCTCTGTATCCGTAATTACCGGTGAACCACAGTTGCCGCAGAAGCGCCGAAAGACGGTTTGGCCGCTGGTGCCTTTATCTTCAAAGGTCTGTAACTCGCCTTCTAACTGCAAACTATCCCGAGGAAAAAACGCCACCACGGAGAACGCTGAACCGGCTTGCTTTTGGCAGTTGCGGCAGTGACAGACTACGGTTTCTACTGGTTTGGCTGGCACTGTATAGCGAACCTGACCACAGAGACAACCGCCCTGCCGTGTTTCTTCGCTCATGGGTTTCTCCTCATTTTGTTAAGAGCCTTTAGTTAAGAGAAAGCGCACCATCAACAGTAAAGGCCGAGCCGGTCACAAAGGAGGCGTCATCGCTGGCAAGATAGACTGCCATGGCGGCCACATCCTCTGGCTGGCCTATTCGTCCAATGGGATGCAGTGCTCTATAGCTATCCATTAAGGCTTCGCCATCTTCTACCTGACTCATTACTTTCTTGAGCATATCGGTTTCAATTACACCGGGATTAATGGAATTCACATTGATGCCATAACCGCTCACGGCGCAATAGAGGGCGACCGATTTGGTCATCATATCGACACCGGCTTTTGAGGCGTTATAGGCCACCAGTTCCGGTTTGGCTTTTACGGCAGAAACGGAGGCCATATTGATAATCGAGCCGCCGTGGCTTTCCGCTGAGTTGCTCTTGATTAATTTGATCGCGCCCTGACAGCCGAGGAAGCAGCTGCGCAGGTTGATGGCCATGGTTTTATCCCAGGTCTCTAAATCCAGTTCTTCAATGGTACCCATTAGGGTGACGCCGGCCACATTGACCATAATATCGAGGCCGCTAAAGTGTTTTTCAGCGAAGGAAAACACGCCATCCCACTGACTGGCTTGGGAGACATCGTGGTGCACAAACTGGCAGTTATCACCCAGTCTCTGGGCGGCGCTGGCACCGCCCTCGGCATCTATATCGGTAATAATCACAGCGGCGCCTTCGGCGAGAAAGCGCTTGGCAATGCCATAGCCAATACCGGTGGCGCCACCTGTAACTATGGCGCGTTTACCTGCAAGTTTTTTATCTGACATAGACCTGTACCCTTTATGACTAGACCCTCACTACTAGACTTTGAGCATCAACTTACCTTTATTACTGCCATCAAAGAGTTTGTGAAATGCGGTTAGGGTGTTATCAAAACCATCGACAATCTCATACTTAAACTGCAGCTTATCGTCGGTAAGCAATTCGGCAATAGCGGCGGCGCCGGCTTCAAACTGGGGGAAATAGTTGCTGATCAGGAAGCCTTGAACCGTGGCGCTCTTGGCCAGTATCTGCCACCAGTTATAGGGGCCGGGAACTGGCTCTGAGGCGTTGTAACTGGAGATAGAGCCACAGAAGACAATGCGCGCATTGCTATTGATATTTAACAGGGCCGCATCGAGAATTTCGCCGCCAACATTATCAAAGTACACATCTACACCTTCGGGGCAGGCTGCGGCTATGGCGGCATTGAGGTTGCCCTGTTCGGTTTTGTAGTTGATCACGGCATCAAAGCCTAGGTCATCGGTGAGCCACTGAC
>Ga0257120_1000354_pt1 | contig 34788 bp, 27 predicted proteins | sample SI106_10metaG_FD_190153 | JGI IMG/M metagenome (GOLD analysis project Ga0257120, IMG submission 190153) | Marine microbial communities from Saanich Inlet, British Columbia, Canada - SI106_10 | ecosystem: Environmental > Aquatic > Marine > Inlet | place: Canada: British Columbia | collected...
GGGATACATCATTTGCAGAGAGTCAATCAAAAACCTGAGCTCCTCAGGATGGTGCGCATAATCATCAATATAAATGAGTTCCTCCGACTTAAACTGAATATCAAACCGACGACGTACACCTTTGAAGGAATTCAAACCTTGCTGAATATTTTGCATCGGTAAACCTATTTTATCTAATAAAGCAATACACGCTAATGCATTTAACACATTGTGAAGTCCTGGTATTTGGAGGGTGAACTTTTTAGCATTGATTTGAGCTGTATTCACTACAAACTGCATCACCCCATCAATATATTTGATGTGTGATGCTCTGTAATCAGCAGTTTCAGAATCAATAGCATAGGTCACGGATTCACAGAGAGAAGGCAATGACACATTTTCATGCATCACGCAACAACCGTTTGGATCAATCTTCATTGCATATTGTCGAAATCCGTCTTTAAAATTTGTTGCATCACCATAAATATCTAAATGGTCAGGATCCATTGCAGTAACAATACTAGCAAATGGGGATAAATGCAGAAATGAACGGTCAAATTCATCTGCCTCTACCACAACCCAATCAGTATCCTGATTTACAATTAAATTTGAATTTGAATTTGAAGCAATACCACCTAAGAAAGCGTTACAACGCCAAGGGCTTTGATCTAAAACATGAGAAAGCATTGCACTTGTTGTGGTTTTCCCATGCGTACCAGCAACACATAGACCTTTCATAAATCTTGTAATTAAACCGAGTACCTCTGCCCTTTTATAGACGATAAATCCTTGTTCCCTGAAATAAGTTAACTCCTTATGAGATTCTGCAACTGCAGGTGTATAGATAACCAAGGTGCTTTCGGGAGAGGAAACAAGCTTAAACACCTCGGGCCCTTTGTCTTCAAAATGTATAGCACAACCTTCTTCTACCAATGCTTCTGTAATCGGTGAGGGAGCGCGATCATAACCTAAAACATCTTTACCAATCGCATTAAAATATCGCGCGAGCGCGGACATTCCTATACCTCCAATACCAATGAAGTAAAAACGCTTAAAATCGGTTATTTTATTTCGCATATTTATTTAAAAGGTTTTCGCAAGCATTAACAATATCTATAGTCGCATTTGGCTTTGCCATTTTTTTAATATTCTCAGCTAATTTGCCTTTTTGAGGCGCATTTTTTAATAAGTCCAAAACCGTATCGGTTAAGACCTCAACAGCATCAATATCCTTCACCATTACCGCCGCTTCATTAGTGACTAATGCCAAAGCGTTTTTTGTCTGGTGGTCCTCAGCGACATTAGGAGAGGGAACAAACACAGATGGTTTTCCGATCAAACACAATTCTGATACAGACAAAGCACCTGCGCGAGAAACAACAATGTCTGCTGCGGCATAAGCTGCATCCATTCTTGAAATAAATGGCATCAATTTAATCTGCTTTGGCATGTGAGGAATGGCCTCAAGTATACTTTGATAGTATCCTTTACCACACTGCCAAATAAACTGAAGCTCACTTTTTACAATTGTATCAATAGACTGCGACAAAGCTTCATTTAATGTTCTTGCGCCCAAACTTCCACCAATTACAAGTACAGTTTGCCGCGTTGGATCAAGTTCGAAAACAGCAAGCGCATCATTCTTTGATAGGTTTATATGCCCTAATTCCTCTCGAACAGGGTTCCCCGTTAATAGTATTTTACTTTTAGAGAAAAATTGTTCTAAACCGCTGTAAGCGGTGCAGATTAGCCTTGCCTTTTTTGACAGCAAGATATTTGTCTTACCTGGAAAAGAATTTTGTTCTTGAATCACGGTAGGAATACCTAACATCTGCGCCATTTTTAAGGTTGGGCCACTCGCATAACCACCAACACCTATTACTAATTCAGGATTGAATGCTTTCAATACACTTCTTGCTTTTAACAAACTATTAAAGAGCTTAAAAGGAAGTAAGAAATTTGAAAAACTTAACTTGCGTTTAAAACCAACAATAGGGAGACCCGTAATCTCATAGCCCGCATTGGGAACCCTTTCCATTTCCATTTTTCCTTGAGCGCCCACAAACAAAATAGCCACCTCAGAATTTCTTTTCTTTATCTCATTCGCTATCGCAATGGCAGGGAAAATATGCCCACCTGTACCCCCTCCTGAAATTACAACTCTATTTATCTGTTTTTTCATCTCCATTATAATCAAATGACGTGGCTGTAGCGGTAAGTTTATTATTGGCCCGAGCTACTGATTGAACAATTCCGATAGATACGCAAGCCATTATTAAAGCGGATCCACCCATCGCGAGAAAAGGCATATTTTGTCCTGTTACTGGAACAAAACCAATACAAACGAGCATATTTATGGAAGCTTGCATTAAAAGATGAATTCCGATCCCTAAGCACAAATAAGTCTCAAAAAGCACTTCTGTTTTGAACGCAATTTTTATGATTCGAAATAGCAAAACAATATAGGTAAGCGCCAGCAACACACCTGAAATCAAACCAAACTCCTCTATAAAACTTGCAAAATAAAAATCAGCATAGGCTTCAGGAATGTATGACTTTAATTGACCATCGCCCACCCCTTGACCTATTAACGCTCCGTTAAATATTGCGAGTTTTGCATTATTTGCTTGTGCATTTTCGACTTTTGAAGCGCTAGGGTCTTGTTTTTGCTCCCAAAGCCTCACAATTCTTGCTTTCCACGTTTGATACCTAGAAAGCTGCAAAGTGGGGAAAGCCTCCTGAACCGAAATAAAAAGTAGTATCCCAACCACAATAGAAATCATAATAAGCAATAACTTCTTCCAAGGGAAACGCGCAATGAATAAGAGCGCAAAGGAGATGGTAAAAAGCATCAGCGCCGTGGATAAGTTATCCTTTAAGATCAATAGACAAATAATAAATATTGGTGCCATAACGTGTAGGACACCTAACTTCCAATCATCAAAATATTTCTCTTTCTTTACGAGAAGTTTTGACAAATACATAATTAGGGCGAGCTTCGCAAAATCAGAAGATTGAAAGGTTAAGCCAAAAACTCGAATCCATCGTTCCGCTCCATTGACCTTAATACCAAAAAAGATTGTAAATACTAAAAGGGCAATAGCGAGATAATAAACAAACTGACTGATTTGACTAAAATATTTCGTGTTAATTCTATGAACGGCAAACATGCTCATAAAACCAAGAACGACATACGTTAAATGCTTCACCAAATAATAAAAGGGCGTCCCTCCTTCAATCCTAACCAGTATAGGCACAAAACTATAAACGGTTAGTAAAGAAAATGACATTAATAATATGACGATCATCCACATTACAGAATCCCCTTTTAAATGTCTTAGTTGATCTCTCATTTTCGTATCTGTGATTTTAAAACATGAGACTCAAAAGACTTCAGACTAAATTCAGAATCAGCATCGGAAGCAGTCAATAACAAGATGCCAGGCTTGAAGATCAGCGTATCTACAAACTCAAGCGCATTTACAATTGAAGAGACAGATATGATTTTATCAGAACAATTATCTTTCATATCAGCCCCATATAAAACAATCGATTTTATTTTACTTCCCACCCTTGGATTAAAATCAAGAAATGATTCTACTTCATTTTCGTTCCCTAGCCATAAAATGTCGAAAGGAAAATTTTGAATCGTTTTATTCAATAAGTTCAAGTCAGGATTATGCCAAGAAAAAGTGTCCATACCCAAGTATTTCCCCAAAGGCTTCATTGAATGCTGGGCACCAACGAAAGAGGAATCTTGAATACGCGAGGTATGTTGACTCTTGATATTTGACTTCTTCCTTTTCAAAATTTAGAGCATTCTTACCGCTTGCTTAAATTGATTTCCTCGATCTTCATAGCTTTCAAATAAATCAAAACTTGCACAAGCAGGAGAAAGCAAAACAGATTCATCCTTGTGTGCTAATCGATAAGCATAAGCCACAGCCTCAACGGCACTTCTCGCTTCAACAATGGTCTCAACCTTTGATGCGAAAGCTTCTTTAATTTTATCATTATTTTCTCCGAGACAAATTACCGCCTTCACTTTCTCGTCGACCAATGACATAAGCTCGTTGTAATCGTTTCCTTTGTCTACACCACCAACGATCCATACAGTCGGCTTCTCCATACTCTCGAGAGCAAACCAAGTAGAATTAATATTAGTAGCCTTTGAATCGTTTATAAATTCAATGCCATTTATCTTGGCGACAAATTCTAAACGGTGTTCAACATTTACAAAGTCTTCTAAACTTTGTCGTACGATATCCTTGCGGATTTCTACTATTCTAGCTGCAATCCCTGCTGCTAATGAATTTTGGGTATTGTGCTTACCCTTTAAAGCTAAATCATGAATGGACATAGATAATTGTTCTTTTATATTGATTATTAATTGATCCGAAATTGAATATCCGCCGAGTTCTTGAGCGGACTTTATTGAAAAGCTTGCCATTTGCATTGGCAAATGAAGCTTTGAAATTTTCTCACTAATAATAGGGTCATCAGCATTATAGATAAACCAATCAGAAGTCTTTTGATTATTAGTGATTCGCATTTTTGAGTCCGCGTAAAGACTTAAATTATTATCATACCTGTCGAGGTGATCAGGCGTAATATTTAGTAAGATTGATATATCAGCCCTAAAATCTTTTAGATCATCAAGTTGAAATGAGCTAAGCTCAATGATAAAGAATTCAGGTTCTGAAGTTGCAACTTGACGCGCCAAACTCTTACCCACATTTCCAGCAAAACAGACCTCTAAACCAGCACTTTTAAAAATATGATACAAGAGCATGGTTGTTGTCGTCTTCCCATTACTACCTGTGATACAAATCTTTTTTGCCTCCGTATATTGTGCGGCAAATTCTATTTCTGAAAAAATTAAAACACCGCTAGACCGAAGCTTTTGCAATACCTCAACTGTGTTTGGAATACCTGGAGATTTTACCACAAGATCAGCCTTGAGGATTCGGTCTAAATCATGACCGGATTCCTCATAGTCGACATTTAGACTATGCAGTTCTGACCTATACGCATCTTTGAGCACCCCTGCATCGGATACAAAAACATTTGCACCCATTTTTTCAGCTAGGATCGCTGCGCCCACGCCGCTTTCGCCACCGCCAATTATTACGATATTTTGATTCTTTAAACGCATTAACGCACCTTAAGTGTTACTATAGTTACTACTGCAAGAAGTACCGCTAGAATCCAGAATCTGGCAACAATTTTAGCTTCATGCAACCCACTTTTCTGATAATGATGATGAAGTGGTGCCATTTTAAAAATTCGCCGACCTTCACCATACCTCTTCCTTGAATATTTGAAATAGCCTACCTGAAGCATGACTGATAGGTTTTCTATCAGGAACACACCACATAAAACTGGTATCAGTAACTCTTTCCGAATCGAAATCGCAAATACTGCGATAATACCTCCTATCGCTAGACTTCCAGTATCTCCCATGAAAACTTGCGCTGGGTATGAGTTATACCAAAGAAAACCAATACACGCACCTACAAAAGCGCTAATAAAAATCACCAACTCCTCGGCAAAAGGGATATACATCACATTTAGGTAATCTGAAAAATTAACATGAGAACTTACGTAGGCTAAAATGGCTAATGCGATACCTACTATTGCCGATGTACCTGTAGCGAGACCATCTAATCCGTCGGTCATATTTGCTCCATTTGACACAGCGATTACAATAAAGATGACTATTGGAATAAAAATTAGCCATCCGTAAGAAGAATCCCCACCAAGCAACCATTTGTAATTAAACTCATTGTCTTTGACAAAAGGTATTGTTGTCGTCATTTCATCCGTCTCAACCCATTTGAAAGACTGATTGTCTGTTTGTGTATGCTGGTGGCTTACTAACTTTTCATTGGCCTTTAATTTATAATCACTTGCAACGCGCTTATGGACAACAACATCATCAGAAAAATAAAGTACAGATCCTACAATCAGACCTACTCCAATTTGACCAATAACCTTAAACCTTCCTTTAAGTCCTTCTTTATTCTTTTTAAATACCTTGATGTAATCATCAATAAAACCAATCATCCCAAGCCAAACTGTGGCTAGAAGCATTGTAATTACATATACATTTTCGAGTCGGGCAAAAAGCAGCGTAGGTATCAAAATAGCGCCCAAGATGATAAGCCCTCCCATGGTCGGTGTTCCTGTTTTTTCAATCTGACCTGCAAGTCCAAGGTCACGAACAGTTTCCCCTATTTGTTGCCGCTGAAGACGTGCGATAATACGTTTCCCAAAAACAATTGAGATAATTAATGAAGAAATAAGAGCCAATGCCGATCTAAAAGAGATGTAGCTAAAGAGTCCAGCACCGGGCATATTATATTTATCCAATAATTCAAAAAGATAGTACAGCATTAGTTCTTCATTTGGTTTGTAAATTCACTTGCAATTTTATAATCATCAAAATCATGTTTGACCCCTTTTATTTCCTGATATTTTTCATGTCCTTTTCCTGCGATTAATATCACATCATGCTCATCCGCAAGCTTAACAGCAAGCTTAATAGCTTCACGTCTATTAAGTATGGTAAATGTGGTATCCAATTGATCACTCGTAAGACCTGCTTGCATATCCTTTAGAATTTGTTCGGGATCTTCACTTCTCGGATTGTCAGAAGTCAAAATCAATTCATCGCTTTTCGCACCCGCGATCGAGGCCATAACAGGCCTTTTGTCTTTATCTCTATCGCCACCGCACCCAACAACCGTTATCAGCCTCGATTTCTGCTTTTTTATGGCCGTTATGGTATCAATTACATTGAGAAGAGCATCTGGTGTATGCGCATAATCCACAATCGTTGTTGGTCCATCTTGGGTTTTTAAATACTGAAATCTACCCTCTACGGACTTCAGGTTACTTAAAACACCAAGAGTCTCAATTTTGTCTTCATTAAGAAGCATTGCTACAGCATACACAGCCAATAGATTATACGCATTAAAGCGACCTATAAGTCTAGAATAAAACTCGGTTCCATCAAGATCAAGGATTAAGCCTGACAATGCATTTTCTATTACTTTTGCCTTGTAATCTGCTGGGGTTTTAAGCGCATAGTGACGTCTTTTCGCACTCGTGTTTTGAAGCATAATCAACCCATTCTTATCATCCGTATTTACAAGCGCGAATGACGCCAGAGGTAAACGGTCAAAAAATTGTTTTTTTGCTTTTATATATGCCGAAAACGTCTTGTGGTAATCTAGATGATCGTGTGAGATATTGGTAAACACACCCCCCTCGAAATAAAGCCCGAATGTTCTATTTTGATCGATTGCATGTGAGCTAACCTCCATAAAACAATGTGAACAACCTGCATTAACCATGTCACGTAAAAGCGCATTCAACGCAACAGGATTTGGCGTTGTATGTGTTGCTGGAACTAACTCTTTACCAATCTTATTGACAACAGTGGATAGCAATCCCGTTTTGTACCCTAGTCCACAAAATAAATCATACATTAAGGTGGCACAAGTCGTTTTACCATTTGTCCCAGTGATACCAATGAGCTTTAGTTCCTTCGAAGGCTCATCAAAATAATTTGCAGCAACTAAAGCCAAAGCTTCACTCGAATCCGCAACTTGAACCAAGCATATGTCGTCCAACTGAAAATCAACTTTACGATCAACAATAAAACAACGACAACCCGCATCATAAGCTGACTGGAGGTAGTCATGGCCGTCCTGCGAAAATCCCTTAACCGCAACGAATAAAGTACCTGTATTCGCAACACGAGAGTCAAATTCAACTGCTTGAATCATAACCCTTGATGGTTCACCAATGATACATTGATATTTTAAACCATCCAGCAAATTCTCTAAAGCCTTCATATATTCTTAAGCGTCAATTTGATTAACCTTCCCTTGTCTAAATCCGTTCCCTCTGGAATAGATTGATAAACTACTTTACCAAAACCTTTTAGCTCCACAATAAGCCCCATTCTCTCTAATAGAAAAACAGCGTCTTTTGCCGTCATTCCCGAGACACTAGGCACAACTTTACTTTTAATTTTTCGTGGGATAAGATGAATCTCTTTGTTTGGTTTTACTTCACCAATCCAGGCACCTCCACCTTCTACATTATGGTCGTACCCGAGGCTCGCGAGTACATTTGACGCATCTGCTTTGTTTCCTGCTTTGATTCTAGGCAAACTGTTTGATTTTTCTGAAGACTCATTGACCGCATCATGATATTTTAAGTTTGAAGCAAAAACCTTATTTGCTACAGCTGCGAAAACCGTCCCAGAAACCTTTGCTCCATAGATATATTTCTTAGGCTTATAGATGACTACTATGCATGAATACAATGGTTTGTCAGCTGGGAAAAATCCGCAAAATGAGGCTTGATATTCAGACTCAGACCTATCCAAGAACTCCCTAGATTTCGATAATATTTTTACCGTTCCTGTTTTACCAGCAATTTTAAATTCAACACTTTTTAAGTCTTTTCCGGTTCCATCTTCCATTACACCTACGAGGCAACTTTTAACCTTATTAATGGTGGACATTGAGCAAATTTTTTCATCAAGCGCAACAGGCGGAAAAGAACGAACTACTTTACTTCCATTTCTAACCTCTTGTACGAACTGAGGCTGCATCATTCTTCCATTATTAGCCACAGAATTGTAAAGATTTAAAGTTTGCAATGGAGTTTGTTCTAACTCGTAACCAATTGACATATACGGAATAGAAATACCAGACCATATTTTAGAACCTGGTCTTGAAACTTTTGGACTTGGTTCACCTGAAAGTGAAATACCTAGAGGTTTTGTCAATCCGAACTTCTCAAGCCTTGAAAGAAATTGATTCGGGTTCGATTTATACACATCATGAATGGTTGGCGCAATAACATTTGAAGAAACCTCGAAAGCCCGTTTTAAAGAGATTTTGCCATAGCCATGACCGTAATTCGAGTCGAATAATGATTTCTTTGACCCTTTAAAACGATATTCACCAGTGGCATTCACCTCTGTGTCTAGAGTTAGCTTGCCATCTTCCAAAGCAGCCATTAAAGCGGCAAGTTTGAAGGTAGATCCAGGAGGAGAATTTCGGCCAATTGCATAATTAAAAGACTCAGAATAAGAACTGTCTGAATTTCTTCTCAAATTTGAAATCGCACGAACATATCCTGTAGCCACTTCCATCACAATAACACATCCTTCAGGCGCATCCATAGTCACCAACTGTTTCTCTAACTCAGACTGTGCGACCTCTTGAATATCGGAATCTATTGTTGTTACGACATCCGAACCAGGTACGGACTCTTGCACAATCACACCAGTATTTCGCCAGCCATTTGCAAGCCTCTGCTGAATTTGCTTACCTGCAGTGCCTACGAGATATTTATGAAACGCCCCTTCTACACCGACTGCAATTTCTTTATCACCATCTTTTCTGTAGTATCCAAGTGTTCGTTCAGCAAGCTTTCCTTTAGGTTTTTTTCGGACAGAGGTTTCTTTACCATCAATAATGCCTCCCTTAAACGTACCTTCCTTAAATATTGGCAATGCTCTTAACAACTTTCGTTGCTCATTTGTCACTTGCTTTTGAATCTTTACATACCTGTTCCCTTTTTCACGAGCAGCACGCAGCTGCTTGGAAATTTCTGCTGCACTCTTGTTATGAAAAAGATTATTTATCCCTACCGCCAAAGAATCTACTTTTGATTCAAAAAGCGATGCCTCTACAACAACTGGATCCATAAATACATCGTAATAAGAAACAGTAGTAACTAGTGGATTCAAATCTTTATCCAGAACATCTCCTGGAGTGGGCTCATCGAGTACAATTCTTTCTGGGATTTTACGATCCCCTGGCATCAAACCAGACTCTAAATCAGAGAGTTGTATAGAAGCTACAGTATATATTATCGTAAACATAACGACTACGAAAACATAGAAAATAAAATAGGACCTATTTCTTGTCGCCTTCTTTCCTTTATCTGTCATTTCTAGAAGGTTTAATTCGTATTACTTTAGTTGCATTCAAGGACTCTTTCAAGTTTCTATCCCCAAGTTTTTCAATTAGATCTTGCCTTTTGGTTTTCGCCTCAAAAGAGGACTTTACTTCAAGAAATTCAGCTGCATTCTGATTAACCTCTAACTCCGTCTCCTTTATATCATCATTGATTTGCTTGACATAGTAGCCTTTAGAGACAAATAAGATGAGTAGAAACAGGCCAAAAAACATGAATGGCAGATTATTAAGGACAAACGATTTTGTTAAAAACTCTCCGTTTAATATTTGCGTTAATGCGTTAGGATTTTTTCGCACATTTCGATCTGACTGAGAAGTGATTTTCTTTTTAGACATTTCGTTCTCCTATTCTTAACTTCGCACTTCGCGCACGAGAATTCAATTTGATTTCATCTTCACTTGGTATTACCGGCTTTCTTGTCACTTCTGAAAAGGGCTTAATTGGATTACCAAAAAAATCTTTTTCAAGCTGACCTTCTAGATTTCCCTTCTTTAGAAAATTTTTCACAAGCCTATCCTCTAATGAGTGATAAGACAGAACAACCAATCTACCCTCAGGAGCAATTATCTTTTCTGACTGTATGAGCAAGTCCTCAAGTACTTTTATCTCCTGGTTCACCTCGATTCTTACCGCTTGAAAGACCTGAGCGTAATACCTATTTTCTTTGAATTTCGGGGCAAAACCAGACAGAAACTTGATGAATTCCTGAGTTGTGCTTAACTGCCCAGATTGGCGGTATTTAACGAGTTCATAAGCTAATTTTTTCGCGTTCCTTATCTCTCCATACTTCCGGAAAATTGAAACCAATTCTTCCTCTTCACAATCATTAAGTATATCAGCTGCATTTCGAGAAGCAGAAGCATTCATTCGCATATCTAAAGCCCCCTCATTTCGTATTGAAAAACCGCGAGCTCCTTCATCAAACTGATGAGAGGACACACCTAAATCTGCGAGTATCCCATCAACCCGAGTAACCCCCTTAAGCCTTAGTTGATTTGAAAGAAAAGAAAAGTTGGATTGAATAAAATGAAAATTCGGCGCATCCCAAACATTCCGTAAAGCATCTTCGTCTTGATCCAATGCATAAAGAGCCCCTTTGGAAGAGAGCTTATCATAAATAACTCTTGAATGCCCACCGCCACCGAAAGTAACATCAACATAAATGCCGTCAGGGTTAATATCTAACCCCTCAATGCAAGCATCACGCAGAACCGGTATGTGGTATTTATTATTCTGTTGATTCATCCAAGTCTCCCATTACTTCATTTGCTAATTCTGCAAAGTCCGTTATGTTCTCTTCAATCATGCTGAAGTACTTGGATTTATCCCATATTTCAACGCGGTCATTGTATGCAATAAGCATCACCTCTTGCCCTAAGCCAATTCTCTCAGCATGAGCTGTCGGTATTAAAACACGACCTGCGTTATCAAGTGCAATTTGTTTTGCGCCTTGATGAAACAAACGATAAAACATTCGATTCTTCGGTTTAAACAAGTTCATCTGAGATAATCGCTCACTCATTTTCTCCCAATCCATAATGGGATAAAGCGTAAGACAATCCTCAAAACCTTTGTTTAGCATAAAATCACGCTGGGCAGTCGGAGCCAACTGCTTCCTTAGACCTGAAGGGAATAGAAATCTACCCTTGCTATCTAACTTTACCTCAAATTCTCCTACTAATCCAGCCATAACGAAACTATGAGTAAAAATAATGGAATTATACCACTTTTTACCACCGATAATCAAATTGTTAATAACTTATAACGCTTGTTTGATTTTTTTGTTTCAAAATTACACCCTTAATCCATACTAAACAAAGATTTACGTATAAATTACAAAAGTGGTAAAAAGTGGATAACTTTATTTTACGTCCTTATTTTTAAGAGATTGTAATTTCCTTAATTTTGCAGGGTGAAAATCTCAGCGAAATACTGGCTTCTACTCCTTCTACTCTCCTTAATTTGGGGGAGCTCGTTCATTTTGATGAAAACAGCAATGTATAACGACGAAGGCGCTTCAATTTTTTCTTCAAATCAGGTGGCGACGCTAAGAATACTCATTGCAAGCATTGCTCTACTTCCATTTGGGCTTTTCGCCATTCGGAAAGTAAACTTCAAAAAAGACTTATTTTCGTTTGTAATTGTGGCACTGTGTGGGAATTTATTACCCGCATTCCTATTTACATACGCAGAGACTGGAATCACCTCTGGCTTGGCTGGAATGCTGAATAGTACAACTCCCATTTTCACTATTTTCATTGCACTAATTATTTTTAATGATCAAATCTCAGCCAGGCAATTCACAGGCGCTTTTATTGGTCTCTTGGGCGTTACCGCTCTGATTTATTTCGGGAAACAAAACTCTTTGAGTGGAGAATGGAGCCACATTATAAGTGTCGTTTGCGCAACATTGTGTTATGCTATCAGTTTGAGCGTAATTCGCTACAAACTCTCGCATTATAAATCCCTCGATATTGCTTCCGTGGCCTTTCTTTTATTGTTAATCCCAGCTATTGGATTATTTTTTTTAGAAGATACGCTCTCTGTATTCAAAAACACCGAAGATGTAAGAAATGGATTCGGCTCAATACTGATCCTTTCTTTAATCGGAACAGCCCTAGCACTGTTCATTTTCAATACTATTATTAAAAACACATCCGCACTATTCGCGAGCTCCGTAACATACTTCATACCCATCGTAGCTGTTATCATCGGATTATTCTTTAATGAACGTATAAATGGCCCTCAGATTGGAGGTATGCTAATTGCGTTAATGGGGGTTTTTATAGCCAATTCCAAAAAGCACTAAATCTATGCGTGATTTCACGCGAATAATTTTGATGCATTAGAAGAAAATAGTATCTTTGTCGTCCAATTTTGGATAACTTATAATGTAATCATTGTTATGTACGCAATAGTAGAGATAGCAGGGCAGCAATTTAAAGTGCAAAAAGACCAGAAGGTTTACGTTCATCGTCTAGAAGCGAAAGAAGGCTCGAAAGTTGAGTTTGATAACGTTTTATTAATCGACGATAATGGAAATGTAAACGTTGGCGCCCCGGCTGTAGAAGGTGCAAAAGTCACCGCAAAAGTAGAAACCCACGTAAAAGGAGACAAAGTAATTGTTTTCAAGAAAAAACGTAGAAAAGGCTACAAAAAGAAAAATGGTCACAGACAATCTTTCACGGAATTGTCTATCACTGGAATTAAAGTTAAGAAGCAACCAGCGAAAGCGAAGGAAGCATAAAATAAAAGAAAATGGCACATAAGAAAGGAGTCGGTAGTTCGAAAAACGGACGTGAATCGCAAAGTAAGAGATTAGGTGTTAAGATATTTGGTGGGCAAGCTGCTATCGCAGGAAACATAATTGTTCGTCAAAGAGGCACACAGCATCATCCAGGAGATAATGTAGGCATTGGAAAAGACCATACGCTTTATGCATTGGAAGATGGATTGGTTGAATTCAAAAAGAAAAAGAACAATCGTTCATTTGTTTCTGTAGTTCCTTTAGAAGTTGAAGCTGAAGCTTAAAACCTTCAAATGAATTTGAAAGGCCGACACTTGTCGGCCTTTTTTGTTTTCTAGAAACTATATTTGTAAAAGATGTTGAATAAAAAACAGCGATTCATAGGAGCAGCATTCGGAGGAATGATGCTTTTCTTAGCTTTCCCCTTCACGGGAAGCATCACACCACTCATTTTCATAGGATTTGTTCCCCTTCTTTCCTTAGAGGCATCCATTAACCAATCGAAATCTTCTTCTTGGACAATTTTACTATATTCTTTAATATGTTTTCTAATTTTTAATATTGGCACCTCATGGTGGCTTATTAATGCAAGTCTAGGCGGGGCTATTTTTGCGTTTTTATTCAATTCAGTAATAATGACGATTTGCTTTCAAGCTTTTCATTTAACGAGAAAGTATGTCGGCAGCAAGGAAGGTTATTTGGCCCTCCCTTTTTATTGGCTAGGTCTAGAGTACTTGCATAATCATTGGGAGTTTGCCCACCCTTGGCTTACACTTGGTAATACCTTTTCAATACGAACAAGCTGGATTCAATGGTATGAATACACTGGTGTTTCAGGCGGCTCACTATGGGTAATTACAGTGAATGTACTTTGCTATTTAGCCTATCGTTCATGGAAAAAGAAACAAAATTTTCGCGGAGCAATAATTACTGTTTCCATTGCAATACTTCTTCCAATAGCTGTCTCGATTTTTGTAGGGTTTCAACACCGAAACCAAATCAAGCAGGAAAAGAATAAACAAATGATCAATACAATAATTGTTCAACCCAATATCGATCCGTACAATCAAAAATTTGATTACTCCACTTTTAAAGATCAAAATACAAGCATATTAAAACTAGCTTCACAAAAAGTTAATGCAAATACACAACTAGTTATTGCACCTGAAACCGCTATTAGCGCAAGCTTTGACGAAACAGAATTCGAAGCATTATCTATCTACCCTATGTATAGAGATAGTATTTCAACGTGGAATACCAACCTGCTCATTGGTGCATCTACACTAAAAACTTTTGATAAAAGACAATCTAAAAGCTCTAGAAAATTAGAAGACGGCCGTTTTATAGAATACTATAATTCAAGCTTGATGCTAAGGCCGGACTCAGCAACAACGTTTGTCCATAAATCAAAGCTTGTTGCAGGCGTAGAGCAAGTGCCTTACTCCAAATACGTTCCATTCTTTGAGGAACTTGCCGTGGATAACGGAGGCATCATTGGTTCTTTAGGCAAGGAAGAGCGTGTTAAAATAATGAATACACCTTTTGGGTCTATCGCCCCAATTGTATGCTATGAATCTGTTTTTAGTGAGTTTGTAGCTGAACAATCAAGACTTGGAGCCAAACTGCTATGCGTAATTACAAATGATGGATGGTGGAAAGACACTCCAGGATACAAGCAACATTTTAGCTTTGCAAGACTGCGTGCTATCGAGAACAGAAAATGGCTTATTCGATCCGCAAATACAGGGAAAAGCGGCGTAATCTCATCCAACGGCGCAATAGTATTAGAAACTAAATGGTGGCAACCTGATGTAATCTCTGCTGACGTCCCACTCATGAGCAGACTGACGGCCTTCGCGAGATATGGAGATATTCTGGGGAGAAGCGCTGCATTCCTGAGTGTATTTATTTTCATTTTTGCTATTTCAAAAAAAATAAAACCAAACAAACCGCTAAGGGAAAAAAATCGTGAAGATACTGAAGTGTAATGAATGACTTAAATACATAAAGAATACCATGTCCCAAAAAACGATTAAAGAGCATCAATTATATATATCAAGTTTAAGCGTTTTATGGAGGCTTTGGCGCGTAAATAGAAAAAGTATTGTATCCAAACGCATGTGCTTTAAGATTTTGTTCTTTACCATTATAAGTGCGCCTTTTAGATGGTTACAGTATCTGTATTTCAATAGAAAAATTCAGAAAATAGATTTCAAAAAGAAGCCGCCAGTTTTTGTAATTGGGCACTGGAGAAGCGGAACGACCCACCTTCACTACCTGCTTTCGCAAGACCCAAAATTTTCGCATCTCGAAGCCTTTCAAGCTTTCTTTTTTCGCGTCGCTTTAATTTCAAAAAAAACAATGCGGCCCCTACTCAATAAGCTCATGCCTAAAACAAGACCTCAAGACAATGTTCTCATTAACGCAGCTGCTCCAACAGAGGAAGAACATTGCTTAACGAATTTGACACATAGAAGTGCCATGCACTCATTTTTCTTCCCAAAAAACCAGAGTTACTTTACGGAATTTCACTTGTTTAAGACAACAAAATCTTCATTAAATAAATGGAAAAAAACATACAACAGGATGCTTCAAGAAATTGCATTTTATAATGGGGTAAAAAGAATATTACTTTTAAAAAACCCACACAATACTGGAAGAATAAAAGTATTAAAAGAACTCTATCCCGAAGCTAAATTTATATTCATTCACCGCAATCCATATGAGGTTTACCAATCAACAGTTCATCTTTACAACACGACAATAAAATCACAATTTCTTCAGGAATACTCACAAAACGCAATTTCTGAAACAGTCATAAATAGTTACAAGTTGGTAATGAAAAAATTCATTAAAGAACGGAATGCTATTCCCAAATCACAATTATGTGAAGTTTCCTTTACTGAATTATCGAAGGATCCAATTCACACCTTGAAACATATTTATTCAGAATTAAACATAGCTGACTTTGAGAAAGCATTGCCATTTTTCGAACAATATGTGAATAAACATAAAGGTTATAAAAAAAACAAATTCACGCCCTTAGCAGATGACGTTAAAAGAAAGCTCAAAGATAAATGGAGCTTTGCTTTTAGCACATGGAATTATACCCGCTGAGAATGTGGGTAAATCAACCATTAAATCAAACTTTTTAATACCTTTGTTTTGATAAAAATTCACTGATATATGAGTATTTACTTAGATTTTGAAGAGCCTATAAAGGCGATTGAAGAGCAAATTGAAAAAACCAAAGAAATTGGGGACACTTCAGATCTCGATATGACTGATAAAATTCAAGAACTCGAGCAAAAGCTTAAAAAGAAAACCAAAGAAATATTCACCAACCTCACACCTTGGCAGAGGGTACAACTTTCAAGACATCCAGAGCGACCATATACATTAGCGTATGTTAACGCTATTACAGAAGGCAAGTTCATTGAGCTTCATGGCGACAGAAACGTCAAGGATGACAAAGCCATGGTAGGTGGATTCGGATTGGTTGATGGAAAAACTGTAATGTTTATTGGTCAGCAAAAAGGTGTCAATACTAAAATGAGACAATACAGGAATTTTGGAATGCCAAACCCTGAAGGATACAGAAAAGCTCTTCGACTCATGAAGCTTGCAGAGAAATTCAACAAACCCATAGTTACCTTCATTGATACTCCAGGTGCCTTTCCTGGTCTTGAAGCAGAGGAAAGAGGTCAAGGGGAAGCCATTGCGCGAAATATCTATGAAATGATGCGTTTAAAAGTCCCTGTGATCTGCATTATTATTGGCGAAGGTGCTTCAGGAGGAGCCCTAGGTATTGGTGTTGGTGACAAAGTAGTAATGCTAGAAAATACCTGGTATTCGGTAATATCTCCTGAATCTTGCTCATCCATTCTATGGCGTTCATGGGAGTTCAAGGAAAAAGCTGCTGATGCTCTGAAACTCACCTCAAAAGATATGACAAAAAATAAGCTAGTTGACGATGTCATTAAAGAGCCCATCGACGGAGCCCATCGTTCGGAACACCTCATTTTTGAGCGTGTAAAAAAATACATAAAGAAAGCAGTACAAGAGCTTGAAACTATTGATCCTGAAGAGCGCATCAACCAAAGAGTTGATAAGTTCAATAAAATGGGAATCTGGAAACATTAAAAACTAAACTTTCCTGATGAACGATTTGGCTGCGACTCCTATTGAATATTTAAAGGGTGTTGGTCCTCAAAAAGCCATTTTACTCAAAAAAGAACTTGGCATACAAACCTATGGCGACTTGCTCTTTCATTTCCCTTACAGATATGTTGACCGAACTTCTTTTACGAAAATAAAGGAGATACAATACACCGATAATCATGTTTTACTGAGAGGGAAAATTGATCAGATTAGAGAATCTGGAAAAGGTCGGTATAAGAAACTATCTGCACGATTCGGAGACGATACTGGTTATATTGAATTGGTTTGGTTTCAAGGCGGCAAATGGATCAAAGACAACCTGAAGGTTAATGAAGTGTATCACATTTTTGGAAAAGCGAAAGTATACGCCCAAAAATGGTCAATTCCTCACCCCGAAATGACTCTAGCTTCGAGCCAAAACGTAAGAACTGGTTTTTTTCCACTCTACCCTAGTACAGAAAAACTAAGTTCTAAAGGATTGAATTCCAAAGGCATAGAAAAGTTAATTGCGTTAATAATACCTCAAATTGGACCGTCTTTTCCAGAAACACTTTCAAATGATATCTGCACCGATAATAGACTCTTATCAAAAAAAGAGGCGCTAGTTAAAGTGCACCAACCAGCCAATCAAGCTGATATTCAAGCTGCGCGTATTCGATTGAAATTCGAAGAACTGTTTTATCTTCAACTGGAACTACTCATTCGAAAAAAGCTTAGCTCTGCGCGACACAAGGGATTTATTTTCAATGAAATTGGTGCATTATTCTCCTCCTTTTATGATAAGCACCTTCCATTTGAACTAACTGGTGCTCAAAAACGTGTCGTCAAAGAAATTAGAAAAGACTTTTTAAGCGGCATGCATATGAACAGACTTCTTCAAGGCGATGTGGGAAGTGGTAAAACTTTAGTTGCACTGATTTCAATGCTAATCACAATAGGTAATAATTATCAAAGTGCAATAATGGCACCAACTGAGATCTTAGCCAACCAACACTTTGAAACCTTAAAAGAGTTCACAGCCGGCTTACCTATTAAAATTGAATTACTTACAGGTTCGACAAAAAAAGCCAAGCGTACTGAAATACACAAAGGGTTACTTGATGGCTCTGTTCATTTACTAGTTGGTACCCATGCACTTCTTGAGGACACAGTTCAATTTAAAAACATTGGATTAGTTGTTATTGATGAACAACACAGGTTTGGTGTTGCACAACGTTCAAAAATGTGGAAAAAAAACGTACAACCTCCACATATCCTCATTATGACAGCGACACCTATTCCCAGGACACTAGCAATGACATTTTACGGAGATCTTGAGGTTTCCGTAATTGACGAATTGCCTCCTGGCAGAAAAGAAATACAAACATTTCATCGCTTTGAAAAAAACCGTCTTCAAGTTTTTGAATTTGTACAAAAACAAATTGATAAAGGGCGTCAAGTTTATATGGTCTTTCCACTCATACAGGAGTCTGAAAAACTAGACTTTCATAACCTAATGGATGGTTATGAAGCGGTTACAAGAGCCTTTCCTTTGCCAGAATTTAAAGTAAGTATCGTCCACGGACAAATGAAAAGCGATGAGAAAGAATTTGAAATGCAACGCTTCATCAAAGGAGAAACGCAAATCATGGTCGCAACTACTGTAATTGAGGTTGGCGTAAATGTTCCAAATGCGACTATGATGATCATCGAAAGTGCAGAGCGGTTCGGTTTATCTCAGTTACATCAGCTACGCGGGCGTGTAGGGCGTGGTGGAGAACAATCATTCTGTATTCTAATGACTAAACTTGAGCTTTCAAGAGAATCAAAGAAAAGAATGCAAACAATGGTTAATTCAAACGACGGATTCGACATTGCAGAAGTTGACCTTCAGCTTCGGGGGCCTGGAGACTTAATGGGCACTCAGCAAAGTGGCGAACTTGATTTAAAAATATCTGACCTAAGGAAGGACGGCGCAATTGTATCCATGGCCCGAGAAGCAGCCAGAAAACTTATTAATGATGATCCTAATTTCACTAAACCTGAAAATATCCGAATACTAAAGACCATAGAGCTTATTCTTGCCAATAAACCAGACTGGGGTAAGATTGCATAAAAAAAGGGAGACTTACGCCTCCCTTTGTGTTTTTAGTCTTTTGCTTATTCAGCTTTGGCTTCTTCCTTTAAGGATTCTAAAGCTTCGGCAGATCCAACAAGCATTTTTTGGAATTTACGTACACCTGTTCCAGCAGGAATTAAGTGCCCTACAATCACATTCTCTTTCAGACCAAGTAAATGATCTTCTTTTCCTGAAATCGCAGCTTCATTCAGCACCTTGGTTGTTTCCTGGAAGGAAGCAGCCGAGATAAAGGACTGAGTTTGAAGTGACGCTCTTGTTATTCCTTGTAATAATGGTTTAGATGTTGCCGCTTTAGCATCACGAGCCTCAACAATCGCCTTGTCTTCTCTCTTTAGCTTCGCATTTTCATCACGCAATCTTCTTACAGAAACAAGCTGACCTTTCTTCAATTCAACAGAGTCACCTACTTCTTGAACGAACATCATTCCAAATAGCGCATCATTTTCTTCCATAATATCCGCTTTATGAACTGACTGTCCTTCTAGGAACTTTGTATCGCCTGAATCTATAATTTCAGCTTTGAGCATCATTTGACGTACAATAACTTCGAAGTGCTTGTCATTAATCTTCACACCTTGTAATCGATATACTTCTTGAATTTCATTTACAATGTACTCCTGTACTTTTGTAGGACCTTCAATATTGAGTATATCTCTTGGCGTAATTGCTCCATCAGATAATGGTTGACCAGCACGAACATAATCATTCTTTTGAACTAAAATATGCTTAGAAAGTGGAACAAGGTATTTGTGAACGGCACCAACCTTTGGTGTAATTATAATTTCACGGTTACCTCTTTTGATATTACCATAATCAGCCGTACCGTCAATAGCAGATACAACTGCGGGATTTGATGGGTTCCTCGCTTCGAACAACTCGGTTACTCTTGGAAGTCCACCGGTAATATCACCAGTTTTACCCGCCATTCTTGGTATCTTTACCAAGATGTGACCTGCTTCGAGTTTGTCTCCTTCCTTAACAGATATATGAGAATTAACCGGTATTGAGTATTCTCTCAAAATCTCTTTTGATTTTGAATCAATTATATGAATTGCGGGTGTTTTCTTTTTGTCTTTTGTTTCTGTAATTACTTTTTCAGTAAATCCAGTTTGTTCATCCACTTCTTCACGATATGTGATTCCTTCTTCAATATGATCAAAGACAACAGTACCTTTCACCTCTGATATAATCAGTGCATTATATGGATCCCATTTACAAATTACATCACCCTTTTTAAGTTTCGTTTTTGCTTTGACGAGAAGTTCGGAACCATAAGGAATATTGGTATTCATAATAACAATCCCTGTTTTCTCATCTGTGATCTTTAACTCAGCAGATCGTCCAACAACAATTACTTTAGTAATACCATCATCACCTTTTTTCTCAATGGTTCTCAATTCATCTATCTCTAAGAAACCATTTCCTTTCGCTTTGATATCTGAAACATCTGCTATGTTTGAGGCCGTACCCCCAACGTGGAAGGTTCTTAACGTAAGTTGAGTTCCTGGTTCACCGATGGATTGTGCAGCGACAACACCAACAGCGTCTCCTCGTTGCGCCAATCTATGATTTGAGAGGTTTCTTCCATAACATTTAGAACAAACTCCTCTTCTCATTTCGCAAGTTAAAACGGATCGAATTTCGACTTCTTCAATATCTACCTCTTGAATTTTCTCTGCAACATCCTCAGAAATAACATCACCAGCAGCAACGATAAGATCGTCTGATTCTGGAACATAAATGTCATGAACGGAAGTTCTTCCTAAAATTCTATCGTATAATGGCTCAACGATTTCGTCATTTTTCTTAAGTGCCGTAGCTACGATTCCTCTCAGCGTACCACAATCTTCTGAATTAATAACAACATCTTGAGCGACATCGACAAGTCGTCTTGTCAAGTAACCTGCATCAGCTGTCTTAAGTGCTGTATCGGCCAAACCTTTACGTGCACCGTGCGTTGAAATAAAGTATTCAAGAATCGAAAGACCTTCTTTGAAATTTGAAAGAATTGGATTTTCAATAATCTCCTGAACAGATGCACCAGACTTTTGAGGTTTAGCCATCAATCCACGCATACCAGAAAGCTGACGGATTTGTTCCTTAGAACCCCTTGCACCAGAGTCAAACATCATGTAGATAGAGTTAAATCCTTGTCTATCTGTTTTAAGCTGATCCATTAAGGTATGTGTCAATCTTGAATTTGTATGTGTCCAAACATCAATGATTTGATTGTATCTCTCATTGTTTGTAATAAGACCCATGTTGTAATTCATCATGACCTCTTTCACTTGTGTCTCTGCTTTGTCCACAAGTTCTACTTTTTCTTTTGGAATGATAATATCATCAAGGTTAAAGGATAGTCCACCTTTAAAGGCCATTGTATAACCAAGTTCTTTAATATCATCAAGGAACTGTGCAGTTCTAGAAGTACCAGAAATCTTGAGAACGCCACCTATAATATCTCTAAGCGCTTTCTTTGTCAAAACTTCATTGATAAAACCGGCTTCCTGAGGAACGTGCTCATTAAATATAACACGACCACAAGTCGTCTCAATTAGTCTCAACTCGGATTCACCTGCTTCATTTAAGTCTTCAGTTTTTACTTTAATTTTTGCATGTAAGTCAAGTTTACCTTCGTTATATGCAATGATAACCTCGGCAGGAGAATAGAAAATCCCGTCCTCTCCCTTAACTACATCATCCTTGAGTGATTTCTTCTCTTTGGTAATGTAATACAATCCAAGAACCATATCCTGAGATGGTACAGCAATTGGTGCGCCGTTCGCAGGATTCAAAATATTATGAGAGGCTAACATTAACATTTGTGCCTCAAGTATTGCTGCGTTACCTAAAGGAAGGTGAACCGCCATCTGGTCACCATCAAAATCGGCGTTAAACGCGGTCGTCACCAATGGGTGTAAACGAATCGCTTTACCCTCTATAAGCTTCGGTTGAAACGCTTGTATACCCAACCTGTGAAGTGTAGGAGCTCTGTTTAATAGAACAGGGTGCCCTTTCAATATATTCTCAAGGATATCCCATACTACAGGTTCTTTCTTATCTACAATTTTCTTGGCTGACTTTACCGTTTTCACGATACCTCTCTCTATCATTTTACGAATGATAAATGGCTTGTATAACTCCGCAGCCATTCCTTTAGGAAGACCACATTCATGAAGTTTGAGATTTGGACCAACAACAATTACAGAACGTGCAGAATAGTCAACACGCTTTCCAAGAAGGTTTTGTCTGAATCGTCCTTGCTTTCCTTTCAATGAGTCAGAAAGAGATTTTAGAGCTCTGTTTGATTCTGTTTTAACCGCACTCGACTTACGAGAGTTGTCAAATAGTGAATCTACAGATTCCTGAAGCATTCGTTTTTCATTTCTCAAAATCACTTCTGGAGCCTTTATCTCAATCAGTCTCTTAAGTCGATTGTTTCTTATAATTACTCTCCTGTATAAATCATTTAAATCCGAAGTTGCAAACCTACCACCATCAAGTGGAACAAGTGGTCTTAACTCTGGTGGAATTACGGGCACTACCTTTACAATCATCCATTCCGGACGATTATCGACTCTTGTTTGAGAATCCTTCATCGCCTCAACGACTTGAAGTCTTTTTAGCGCCTCATTCTTTCTTTGAACAGAAGTTTCATTTTCTGCAAGATCACGAAGATGGTAAGACATTTCCTCAAGGTTCAATGACTTTAATAGGTCGTGAATTGCTTCAGCACCCATTTTTGCAATGAATTTATTAGGATCTGAATCATCCAGATATTGGTTTTCTTTCGGAAGTGCATCTAAAATATCAAGATATTCTTCTTCAGTTAAAAAATCCATTTTATTCAACTCAACCTCTGGCAGCTCATTTGATGCACCACTTTGGATGACAACATAACGCTCATAATAGATAATTTGGTCAAGTTTCTTCGTTGGAAGACCTAATAAATAACCGATTTTGTTAGGCAATGATCTAAAGTACCAAATGTGTGCAACAGGAACCACTAATGCAATGTGTCCCATACGCTCTCTTCGCACTTTCTTCTCTGTAACCTCAACACCACAGCGGTCACAAACGATTCCTTTGTATCGGATTCTTTTGTATTTACCACAGTGACATTCGAAGTCTTTTACAGGGCCAAAGATTCTTTCACAGAATAAACCATCTCTTTCTGGTTTGTACGTTCTGTAGTTGATCGTCTCTGGTTTCAAAACCTCACCACTTGAATTCTCTAGAATGATTTCTGGAGAAGAAAGTGAAATCGTTATTTTATTAAAACTACTTTGTTTTCTTGGTGTTTCTTTTTTGAAAGCCATTTTTTATACTAATTCGTTAGTTACTAGTTTCTTAATCCATTGTTACGTTCAGACACAAACCTCGAAGTTCATGAAGTAAAACATTGAATGACTCAGGTATTCCTGGTTCACCAATATTATCGCCTTTCACTATACTTTCGTATGCTTTTGCCCGACCATTTACATCATCGGATTTCACTGTTAAAATTTCTTGAAGGATATTCGATGCACCAAATGCCTCTAGCGCCCATACCTCCATTTCTCCAAAACGCTGACCACCAAACTGAGCTTTACCACCCAAAGGTTGTTGCGTAATCAATGAATATGGACCTATAGAACGTGCATGCATCTTATCATCAACCATGTGAGATAATTTAAGCATGTATATCACTCCAACTGTAGCTGGCTGATGGAAACGTTCTCCAGTACCACCATCATAAAGGTAAGTCTTACCTGATTGAGGCACACCAGCTTTCGCTGTCCAATCGTTAATTTCTTCTGGTGTAGCACCATCAAAAATAGGTGTTGAGAATTTCATTCCAAGTTTCTCGCCTGCCCAACCAAGAACGGTTTCATAAATCTGTCCAAGGTTCATTCTAGAAGGTACCCCTAGTGGGTTAAGAACAATATCAACTGGTGTTCCATCTTCTAGGAATGGCATATCTTCTTGGCGAACTATATTTGCCACAATACCCTTGTTACCATGACGCCCTGCCATTTTATCTCCAACTTTCAGTTTTCGTTTTTTAGCAACAAAAACCTTCGCCAGTTTAATAATACCTGCAGGAAGTTCATCACCTACTGAGATGTGAAACTTTCTTCTTTTATAATTACCTAAAATATCGTTGGCCTTAATGTTGTAATTGTGAATTACGCGACTAATCAACTTGTTAACCTTTTCATCAGAAGTCCATTTCAGTGGATTCACAATTGTGTAGTCTAAAGAGGTCAAAGCTTTCATAGAAAACTTAGCTCCTTTTTTGATCAATTCTTCTTTAAAGTTGTTGAATACACCTGTAGATTTTTTATCACCGATAATTTTAATAAGCTTTTCGGCAAGTTTTTCCTTTAGTTCAACAACATCTTTTTGATATTCCTTATCGATTGACTCCAACAATGGTTTGTCTTGGCTCTTTGATTTTCTATCTTTAACAGCTCTTGAGAACAACTTCTTTTCAATAACAACACCTCTTAAAGAAGGTCCTGCTTTTAGAGAAGCATCTTTAACATCACCAGCCTTGTCGCCGAAGATTGCACGTAAAAGTTTTTCTTCTGGAGAGGGATCTGTTTCACCTTTCGGTGTGATTTTCCCAATCAAAATGTCACCTTCCTTAATTTCAGCTCCTACGCGGATGCATCCATTCTCATCAAGGTCTTTTGTTGCTTCTTCACTAACGTTTGGAATGTCAGCCGTAAGTTCTTCCATCCCTCTTTTAGTATCACGTACTTCAAGAGAGTATTCATCAATATGAATCGAAGTAAATACATCATCACGAACAACTCTTTCAGAAATTACAATCGCATCCTCAAAGTTGTATCCCTTCCATGGCATAAATGCTACTTTTAGGTTTTGACCTAGCGCCAATTCTCCTTTTTGAGTTGCATATCCTTCACAAAGCACCTGACCTTTAACAACCTTGTCTCCTTTCACTACGATCGGCTTTAGATTGATACAAGTACTTTGGTTCGTTTTCATGAATTTAATTAATGAATATCTAGTCACTTCACTTTCAAAACTCACAAGTTTATCCTCTGAGTTCCAATCGTAACGAATTACTATTTCATTTGCATCAACATATTCAACAATTCCTGAACCTTCTGCATTTATAAGTACTCTAGAATCCTCAGCAACCAATTGCTCAATTCCTGTACCTACAATAGGAGAATTCGGTCTTAATAACGGAACTGCCTGACGCTGCATATTCGATCCCATCAAAGCCCTGTTGGCATCATCATGCTCCAAGAAGGGAATAGAAGAGGCCGCTATGGAGGCAATTTGATTTGCTCCAACATCCATTAAATGGAGTTTCTTTGGTTCAACAACCGGGAAGTCACCCTCAAATCTTGCTTTTACAACACTTGACAAGAAGTTTCCTTTATCATCTACCTTTGCATTTGCTTGGGCAATAATTTTTGAATCTTCCTCCTCTGCTGCTACATATACAGGCTCTTTATCGTATTGAACCTTTCCTTTTTGAACTGAACGATAAGGCGTTTCTATAAACCCAAGCTTATTTACTTTCGCAAATACACAAAGGGAAGAAATCAAACCAATATTTGGCCCTTCAGGCGTTTCAATCGTACAAAGACGTCCATAGTGCGTGTAGTGAACATCACGGACTTCAAAACCAGCTCTTTCTCTAGATAAACCACCTGGTCCTAGTGCTGATAATCTTCGTTTGTGCGTTACCTCAGATAGTGGATTCGTTTGATCCATAAATTGAGATAGCTGATTTGTTCCAAAGAATGAATTTATAACTGAAGAAAGCGTCTTTGCATTGATCAAGTCAATTGGTGTAAAGACTTCATTATCTCTTACATTCATTCGCTCTCTTATGGTTCTCGCCATTCTAGCAAGACCAACTCCAAACTGAGAATACAATTGTTCACCAACGGTTCTAACTCTACGATTAGAAAGGTGGTCAATATCATCTACATCTGCCTTTGAATTGATCAACTCAATTAGATATTTGATAATCTTGATCATATCATCTTTGGTCAGGACTCGAGACTGCTCTGATTGATCAATACCCAATTTTTTATTCAATCGGAAACGACCTACTTCACCTAAATCATATCTAGTATCTGAGAAAAATAATTTTTCAAAAACACCTTTTGCTGTTTCATAGTCGGGTGGATCTGCATTTCTCAATTGTCTGTAGATATGTTCTACTGCTTCTTTTTGAGAGTTCGAAATATCTTTCTGTAGTGTATTATATATAATCGTGTAGTCAGCAGTATTGACATTCTCTTTATGAAGAGTTACGGATTTCGATCCGGACTCCATAATTGGGTCCAAATGCTCAGCTGTAATAACTTCCTCTCTATCAAAAATAACCTCATTTCTTTCGATTGAAACTACCTCGCCAGTATCTTCATCGACGAAATCTTCAATCCACGTCTTAAGAACTCTTGCCGCAAGCTTTCTTCCAACAAGTTTTTTAAGATTCGTTTTATTAACCTTAACCTCATCTGCCAGACCAAAGATATCTAAAACATCACGATCTGTTTCATAACCAATGGCTCTGAACAACGTAGTTACAGGTAATTTTTTCTTTCTGTCAATGTACGCATACATGACATTGTTAATATCAGTAGCAAATTCAATCCAAGAACCTTTGAAAGGAATTATTCTTGCTGAATATAACTTTGTTCCATTGGCATGTCTAGACTGACCAAAGAATACTCCCGGTGATCTGTGCAGCTGCGATACAATTACTCGCTCCGCGCCATTCACTACAAAAGAACCTTTTGGTGTCATGTAAGGAATTGTACCTAAATAGACGTCTTGAACGATTGTTTCAAAATCTTCGTGCTCAGGATCCGTACAATACAATTTTAGCTTAGCCTTCAACGGAACGCTGTACGTCAAGCCTCTTTCAATACATTCTGAAATTGAGTATCTCGGTGGATCAATGAAATAATCCAAGAACTCTAAAACGAACTGGTTTCTTGTATCGGTTATAGGAAAGTTTTCCGCGAAAACTTTAAAAAGTCCTTCACTTTCTCGATTTTCAGGAGTAGTTTCTAATTGGAAAAACTCCCTAAATGATTTCAATTGGATTTCTAAGAAATCCGGATAATCAAATTGGTTTTTGCCTGATGCAAAATTAATTCTGGTTGAATTATTTGATGTTGCCAAGGATGAATGTTTTTAGTTAAAAATTTAGTATTCAAAAATTGAATACCACTTAAAACAAGACAAGGCCCCGCAAAAATGCGGTGCCTATCTTGTTTATAATTTGAGTTAATTACTTAATCTCAACTTCAGCTCCAGCTTCTTCCAAAGACTTCTTAAGTCCTTCAGCTTCATCTTTTGCTACACCTTCTTTCAATGTTGTAGGTGCGTTGTCTACTAAGTCTTTAGACTCTTTAAGACCTTTTCCAGTAAGTTCTTTTACAAGTTTAACTACTGCTAACTTGCTAGGTCCACCAGCTTTCAATACTACGTCGAATTCTGTCTTCTCTTCAGCAGCGTCGCCACCAGCTCCACCGGCAGGTCCTGCTACTGCTACAGCAGCTGCTGCAGGTTCGATTCCATATTCGTCTTTCATGATCGTTGCTAACTCACTAACTTCTTTTACTGTTAGGTTTACTAGCGTTTCTGCAATTTGCTTTAAATCAGCCATTTTATTTTGTTTTTAAAAGGGTTTAATAATTATGCTCTTTCTTCGAGCGTTTTTAACATGCCGGCGATAGAACCACCAGCGCTTTGTAATCCAGACAATACATTCTGTGCCGGGCTTTGTAATAAACTAATGATATCACCAAGAAGTTCCTCTTTACTTTTGAGTGCTTCTAATGCTTTCAATTGCTCATCACCAATGAAAATTGCTTCATCAATATAGGCACCTTTCAAAATTGGCTTTGGATTCTTCTTACGAAAATCCGCTATCAATTTAGCTGGCGCACTTGAAGATTCGGACAACATAATTGAGGTTGCACCTTTAAGAACATCTCTCAACGTTCCAAAGTCTTTACCTTCAACACGGTCCATTGCCTTTTCCAACAATGCATTTTTAACAACACGCATACTAACATTCGCATTAAAGCATTTTCTTCTCAATGCATTCACTTTTTCAACAGTAAGCTCTGCTGTGTCTGTAAGATAGAATACATTTGAAGCTGTTAAATCAGCTGCCAAATCATCTATATACTTTACTTTTTCTTCTCTAGTCATTTTCTTAAGTATTATGCGTTAAGAGACTTGGCGTCTATGAGAATACCAGGACTCATCGTTGAGGTCATATAAACACTCTTGATGTATGTTCCTTTCGCAGACGACGGTTTCATTTTAATTAACATTTGAAGCAACTCGTTCGCATTATCGAAGATTTTATCTCCTTCAAAGCTTACTTTCGCAACAGATGAATGAACGATTCCGTATTTATCAACTTTGAAGTCAATCTTTCCAGCCTTTACTTCGGTAACAGCTCTACCTACATCCATGGTTACTGTACCTGTTTTTGGATTTGGCATTAAGCCTCTAGGACCTAGAATTCGTCCTAAAGCTCCAACCTTACCCATAACAGACGGCATTGTAACGATAACATCAACGTCAGTCCATCCGGACTTAATCTTCGCGATGTATTCATCTAAACCGTAGTAATCTGCTCCAGCATCTTTTGCTTCTTGTTCCTTGTCAGGAGTGCAAAGCACCAATACCTTAACATCTTTACCAGTTCCATGTGGAAGCGCAACTGTACCTCTCACCATTTGATTTGCTTTTCTTGGATCAACACCAAGACGAACACACAGGTCAACTGAAGCATCAAACTTAGTCGTAGAAATATCCTTAACTAAATTACATGCATCCGTTAACGAATAGGCTTTTGTCAGATCATGCTTTCCAAAAACCGCTTTTCTATTTTTAGTCATTTTTTTCATAACTTAAATTATTTGGATTTTGGAGCTGTTCCGCCCTTTACATTAACACCCATACTTCGTGCCGTCCCTGCTACCATCATCATGGCCGAATCAACTGTAAAACAGTTTAAATCGGGAAGTTTGTCTTCAGCAATCACACGAATCTGGTCCCATGAAATGGCACCTACTTTAACGCGATTAGGCTCAGACGAACCCTTTTTAATCTTAATTTGTTCCATGATTTGCACAGCTGCCGGTGGCGTTTTTAAAACAAAGTCAAACGACTTGTCACTATATACTGTGATTACAACCGGTACTACTTTCCCTGGCTTATCTTGGGTTCTTGCATTAAATTGCTTGCAAAACTCCATGATATTAACTCCCTTCGCACCAAGTGCTGGTCCGACTGGAGGGGCTGGGTTAGCTGCACCACCTCTGATCTGTAATTTGATCAATCCTGCTACTTCTTTAGCCATATATATTAAATTGTGTAGTCAAACATGAACCTTAAACGATGGGAAGCTTTAGTCATCTAGTTCACTCCTACGGGTTAATACAAATTAACTCTCCTTCTCAACTTGCATGTAGCTAAGTTCAAGAAGATTTTTACGTCCGAAGATTTTGACCATCACTTTCAACTTTTTCTTATCTTCATTGATCTCATCGATGACACCACTAAAGTTGTTGAAAGGACCGTCTATTACCTTAACAGACTCACCCACCACAAACGGAATTTTCAATTCCTCTTCTGTTTCTGACAGTTCATCAACCTTACCTAAGATACGATTGACTTCTGACATTCTCATAGGTACAGGCTCTCCGCCTTTTTCTGTACCTAAAAATCCAATTACGTTTGGTATGCTTCTTATAACGTGTTTCACCTCTCCAACAAGAGCGGCTTCAATCAAAACATAACCCGGTAAATAAGCACGTTCTTTGTTTACTTTTTTACCATTTCGAATTTGAAATATTTTTTCAGTTGGAATAAGAACCTGGTCTATATTATCATCCAAGTTTTTCATTCTTGACATTTCTATCTCCAAGTAGTGCTTTACACTCTTTTCTTTCCCACTAATTGCACGTACAACGTACCATTTTTTTGCAATTTCACTCATAGCCCGTCTTTAGAAAAAATTGTAAATGTATCCTAGGACACCATTCCACCAAAAATTTGGATCGTTACCAAAAACCTTGTCCATTAAAAAAATGAAGAGTGAGAGCATAATTGAAGCAACAACAACTAGAATGGTATTATTCTGAAGCTCTTGCCACGTTGGCCACGTAACATTGTGTACCAGCTCGCTATATGTATCTTGTATGTAACTAACCAATTTCATTTTTCAAATTTCTATTAATTCAGCACGGGCGGTAGGATTCGAACCCACGACCAATGGTTTTGGAGACCACTACTCTACCAACTGAGCTACACCCGTTTAAAAAGGGGAACAAAAAGTTCCCCCTATTTTAAACTTATTTTCGTAAACCTTACGAAACAATCTCAGTAACCTGACCAGCACCTACAGTTCTACCACCCTCACGGATTGCAAAACGAAGTCCTTTATCCATAGCTACAGGTACAATCAATTTAACGTCGATTGAAACGTTGTCTCCAGGCATAACCATTTCACGACCATCAGTTAAGAAGATTTCTCCTGTAACATCTGTTGTTCTGAAATAGAATTGTGGTCTATATTTGTTGTGGAAAGGAGTGTGTCGTCCACCTTCTTCTTTCTTCAATACGTAAATTTCTGCTTTGAATTCATGATGTGGTTTTGTAGAACCTGGCTTACAAATAACCATACCTCTTTTGATTTGAGCTTTTTCAATACCTCTCAAAAGGATACCTACGTTGTCACCTGCTTCTCCTCTGTCCAAAATCTTACGGAACATCTCAACACCCGTTACGGTTGACGTTAACTTTTCGTCACCCATACCCAAGATCTCGACTGGATCTCCAGTGTTACAAACACCTGTTTCGATTCTACCTGTTGCAACAGTACCACGACCTGTAATCGTAAATACGTCTTCAACTGGCATCAAGAAAGGTTTATCTACGTCACGTGGAGGAAGTTCGATATACGTATCAACAGCTTCCATCAGTTCGTTTACGGTAGCAACCCATTTGTCTTCATTGTTCAATGCTCCGAGAGCAGAACCTTGAATAACTGGAGTATTATCACCATCATACTGATAAAAAGAAAGAAGTTCTCTAACTTCCATTTCAACCAATTCAAGTAATTCTTCATCATCAACCATATCCACTTTGTTCATGAATACAACCAATCTTGGAACACCAACTTGTCGTCCTAAAAGGATGTGCTCACGTGTTTGTGGCATTGGTCCATCTGTAGCAGCAACAACTAAAATTGCTCCATCCATTTGAGCAGCACCTGTAACCATGTTCTTTACGTAATCGGCGTGACCTGGACAGTCAACGTGCGCGTAATGACGGGCTTTAGTTTCATACTCAATGTGAGATGTGTTAATAGTAATACCACGCTCTTTCTCTTCAGGAGCGTTGTCAATTGAACTAAAATCTCTTGCAGCTGCAAGACCTTGGGCTGACAATACGCTTGAAATCGCAGCTGTCAAAGTTGTTTTACCGTGATCTACGTGACCAATTGTACCAATGTTCACGTGTGGTTTGGAACGATCAAAATTTTCCTTTGCCATTTTTCTATTTGTTACTTAATTAATAATTTACTTTTTTACAACATTCCTGCGCAAGCGCAATTTTTTTTTGAGCCAATGACGAGAATTGAACTCGTGACCTCTTCCTTACCAAGGAAGCGCTCTACCCCTGAGCTACACCGGCAGCCCAAATGAAAGTGAGCGGGAGACGAGGGTCGAACTCGCGACATTCAGCTTGGAAGGCTGACGCTCTACCAACTGAGCTACTCCCGCTTATTTCTTTCTGTGGGGAGAGCAGGATTCGAACCTGCGAAGGTAAAACCAACAGATTTACAGTCTGTCCTCGTTGGCCGCTTGAGTATCTCCCCAACAATTTCCGAGCCGATGGAGGGATTCGAACCCCCGACCAGCTGATTACAAATCAGCTGCTCTGGCCAACTGAGCTACATCGGCAATTTTTGTTGGTGCACAAAAAAAAGAACGTATTCTTTCCCAAATTGTTTAATTTTGGGATTGCAAATGTATGAAACTTTTTTTTATCACAAACTTTTTTAAGAATAATTTTAATCAAGTTTTTCTTTTGAGAAAAAAGTTTATTTAAATACATTGCAAATGTCGCAATGAAAAACAAAAAAAAAGCAATCGTATGTGTTTCAAATGATCTCGTAACAGATAATCGCGTAGCCAAAACGTGCGCCGTTCTTGTGGAGCAAAATTATGAGGTAACCCTTGTGGGGAGAAAAAAGGCAGATAGCCCAAAAATGACTCAAAAAAACTACAAGTTTTATCGTTTGCGTTTGCCTTTTGAAAAGGGCCCCTTGTTTTATGTATTTTTAAACTTACGACTTTTCACTTTTCTTCTCTCAAAAAAGAGTGACTTGATCTATGCGAATGATTTAGACACTTTGGCTCCAAGTTTTTTGATCTCAAAACTTAAAAACACACGAATTATTTACGACACCCACGAACTATTTACTGAAGTACCAGAACTCACCGCTCGACCAAAAATCCAAAAAATATGGTTGGCTATAGAACAATTTATTTTCCCAAAGCTTACGCATGTCATAACAGTAAATGATTCTATAGCCAAGATCTATGAAGAAAAATATGGTGTTACTGTTCATACCATACGTAATGTTCCACTGCTTAGCGAAGAGAGGCAAAATAAAGAAGATAGAAAAAACCTTGGGTTAAACGGCAATGACTTTATTTTAATTATTCAAGGCTCCGGCTTAAATAAAGACCGAGGCATAGAGGAAGCAATCACTGCAATGGAGGAATGCGAAAATTGCGTTCTTCTTCTAGTGGGCAATGGTGATGTTATTCCTCTGGCAAAAAAAATGGTCTCAAACAAAAAACTACACTTAAAAGTCAAATTCATCCCAAGAATGCCCTATGCCCAACTAATGCAAATTACGAGGCTTGCTGACCTAGGCCTTATATTGGATAAAAACACGAGTCTTAATCAAGGCCTTGCGCTTCCCAATAAACTATTTGATTACATGCACGCCGAAACTCCAATCCTTAGTTCAAATCTAAAAGAAATAACCAAGGTTATTGTGAAATACGACATAGGTTCATTTATATCAGAAACGAAACCCTCCGTAATTTCAGACGCTGTAAATGCATATAAAGCAGATATCGTTTTACAAGAAAAACACAGAGAAAATTGTAGAATCGCGGCAAAAGAAGAAAACTGGCAGGTGGAACGAAAAAAGCTTAAGGCAATTATCGCAGTTTCTGATTGTGTGTGATTTTCAAAAGATAACACAGCTTATACAACGAAAATAACTTCAAATTTGCAAAACCTATTTCCAGAAGAAAACGAACTGGCTTCACCATTGATCTTAAAAACCAAGACAAGCGTTCAGAGTCTTTATATTTTAAATAAAAGCTAAGCACTCTTAGGCGCGCTGCAAGACCTTTATCATTACCTGATAACCCCCAGATATAAATAAGATTTTCTAAGGCCTCATTCGTTTTGTTTAAGAATTGTGTATTCGAATCTAAATGTGCGTTTAATACAGGATTATCAATTTGTGAAATAACGACACCATTCTTTTCTAATTCAAAGCCGAATAGCGTATCCTCATGACCATAACCCGTAATACTTTCATTAAAAGGATGGGTCACAAACGTATTTCTTTCGATTAAAAAATTATTTGTCTTAAAGGAAAGCATAGGTTGTTGAATCCGTTCGTTGTAATTTTTACTTTCAATTTTTGCACCATACCTCCACCGCAACCTGTAATATATTCTCGGGGTTTCCTTTTGGTAATCGCTTGCTCCAAATAAGACAAGAGGGTTGATTGTTGAAATTGCCTTCAGATAATCCCTGAGGTAGTTCGGTTTGACTATCCTCGAGTCACAATCAATAAAGAGCAAATAAGAGGCGTCAGTGTGCTCAAGGAAGGTGTTTCTAATTCTTGATCTACCCACATTTTGTTCAAGCTGAACTATTTTTACCTTTTCTGATAAACCAACATACTGCGCCTTAAAAGTATCAGAGGAGGCATCATCAATAACAACGATAGAAACATTGTCATCAAGAGCTTCTTTTTGCTCCAAGAGCTCAAGGACAAGGTGAGAAACATCTTGATTATAGACGGGGATGCAAACAGCAAGCATAATTTAACAATCTAGGCCATTGTGTTAGGCGTTCCAAAATTCATTGGAGGAAGGTCATTTTTGGGCTCGTCAATAGCTCCAAAATTTTCTTCGTACTTTTTCATATTGTCTTGTAAGGCTTTGAGAAACCG
>Ga0257120_1000358_pt1 | contig 34396 bp, 27 predicted proteins | sample SI106_10metaG_FD_190153 | JGI IMG/M metagenome (GOLD analysis project Ga0257120, IMG submission 190153) | Marine microbial communities from Saanich Inlet, British Columbia, Canada - SI106_10 | ecosystem: Environmental > Aquatic > Marine > Inlet | place: Canada: British Columbia | collected...
CTTGGCAAAGGCTGAAAGCTCGGCAAATTCTTTTTCGGCTTGAGGCTTAACCTGTCGGGTTAGATCACTTAAGAATGCCATCACCTGATCCGTTGAGCTAGCCATCTTAGGCGCCAGTGAAACCTCGGCGGCATTACCTAGGCCTAGTATCTGTGCCGCTTCATGGCGCAGCTTTAAGATCTCATCAATAATTGCACTATTGTCCCACTGCCCTGCCTGAGGACCCTGATCAGAAGCGCGGGTGGTAAACGCCTGGTAGAGTTTTTCACGCAGTGAACGACTGTCGGCATAGGTCATAATGGCAATAAAGCAGGGCTGATCTAGAGTCAGTAAATAGCCCTCTTGATTTTTTTCTGCAGCGGCCTGGTTAAAAAGGGCCAACGAACTGTCGGTGACACCGGCAAGTTCCTCGACATCGGTAATCAGCAGACTCCAAGCCTGGGTAGCATCCATCACATTATCGCCAAACGTGCTGCTAAGTTCGGCTAATCGTTGCTTTAATCTAGAAAAAGACTGCTTTTTATCTTTTGGCAATGAAACGCCCGAAAGGTCAAAGCTCTGCAGGGCAAGCTTAATACTGTGGCGCTGAGCCTGGGTTAATTCGGCGAATTCCTCACTCTCTGAGAGTGCTTTGTAGGCCTGAAAAAGCGCCTCATTTTGTCCCACTTCAGTTCCCCACTGAGCTAATTTCCCGACACAGTTATTGTAGGCTTCGCGCAGGGCGTCGGAATTCACTACGCTATTTAAATGGCTTACCGGTGACCAGGCTTGATTAAGTATTTCATTGCGCGCATCGATTGGCTCAATTAACGAATCCCAGGTCACTGTCTCAAGCTCGGAAAGCTGTGCTTCAAGAGCAACGCGATTTTGCTCGATTAACGTTTCGATTGCTGGCTCAACATGTTCGGCACAAATTGCGCTGAATGGAGGCAGAGTATGGAATTCTAAAAGAGGGTTGGTCACAGCAAAAGTCCTTTTTGTTTTTTTGGGGGCGGGGCGAGAGTTACTTGATGCGGCAAAACACAACGAATTTTCGGGCGCAAAATATCTAGATCGACTTTAAAAGATTAAGGCTCTCATTGCCATCATTACCAGGGTTCAGTCTAGCTTGGCCTGCTGAATTTTGAGTAAACTCTGAACCGCTATTTGCGCTATAGGCGTCAAACCAATATCAACCCCCAATGGCTGTTGCGTAATAAGTGCCTTCATCGGTGGAGCCCAAAATTTCTCAAGGTGCTGAGCCACCTGATCAGCAACCATTTGCTCGCCGCCATTGGCACTCATATTGAGGGCAATTTGATTGATCATATCGACAAGACGCTGGAGCTTTGATTCTGACATGGCGGTTCTCTTAGTGAATTCTCTGGCCATTGGCATAAACCACATGGCGACCGGTTCTGGTAAAGCCGACTAATGTTAAGCCGCTTTTCTCGGCTAGTTCTATCGCTAATGATGTAGGAGCGGACACTGCGGCCAATAATGGGATATTGGCACTGGTGGCTTTTGCAACCATCTCATAGCTTGCTCTACTGGTCACTAATACAAAGCCTGGCTCTTTATCTTTAGCCTGTTCTTTTTTCGCCAGCGCACCTAAAAGTTTATCCAAGGCATTGTGGCGACCAACATCTTCGCGCACTAATATTAGGTCGCCCTGCTGATTGCAGTAAGCCGCGCCATGCACTGCGCCAGTTTGTTGCTGCAGCTTTTGCTCTGCGGCTAGGGCACTGGAGGCTTTTTGAATAGCTTGGTGACTTATCGCTAACTCAGTGGCCACCATCGCTGGCTCTGCAATGGCCTGCTCTAAGGACTCAGCACCACAGAGACCGCAACCGGTCCTACCGACTAAATTGCGGCGTTTCTGTTTTAATTGGGCGAAGGGTTCAGCAGTAATCGTCAGGGCTAACTCTATGCCTTTGTCCGTCTCTATTATCTCAGTGTCCAGCAGTTGTTTGGCACTTTGCAAGATACCTTCGCTAAGACTAAAGCCCAGCGCAAAGTCTTCTAAGTCCTCAGGGGTAGCCATCATCACCACATGGGAGATGCCGTTATAAACCATCGCCACAGCGGTTTCTCTGGCAACCCAGTCTGCACCCTCGGCGGTTTCTCCGGCTTTCCAGATAACCCGAGTAACTTTATCTGAACTCTCGCTGACCACGCTTAGTGACGCGCGTCTTTTAATAAGCCTTGCTGCTGCTTATCGAAAGATTTTTGTCGCGCCTGCCAGTTTGAGGGCTGGGTAACCTTGCTAAGCTGCACGGCGGTGACCTTGTACTCTGGGCAGTTAGTGGCCCAGTCACTATTGTCTGTGGTGATTACATTGGCACCGGAAACTGGATGGTGGAATGTAGTGTAGACAACGCCGGGTTTTACTCTATCGGTCACATCGGCACGCAATACAGTGTCTCCCACTCGACTATTGATACCCACCCAATCACCATGATTAATACCGCGTTCTTCGGCATCATGGGGATGAATTTCGATTAGGTCTTCGCCGTGCCACTCGCTGTTGTCAGTGCGTCGGGTTTGGGCACCTACATTGTATTGAGAGAGTATCCGCCCGGTCGTAAGCAGCAGTGGGAACTTGCGATTAGCACGCTCGGTAGTGGCCACATATTCGGTCATGGCAAAAAAGCCTTTGCCGCGGACAAACTGGTCCACATGCATAATTGGCGTACCCTCTGGAGTGCTGTCATTGCACGGCCACTGAATGCTGCCCAGCTGCTCTAACCGATCGTAAGAGACGCCGTTAAAAGTAGGGGTTAGGCGAGCAATCTCATCCATAATATCTGACGGATGGCTGTACTCCATTTTGCAGCCGAGAGCGTTGGCCAGGGCCATGGTGCCCTCCCAGTCAGCTTTGCCACTGAGTGGCGGCATCACTTTTCGCACTCTTGAGATTCTGCGCTCGGCATTGGTAAAGGTGCCGTCTTTTTCTAAGAATGACGCGCCGGGCAAAAACACATGGGCAAATTTGGCGGTCTCATTAAGAAAGATATCCTGAACAACCAAGCATTCAATCGATCGCAGTGCAGCTTCTACATGTTGGGTGTTGGGATCGGATTGGGCTATATCTTCACCCTGACAATAGAGACCTTTAAACTCGCCATCTAGGGCTGCGTCAAACATATTGGGAATACGCAAGCCGGGCTCTGAATCCAGAGTGACGCCCCACTCCCCTTCAAATAGGTCGCGAGTGGCTTTGTCAGAGATATGACGATAGCCGGGCAACTCATGGGGGAATGACCCCATATCGCAGGAGCCCTGAACATTGTTTTGTCCACGCAGTGGGTTGACACCTACGCCGTCGCGACCAATATTGCCGGTGAGCATGGCGAGATTAGCAATACCCATTACTGCGGTTGAGCCCTGACTGTGTTCGGTGACACCCAAGCCGTAGAAAATAGCGCCATTGCCACCAGTGGCATAGAGTCTTGCGGCGGCTCTTAGATCAGCTGCCGAAACACCGGTGATAGTTTCGGTATTTTCCGGTGAATGACGCTCGTCACCAATAAAGGCCACCCACTTTTCAAATTCAGCCACGTCACAGCGATCGGCAATATACTCGCGAGCTTCAAGACCTTCGTTGACCACTACATGGGCCAAGGCATTAAGCAGCGTCACATTGGTACCAGGACGCACAGGCAGATGGTAGTCGGCGGTAATATGCGGCGAGCTGACCAATTCAATCTTGCGAGGGTCTATAACAATCAGTTTGGCGCCTTCACGGAGGCGGCGTTTTAGACGCGAACCAAATACCGGATGAGCTTCGGTTGGGTTGGCACCCATCACAATCACCACATCGGCATCGGCAACTGAGGCAAAGGTTTGAGTACCAGCAGACTCACCGAGGGTGGTTTTCAAACCAAAACCGGTGGGTGAATGGCAGACCCGCGCACAGGTATCCACATTATTATTGCCAAAGCCCGCACGAACCATTTTTTGCACTAAGTAAACTTCTTCATTGGTGCAACGGCTTGATGAGATAGCGCCAATGCTGGTGCGACCATATTGTGCCTGAATATCTTTAAACCTTTTTGCGGTATAGGTTACCGCCTCTTCCCAAGACACTTCGCGCCAGGGATCATCGATGCTATCGCGAATCATAGGTACCGTTATACGGTCTTTGTGAGTCGCATAACCAAAGGCAAAGCGGCCTTTAACGCAGGCATGACCTTCATTGGCCTTGCCGTCTTTGTAAGGGGTCATACGTACCACTTGGCTGCCTTTCATCTCCGCCTTAAAGGAGCAACCAACTCCGCAGTAGGCACAGGTGGTAGTCACTGAATGCTCGGGCTTACCCGCTTCAATAATACTTTTTTCGGTCAGGGTTGCAGTGGGGCAGGCATTGACGCAGGCACCGCAGGACACACATTCAGAATCCATAAAGTCTTCCGCCTGACTAGCGCTGACTTTGGATTCAAAACCACGACCATCAATAGTCAGGGCAAAAGTGCCCTGCACTTCCTCACAGGCGCGTACGCAGCGTGAGCAGACGATGCACTTGGAGGGGTCGAAGGTAAAATAGGGGTTGGACTCGTCTTTCTCGGCAACCAAATGGTTTTCACCTTCAAAACCATAACGCACCGAACGCAGGCCCAGCTCGCCGGCAGTATCTTGCAGTTCGCAGTCGCCGTTAGTGGGGCACGTTAAACAGTCGAGGGGATGATCGGAGATATACAGCTCCATCACATTGCGGCGCAGTTTGCCGATTTCATCTGACTGGGTTTTGACTTCCATACCCGCTTCCACATTAGTGGTACAGGATGCAGGGAATCCTCGACGGCCCTCAATCTCTACAAGGCAAACGCGGCAAGAGCCAAAGGATTTAAGTTGGTCAGTGGCACAGAGGCGGGGAATTTTTACGCCGCTCTCGGCGGCAGCGCGCATCACCGAGGTGCCCTCTGGGACTGTCACCTCAACGCCATCAATACTCAGGGTCACCATATTGGTGCTAGTGCTTTTGGGGGTGCCGTAATCTGCCTGGGGTTCGTAGAATTCCAACATGTTAATGTTCTCCCTGAGCAGCGCCAGCGGCGTCGCCGGATAAAGAGCCTCTGGCGTCCTGAGATAAAGCGCCCGCGGCGTCCCGTAATAAAAAGTCATTAGGAAAATGGGCAAGTGCACTGCGCACCGGATAGGGCGTCATACCCCCCATCGCACAGAGCGAGCCAAACTCCATAGTGTCGCAAAGTTCATGCAGCAGAATTAAATTATTGTCGCGGTTCTCATTGGCAACAATGCGGTCAATCACTTCAACACCGCGCACCGAACCAATTCGACAAGGTGTGCATTTACCGCAAGATTCCACCACACAAAACTCCATGGCGAATCTAGCCTGAGCAGCCATATCTGCAGTGTCGTCAAAGACCACAATACCGCCATGGCCAATCATAGCTTTGATGGCAGCAAAGGCTTCGTAGTCCATAGGCGTATCCCATTGAGACTCGGGTAAAAATGCGCCCAGTGGCCCGCCCACCTGAATAGCCCGGATCGGCCGGCCGCTATAAGTGCCCTGCCCGTAGTCTTCCACTACTTCGCGCAATGTCACACCAAAGGCCAATTCAATTAGACCACCGCGTTTAATATTGCCCGCAAGCTGAATGGCTAATGTGCCTCTTGAGCGGCCCATACCAAAGTTCTGATAGCTGTCTGCGCCCTGCTCCAAGATAGTTGAAATCGCCGCTAGGGTGAGTACATTGTTCACCACGGTTGGCATACCGAATAAGCCTTCAATGGCGGGCAGTGGTGGCTTGGCGCGAACCATTCCACGCTTGCCCTCAAGACTCTCTAGCAATGAGGTTTCTTCACCGCAGATATAGGCACCAGCACCCAAGCGCACTTCGAGATAGAAGGTTTTGCCCGAACCTTGGATATTCTCACCGAGAAAGTTCGCTGCGATAGCTCGGTCGATGGCGATATTTAATAATTTATGAGCCACAGGATATTCCGAACGCAGGTAGATATAGCCTTGGGTCGCACCCACTGCTAGCCCGGCGACAATCATGCCTTCAATTAGCTGATAGGGATCTGCCTCCATCACTAAACGGTCGGCAAAGGTTCCCGAGTCACCTTCATCAGCATTACAAACTATGTATTTTTGACAGCCATCCTTGCCAGCATCATGCACTGTTTGCCACTTAATGCCTGCGGGAAATGCTGCACCCCCGCGACCACGCAGACCTGAGTCTTTAACCTGATCAACAATCTGCTGACCGGTCATTTTCAGGGCGTTGTTAAGACCTTTAAAGCCGTTTAAAGCCTGATAGTTATCCAGACAAACCGGATCACCCAAACCAGCACGACTATAGGTCAGGCGCTGCTGGGATTTAAAATAGGGAATGTCTGCCACTTCACCCTGATACAGGGTATGTCTAGCTGGATCTGATTCCAGCGCGTCGACAATACTGGGGATATCCTTGGCGGTTACCGGGCCAAAGCCTATACGACCCTTATTAGTTTCGACTTCCAATAACGGCTCTAGCCAAAACATGCCGCGGGAGCCACTGCGCACCGGCTCTATGCCGACACTTTGCAATGCACTGGCTACAGCGTCAGCGCCCAGGGCTAATGCAGTGGTATCCTGTGGAATATAAAATGTCATTTGGATGCCCCCTCTTCCGTTAAGAGTCCGGACATTAGGTCATCAAAAAGATCTGTATCGACTCGCGCATAAATAGCATCATCTATTCGCACTGAAGGCGAACAGGCGCAGTTGCCCAAGCAGTAAACAGGCTCGAGCGTAACAGCCCCATCGGCAGTCGTTTCACCATAGTCTATACCCAGGGCCTGCTTGGCATGAGCTTCCAATTGACGGGAGCCCATAGACTGGCAAGCTTCTGCGCGACAAACTTGGACGGTGTGACGGCCTACTGGGGTGGTTTTAAAATCATGATAAAAGCTGATGACACCATGCACTTCGGCACGGGAGAGATTCAGACCTTTGGCAATAATCGGCACAGCTGAATCAGGCACATAGCCTAAGTCCGACTGAATGGCATGTAACAGAGGCAATAACGCGCCGGGCAACTGCGTATATTGGCCGACTAAAGCACTGATCGATTGCTGCTCATTTTGGCTGATACCCAACTCAACTACTCCTGTGGTTATATCTGGCGTCTAGTCTATTGAAGCCCCGCTAGGCCCCGCAGTCTAGCACTATCACTACCCAGTTCTGCCTTACCCAAGCGACTCTTATTTACCTAATAAGGACTGCTTATTAACTCACGATTAGCGCTGATTTTAAGCACTCCTTTAAAGCACTCCTTTAAAGCACTTCTTTAAAGTACTCCTTTACAGCAAAGCCCGAGCATGGAACTTAATATGCTCTGCAATAAACGTAGCGATAAAAAAGTAGCTGTGATCATAATCTGGCTGCATTCTAATTTGTATGGGGAAATCAGCCACTTGACCTGCACTAACAAGTAACTCCGTCTTTAGCTGCTCGGTTAAGAAATTGTCTGCAGTGCCCTGATCAACTAACACCGGCAAATGCTGTTGGGCCTGCTTTATCAGCTCAACCGCGTCATAGTGTTTCCATGTATGCCGATCATCACCCAAGTAATTACTCAACACCTTGTCGCCCCAGGGGCAATTTAATGGCGAACAGATGGGTGCAAAAGCCGACACTGATTTAAACCGCTGCGGATTTTTCAGGGCAATGGTCAAGGCCCCATGGCCACCCATGGAATGCCCTGAGATCGAGATTCGCTCGCCATCCACCGGAAATTCTTTATTAATCAATTGCGGCAGCTCATCTAAAATATAGCTGTACATCTGATAGTGCTCCGCCCAAGGCTGCTGCGTGGCATTGACGTAGAAGCCCGCACCCAAACCCATATCGTAAGCGCCATCAGGGTCATCAGCTACGCCATCGCCTCTGGGGCTAGTATCCGGGCAAACTATGGCAATACCCTGCTCCGCAGCATGCTGTTGAGCGCCGGCTTTGTGGACAAAATTCTCATCGTTGCAGGTTAAGCCTGACAGCCAATATAAAACCGGCACCGGTCCCTTTTGCGCCTGGGGCGGCAAGTAAATGCTAAAGGTCATTTCACAGTTTAAAACGGCAGACTGATGTTTGTAACGCAGCTGCTGACCGCCAAAGCTTTGGTTTGTGCCAATCTGTTCTGGAGTTTGAGATACCATTTATAACTCCGGAGCTAAAACTCAACGACGGAGCGAATACTCTCGCCGGCATGCATCAAATCAAAGGCCTTATTAATATCGTCGAGAGGCATTTTATGGGTGATCAAATCATCAATATTGATTTTGCCCTCCATATACCAGTCGACAATACGCGGTACATCAGTACGGCCCCTGGCACCCCCAAAGGCAGTTCCACGCCATGAGCGACCGGTCACTAGCTGGAACGGACGAGTGGTGATCTGCTTGCCGGCACCGGCGACGCCGACTATGCAGCTTTCGCCCCAGCCTTTGTGACAGCACTCAAGGGCTTGGCGCATCACGTCGACATTGCCTATACATTCAAAACTGTAATCAACACCGCCGCCGGTCATCTGAATAATATGGTCGACGACATTCTCGACGTCTTTCGGATTGATAAAATCAGTCATGCCAAACTGCTTACCTAAAGCCGCTCTGGCCGGATTTAAATCTATACCGATAATCCGCGTGGCACCCACCATTTTGGCGCCTTGAATCACATTCAAACCAATGCCGCCCAAACCAAACACCGCCACAGTGGAACCAGCCTCAACCTTCATGGTAAACGCCACAGCACCTATACCAGTGGTCACGCCACAGCCGATATAACAGATCTTGTCGAAGGGAGCGTCTTCACGCACCTTGGCCAGGGATATCTCTGGCAGCACAGTGTAGTTAGAAAAAGTCGAGCAACCCATGTAGTGCAAAATAGGTTTGCCCTCAAAAGAGAAGCGGCTAGTGCCATCGGGCATTAGGCCCTGACCCTGCGTCGAGCGTACGGCCTGACAGAGATTGGTTTTGGGGTTTAGACAGTACTCACATTCGCGGCACTCAGCGGTATACAGCGGAATCACATGGTCACCAGGCTTGAGGTTCTTTACCTCTGGGCCAACCTCAACCACCACACCCGCACCTTCATGACCCAAAATCGCCGGAAAGGCGCCCTCAGGATCATCACCAGACAGTGTAAAGGCATCCGTATGACAGACCCCTGTGGCTTTCACCTCAACTAAGACTTCGCCGGCTCGCGGACCATCGAGATCCACTTCGACAATGTCCAAAGGTTTACCTGCTCCAAATGCCACTGCTGCTCTGGTTTTCATACTGTTGACCCTCTAGGAAACACTTATAGTTTTAATTTATTTGCTGCACCTATGACCCGATAGGTGGCAGGATAGATTTCCATCTTAGGCGAAAACCGGTTATTTTGCCTATCAGATTAGGTTCCTATAAGAATGAATAATAGCCAGGGAATATCATGAAACGCATAACAACTGCTTGTTTATGGCTACTAAGCCTTACCCTTACGTCTACTGCGGTATCCAGCACTCAGAGCCTAGATAGCAATAGTGTTAATGGCGAATTGGTTATCTATACCGCGCAAAAAATCATCACCATGGAAGCGGCACTGCCCGAGGCCAGCGCAGTGGCCGTAGCCGATGGACGTATTGTTGCCGTAGGTTCATTGAAATCTCTCAGCAGTTGGAGCGATCAAAAAGAGGTGCGTATAGATCGGCGCTTTGAGAACAAGGTAATTATGCCGGGCTTTATTGATCCCCATGTGCACCCCTCTCTACCAGCGGTACTGACACAGTTCCCCTTTATCGCCCCGGATGACTGGTCCTTGCCTACTGGAGAATTTCCCGGTGCCAAAACGCCCAAAGCCTATCTCAAACGCCTTACCCAGCTGGTTTCTGAGCACAGTAACCAAGACATTCCCTTTATTGCCTGGGGCTACCACCCACTGTGGCACGGATATTTGTTTCGCCAGCAGCTGACCGCTCTGTTTCCCGATCAGCCCGTTATGCTTTGGCATCGATCATTCCACGAAATAGTAGCCAATGATGCGGCACTTAGTATGCTCGATATCAAACAAGCGGATCTTGCAGGCAATCCATTAACCGACTGGTCAAAAGGTCATTTCTTCGAGAATGGACTGTATGCCCTGATTCCAAAAATGGCGTTTCTTTTTGACCCCATTCGCTTTGGCAAAGGCATGGAAAACTTTATTCAAATGGTCCATCAGGGCGGTGTGACCACAGCCCTGGATATGGGCACCGGTGTATTTGGTAATCCAGATGCAGAAATAAGCCTTATTCGCCATACAGTGGAAACCGCCCAAGCACCAGCCAGATTAATTCTGACGCCCATTATTACCGATTTTATTGGCCGCGGAGTCTCCATTGAAGAGGCCCTTCTGCAAGTGGATAAGTGGCGCGCACAAAACAGTCACCGAGTGATGTTTGACCGGCGCTTTAAACTGATGATTGATGGTGCGATCTATAGCGGGCTGGCCCAGTTTAAATTCCCCGGCTATATCGACGGGCACAAAGGCGTGTGGATGGTGCCCCCAATAGTGTCTCAGCAGTGGGCTCAAGCATTCTGGGATGCGGGCTATCAGATTCATGCCCATACCAACGGTGATGCCAGCGCCGAGGTATTAATTAATCTGTTAAAAACCCTGCAACAAAATACCCCGAAAACCGATCACCGTTTGACTCTGGAACATTTTGCCTACACCACAGAAGATCAGAATCGACAGCTTGCAGAGCTCGGTGCAGTGGTCTCGGCCAATCCCTACTACCACTATATGCTCAGCGATATGTACAGTGATCAGTGGCTCGGTGCCGATCGCGGCAGTCAGATGGTACGTCTGGGTTCACTAGAGCGACTGGGCATGCCCTTCGCCTTTCATTCCGATAGCCCCATGGCGCCTCTGGAGCCGCTAACTCTGGTTTCAGCGGCGGTTAACCGAGTCACCATTAATGGCAATCTCACTGGTGCCAATGAGCGAGTCAGTCTGGACGCAGGTCTGCGCGCGATCACCATTGATGCAGCTTGGGTCATGGGTTGGGAAGATCAGATTGGATCGATTCGCGCCGGTAAAAAAGCCGACTTTACAATACTTGAAGCCGACCCCTATGAGGTCGGGCCCAGCGGGTTAAAAGATATCAAAATTTGGGGCACAGTGTTTGAAGGGCTGCCAGCACCCTTAGAACCTTAGAATTTCAAAACCGTAAAATCTTAGAACCGTAAAATTTTAAAAGCCAAGTCTCGCCGGTCATAGGAGGGAGTTTCGCTGACAGGTTTTTGACGTTACTATCGCTTGACTTAAAAATATAAAAATAATAATAAGTAGAGGAGACATGCAAAATGTTTAAAACTCTCATCAGGTCACTATTTTTAATATTCTTTTTAACCCTACTGGCCTCTTGCGGCGGCGGTTCAGGTTCATCTGCGCCAGCAAACCCACCAGCATCTCCGGATACAGAGACAGAAGAAACCCCAGAGGTCGTTGAATCCGTAGTTTGGCAAGAGGCCACGCCTGAGTCAGTCGGCATGGATTCAGGCGCATTAGAACAGGCCTTCGACCAAGCCTTTATCGATGGTAGTTTCACTCAGGCCGCTCTGGTGATCAAAGACGATAAACTCGTTTATGAGCGCTACAGAGGCATTCTGCCAACAGAGGCCGCCAGTGTTTCCGCAGGCAGTACTCTCGACAGCCAAGCAACCTATGGCACTCGTGACAAAGATAGTCTTGCAACCTCCTGGTCGACGGCGAAATCCTTTACCAGTGTGATGATCGCCATTGCCATCGAACAGGGTTTTATCGAATCCCTCTCGGAACCCGCCGCAACCTATATAGATGAGTGGCAAGGGGATGACAGAGCGACAATCACCATCCGTAATCTGTTGGATATGCGCTCTGGACTACCCGTAGCCTGTTATGACTTTGTTGAACAGGCTTTGAGTACCTGCACCAGTGCTGCCGGTTCCGGTGGTGATTTGGTCTTCTCTGAGGATCAGATGTCTGGCTGCATTAACCGCCAACTGGCAGAGACCAACGTGAGTCAGCCCTGGTATACATACGGGCCAACCTGGCAGTCTGGTTACTGGCTTTATTCAAATTGCGACACCATGGTGCTGGGAGAAATTCTCTACCGAGCTACGGGTCAGGATCTTCAAACCTATGCTGACCTGCATCTATTTTCTAAGATAGGCATGCAGGCCCAATGGTGGCGTGATAACCAAGGCACCAGCCAGGTGGATGGAAACTATTTGGCCTACTGCTGCCTAGATGCAACTCCTCGTGATTTTGCACGATTTGGGCAGTTACTGCTAAATAACGGCGTATGGGATAATGAGCAGGTGATTCCCAGTGCTTATATCGACAGTATCAAAAACATTACAGTCGACTCTGTAGTAACCGAAATCGCTGGTGGAGTATTCAGCTACGGCCTGAAGTTTTGGACTATAAGCGCTGCACCTCAGGAAGACGGCTCAGTATATCCGCCGCAAAATACGCTGATCTCAACCGTAGGGTTTGATGGTCAGTACATCACCATAGACTTTGATAATAATATTGTGGTGGTTCGCAATGGCCTTTACAGTCCCATTTTAGCTGTATCCGATGAACGGAAGATGACCATTTCGGCCAGTGATCCGAGCCAATCCAACTTAGTTGGTTCACTGCCCGCCGGCATAGCCTTGACGGCCCCACTCAATTATTCACACCAGAGACTGCTGTATGGCGTAAAAAACGCTCTTAACCCAGCACAATAACCCGAGGAAAATTAATCCTCACAACAAATAACACTCTAAAAAGGAAAAATCATGAGCGATATAATTCTCTACGCCCTAGCACTGACATTATTTCAAATCTGGTTGCTGCCGATGGCCGTCAATTTAAAAAATAGCGGCTACCTGCTAGGTAACCGCGACGAGGAAGTCGAGACTTCAATAACCTATCAGCGTATCGCCCGCGCCGCGGCCAATCTTCAAGAGACGCTGCCAATTTTTCTGACTTTGGCACTCCTATCAATGATGATGGATATAGACAACACTCAGGCTGCAAGCGCTTGGCTGGCATTGCGCCTTATTCATCTGGCCTGTTATACCTTTGGCCTGGCGACATTGCGCAGCCTTAGTTGGGTCAGCGCATTGATTGCACTGATCTACATGGCGATGCAGCTACTTTAAACAACTCTTTAACGTCAACACCAACAAGGATCAGCCGCGCCTCTTTAGGCAGCGGCTCATACCGAACAGGAAATATTATGCGAAGCCAACTCTTTTTAGCACTTGGAATAGTATTGCTCAGCGCCTGCAGTGGATCAGATAATTCGACCGCCCCCAATGTTCAGCAGTCAATATCCACTGACACCGCCGCGGTTGAAGCCGACGGCTGTGATAATTTCAATACCGATGGCACTGCACTGTTTGGCGATCTCCATGTGCATACCAGCTACTCATTTGATGCCGCGGCCAACAGCGTCGGCACCACACCTACGGATGCCCACCGCTATGCCCGCGGTGAAGCGATTCCATTCTTCCCCGTGGACAAACAGGGTATTCCCCTTGGCTCAGTAAAGATCGATCGGCCACTGGATTTTCTGGCGGTTACTGATCACGGGGAGTTCCTCGGTGAGCGAGCACTGTGCCGCACCGAAGGCTCACCGGCCTACAACACCACTTTTTGTAACAACTATCGGGTTAATGAACGTCAGGGTATGTTGATGTTGGGCTCGGTAATCACCACCGAAACACCAGAGCGCATTAAGGAAATTTGCGGCAGCGATGGCAGCCAGTGCAGCACCTATGCCGAATCACCCTGGCAAGATATTCAACTGGCGGCCAACAGGGCCAATACTCCCTGCGAATTCACCAGCTTTGTCGCCTATGAGTACACCGGCACACCTGGCACATCGAATTACCATCGCAATGTTATCTTTCGCGATAACAATGTTCCGGCCAAACCTGTCAGCTATATAGATGCATCCATCGACAGCAAGCTCTGGTCAGCACTGGATGCGGTCTGCGATATAGCCGAGGGCTGTGACTATCTTACTATCCCCCACAACTCCAACTTGGCTAATGGCCGAATGGCGCCCTATATGCAGCTTGAAGACACCACTGCAGCCAAGCGCGCCTATGCCACTGCACGATTGAAGCGCGAGCCGATTATGGAGATCTTCCAGCACAAAGGAAGCTCTGAATGTATCAATGGTTTGAGCAGTGTCTTTGGTGCCCCGGACGAGCTCTGTGAAGTTGAAGCCGTCAGGCGCATGGGCGAGAATAAGACCTATGTCACCCGCAGCTTAAATCAGGGCGACCTAACAATGGGTCAGGCATCAGAGGTCACCGCAGAATGTGAACCCGGTGAGACCGGCAGCAATGGCATGCTCGGTGCCGGCTGCGTCCACCCTACTGACTTTCAGCGCTCTGGCCTACTGGTCGGCCTACTCGAGGAACAATCAATTGGTTTGAATCCGGTTAAGCTGGGCACAATTGCGGCCACAGATACCCATTCGAGCACCCCAGGTGCCGTGATTGAATCCGCATGGACTGGTGCTGTCACTGGCGAATCAACTCCGGCGGAAAGACTTAAACCCGGACTGCTAACCAGTGGTATTGATGGCAATCCCGGCGGTCTAGCCGGTGTTTGGGCGAAGGAAAATACTCGCGATGCCATCTTTGACGCCATGCTGCGCAAAGAAGTATTTGGCACCTCGGGCCCACGCATTCGACCGCGCCTATTTGCTGGCTGGGACCTCAGCGAAGGGCTCTGTGATGCGCCTGATATGGTGGCTGTGGCCTATGCCTCCGGCGTTCCCATGGGTTCTGATTTAGTCGCTTCGGGAGACAGTACTAAGACCCCTAGCCTACTTGCCTATGCGTCTAAGGATCCAGATGGCAAACCGCTGGTAGCCCTGCATCTAATCAAGGGCTGGATCGACGGTGACGGCAAAATGCGCAATGAGGTGATAACAGTTGCCGAAGCGGAAACCGGCGCTGATAGCCTCTGCGTGGTGTATAGCGATAAAGAGTTTAATGCTAGCCAGTCAGCTTATTACTATCTGCGCGCCGTAGAACCTGAGACTGCCCGCTGGCACACCTATGACTGTGCCGCATTGGCTGAGGCTGATCGACCTGAGGTTTGTACTAACGGAGCTTATCCTGAGACAGTTCGAGAGATGGCTTGGACATCACCGATTTGGTATCAGGGGGAATGAGTTAGCCCGAGTTAATAATGATGTTTTTTTAGATTAAAGACTTTAGGAAATCTGTAATACAAGAGCCTTCGCGTTTGGGATAGTTTGGCGTTCTTAATAGGAGGGCTCTGGGTCATTCCAGCCAGACGGATGAAAGGGGGAAAGCAACATTCGACACCTCTATCAAAAGATAGTGATTTCAAAATCAATAGACTGAGCAACCTGAGGACAAGCGAATACGTATTCCCTAATCTCTCAAACGGACAGCATCTATTAAAATCAGGTATGTCCTCAGTATTGAAACCTATGAATAAGACCCATGAATGGCAGGGTAAAGGAGGACCCAACATTTCAGTGCACGGGTTCAGGTCTACTTTTGGTGATTACATAGCGGACAACATCACTTTTGACGGTGCAGTGGCTGAGCACGCCCTCGCCCAAAAGACCCCTGGTACTGCTGTGGCCTCCTATCAACGACAGCACCGCGGTGGAGAAGTGTCTTTAAAAGATATGCTGTTGATTACATAGATATTTTATTTTACTGACAGCCATTTTTTATAGACTCAAGAAATTCTTACCCCTCACCTGATTTGACTAGATGAGCTATTCATACAGGGTTAATTAAGTTCATCACCAATAGTTTTGTTATTATTAATTACAAAATACCTCAAAATTCTTTGCCGAATTTGCAGATAGCTCAGAAAAAAACAATGCTGCTGAATATGACTTTTCAGATTTTTCCTCGCTTCCTGCTTTTCTTTCTTTGTCTGCGGTTTTTAATAATTCTCCAGACGTGTATAAGAAAAATCCTGCTGCCTCACTGACGTTTCTACAGTCTTCACTCTTCCATAATCCTGCATCACCTTCTTCAGACTTCACAAGTACTGAGATGCAAAGAAACAAAAATAACACACAGAAAATCGAGGTAAATTTATTAATAATGTTCATATCTCATCCAACCTTATCTACATGGGTGACTTAGAGTCTATACTGAATAGATTAACTTATGAAGGGAGTAGGCATTTTTTAGAGAGCCTCAGGCAGGCACTTAGTTAAAACAATCTGCATAAGTGGAATCTCTCTCAAAAGCGCCAGTCGGTTCTAGCCCCAGCTCACTTGATCTCTAACCTTTAGAGAGTAAATCATTGCCGTGACATTACCCTGAGAAACCTTTTCAAAAAGAGCATTAAAGAACTGACATAAGCACTGAGAGTGCTGCTTTTTTATAGACTCGTAAACTCTGTTTGTCGTATAGGCTAATTCAGAAATACCTGAGTAATCCGATATCTGAAGGACCACTAAAGACTCGCCAACGTGGCCAATACTCAACAACCTTATTCGTTCTGGACGACCCCTGCTACGGCGACTAACTGAGTGTCCGCCAATGTCGTTGGCATAGATAAGAGCCAGAGGCGCCCAGATGCGACCTGCAAGGCCATAGATTATTATCAAGCATCAGATAGCGTAGAATCTCGATGATAGGTCGAGGCTGAGCTGGTATGTTATCGCAATTATGTAGCAAGAGGGCGGCCAACGAAGAATGACCAAAGTTAATCCCTCCGCCCCTTACCGATAATAGCTTGCCAAATTGGAAACAATCGGTATTATCCGCACCCTACCAAAAGGTTTAAATTGACCGGGCGTTATGAACTTCAATGAATCGGTTCCACACACTATATAGCATCGTTCTAGCCTTAATAATCGGGTTGGGCTCGGTGACGGCTGTTGCCCACAGCCATGATGATCACCAGGATACCAGTTGCTCGGTCTCTGTCTTACAGAAATCCTCAGCAGCGGTGGCGAGTCAAAGTAGTACGATTTTTGTCACTAACGCCACAACCCCCTATACCATCCGCATTAGCAAGGCTAAAAGCAGCCGTATCAGAAGTTGCCAGCTAGCCCGAGCACCGCCACTTAACCTCTAATCTAAATAGTTTGTATTCCCTTATTGGGACGAATTCGTGCCGGTCATTCGGCGCGTATGTTATTTTTTAGAGGAACGTGTTATGAAAAAGCTAGTTACTGTTAAGTTGCCCCTAGCAGCTTGCCTTATAGGTTTGTCCTGCAGTGCTTTCACGCAGGAAATGCAAGAAGTTATTGTTACATCATCGTTGATTGATGCCTCGTCAGACGAAATCTCAAACCCGCTGCATGTTATCAGTGGTGAATCTATTGCTACCGATGCCAGCCAAAGCATCGGTGCGAGCATTGATGGTTTGGTGGGTATATCCTCCAGTGATTATGGTGCCGCCGTTGGCCAACCCATTATTAGAGGTATGTCCGGTAGCCGGGTGAAGCTCCTCAATAACGGCAGAGTGGTCAGAGATATTTCAGGTCTAGGACCGGATCATGGCAATGATGTTGATCTAAACAATATCGAGCAAATCGAAATTATCAGAGGGCCATCCTCTTTGCTTTATTCCGGCGGAACGATCGGAGGAATAATTAATGTCGTTGATAACACTATTGCTAGGAAAGACTTTGAAGAGTCAATATTTAAGCTAGGTTTGGAGACTCAGTCTGTCAATGATGGAGACTCCCATGATTTCTCGTACCAAAATAATCTTGGCGGCTTGAATATCAGCCTTGCCTACAAAGACTCCGAATTTGGTAACTTTGAAATTCCAAATGGTGCGGTGATTCATTCTGAGGAAGAGCACGAAGGCGAAGACCATGACGAAGAGCTCCACGGTGATGAAGATCACGAAGACGAAGGCCACGAGGAAGATCTAGGTTATTTGCCAAATTCTGATGTTGGATCTACCTCTCAGAGGTTAGGTCTCTCCAAGACCGGAGATTGGGGATATATTGGGCTATCTGTGATCGATACCGAAAGTCTATACGGCATTCCTTTTCATGGAGATAGTCACGAAGAGCATGGCGATGAGGATGAAGATGACCATGCGGATGAAGATCACCATGCGGATGAAGCTGACCATGATGACCATGAAGGCGAAAATGAGCACGAAGGTGAACGAATCTTCTCCAAAACTGAATCTAACGTCGTTAATCTAGAGGGTTCCTTCGTTGTAAATAATGGTTGGTTAACAAAAATTGATTACCAGTTCAGAGATTCCGATTACTCATTGACTGAGCAACATGCCGAAGAGGAAGGGCATGATGATGAAGAGCATGGGGATGAAGAGCATGGAGATGAAGAGCATGGCGACGAACATCACGAGGAAGGGCCAACAACCTTTAGCAATAATGCCAGAGAATATGGTGCAATTTTTGATTTGACCAATGACTCCCTGTCACAAAAAGTTGCCATAAATTTTGTTGACGAGAATATTTCTGTAATGGGCGATGAGGCCTTTATAAATCCAACGGAAACCAAAGAATTCACCCTTGGTTACTATCTGAGCAAAGACTTTGACTTATTTCATCTCGACTTTGGTGTTAGGCATGACCAAATTTCCAAGAAGGGTTCTGTCAGTCATGAAGAAGAACACGAGGAGGATGAAGATCACGAAGAGGATCACGCAGATGAGCATGACGAGCATGAAGCGGAACTAGAGTATTTTGATCGAGATATTAACAATACTAGCTATGCCCTGACTTTAAGCAGAGATATTAATGATTCAGTAGCGGTAAGTTTAGGACTGTCTTCTGTCGAAAGAGCGCCTTCAGCGGTAGAGCTGTTAATGAACGGCCCTCATCTGGCAACAGGTAGACTAGAAGTTGGCAATATCAACCTGAAGTCTGAACAGTCAAACAATATCGACCTGTCCTTCAATTATAGTAACGCAGGATTTTATGCTGGCTTGACCTTCTTCCAAAATAATGTGGATAACTATATCTACCTTATGGATGAGACTGAAGACGAGCATGATGATCATGGCGACGAAGAGCACCATGAAGGTTTGATTCTTGCCAATTACCTTCAGCAGGATGCCGAGTTTGACGGTTATGAAATGGAAATCGGCAAGACGTTTGAACTGACTCGTGGCGCTCTAACTCTTTCATTAGGAAGAGATTCTGTTTCAGGACAGTTTACAAACGGGGACAATATCCCACGCATAACCCCAGATAGAGATATCTATAAGGTTACCTATGTGGAAGATCAGCTTAGGTTTGTGTTGTCGCTCAAGGATGTATCAGCTCAGACTGACACGGCTGAAAATGAAACTGCCACCGACGGATTCCAAATGTTAAATCTGAATCTATCAAAAACAATTGAGACCAGCCCAGGACACGAGTTTACACTTTCAGTATTCGGTAAAAACTTGCTTGATGAAGTGGCTAGAAATCACAGCTCATTTGTTAAGAACGAGGTGCCAATGTCCGGTAGAAACTTGGGTATTCGGGCTAGTTACTCTTTCTAGAGAACTAGTCTTTCACCAATGCTCAGGGGTTGTACTTTTTGATCTGATATTAGGTCGACAAAGTCAACTCTTGACCCATTTGTGATTCTGAGGAGTTTATTACCTACAAAAAAAGGGACTTTTAACGAGTCCCTTTTTTGTAGGCAATAACACCGACCTTACACTCATTTTTAGGTGCGGCTGCGCTCGACCAAAGGCATCATAAATTGTCTCAAACTGGTTTTGAGCATTGACACTGCAGAGACTATTAATATGCAGTGAAAGCAGCACTTAGTTTACAAAATCCTCGAAGAATTCCCTCACCAGATGCTTTGATGCTGTCAGTTCTCGGCTGATGGCAACCTAGTCAGATAAGGTTTAGACTCTAAAAATAGAGAATAAACCAATTCTATCAAATCAGTACCTTGTAACCTCTTCAACCCTAACTTATTGGTTGTAAATCGCGATTATTTCTCCTTAAATTTTTTTGTGAGGCACTATTTGTGGCTTAACTGTTAACCCTTCTTGGTAGTGGCGGCTGCCTCTTACCTTTAGTGGGTAGCTCTATTGAGTAGCTTTCGTCATGCCCTGCAAAACATCCATTTAAGCCCTACCCTAAGCCTATTAGCTAGCTCCCTGAACAACAGCTATACCCTATCCCGACTTAGCCCCAGAATGCCCCCTAAGGATAGCTTTATTGGCCCGCAAAGATATCTTACCCATGAGGTTAGGTATAACGGAACTGTGTTATCTCTTAACTGGTGGTTTGAGTGGCCGACGGGCTTAGCTGGAGCATACTATAGCGGGCTGGCTTTGAGATAAGCTTTGATGACTGGGCATCGGTTGCGCCCGCGAATACTCACGAGGTCGACACCAAAGGGAGCCGAGCACCCAGCCATTTTGTACCTATTAACGGTAGATATACCAGAAACGAAAAAACCCCAGCGTTAGCAGGGGTTTAATCGGTAGCACTTGGCGGAGAAGGAGGGATTCGAACCCTCGATACGCTATTAACGTATACACCCTTAGCAGGGGCGCGCCTTCAGCCACTCGGCCACTTCTCCATAAACTTTTATCCACCCGTTTCACTTAGAGATGTAAATACCATCTCAAGTCACGCCCGGGGCGCGCGTTGATTCGTAGCTACGCTACTCAGGGTTTCACCCCGCCTTCGGCGTCCAAAATGCCTTCGCATTTAGTCAGCCATTCGGCCACTTCTGTATAAACTGTTATTCGGTAATCAGCCTGCCTCAGAAACAACTATGCCGCCCTGAATTCAGCGGCGGCATAATAGCACATTGAGGCGAAAATCAAAGACTGTTATCAGAAGAATCTTCACTAGGAGCTGAATCAGCACCACCTTTTTCCATTTGAATTCTCTGGTAGATCTCTTCACGGTGAACGGCCACTTCTTTTGGCGCATTTACCCCCAGGCGAACCTGGTTTCCTCGAACTCCTAAAACTGTTACGGTGACGTCGTCGCCGATAACCAGAGTCTCGCCGACTCTTCTAGTAAGTATTAACATATACAGCTCCTACACTACTGTTCACCATTCATTGGTGAAAACTATTTCCCTAATCCGCCATACTCACTGCAACACGTTTAGTGCACACGGCCAATCCCCCTATTGAACGCTACCTGCTTACTTTCCTATCTCAACAGGCAGCGCAGAACTTATCAGTTTTTACGTAACAAGTCCAAGATCCGACTGCTCACAAGTACTATTGCTCGAGACCAAAGGCCGAATGAAGCGATCTTACTGCCAATTCTAAGTACCGCTCCTCAATTACCACCGTTATTTTAATTTCTGAGGTAGTAATTAATTGGATATTGATGCCCTCTGCAGCCAGTGCTTCAAACATAGTTGCCGCTACACCAGCATGTGAACGCATGCCAACACCAACAATAGACACTTTGACGATACGGTCATCTGAGGCAACTTCTTCAGCGCCAAGATCTGCTGCAATTTGCTCAAGTAGTTTCGAAGCCCGCGCCAAATCATTGCGGTGAACAGTAAAGGTAATAGTCGCCGAGTTGTCTTTAGCGACATTCTGCACAATCACATCGATTTCAATATTGGCTTCACTGATCGCACCTAAAACCTTGTAGGCAACGCCGGGCTGGTCTGGAATACCGCGGATAGTGAGTTTAGCTTCGTCGCGATTAAACGCGATACCTGAGACTACTGGCTTTTCCATTTGGTCATCATCCTCAAGAGAGATCAGCGTGCCTGGACCATCTTCAAAACTGGACATTACACGCAGTGGTACATTGTATTTTCCGGCAAACTCGACTGAGCGAATCTGCAGTATTTTTGAGCCTTGGCTGGCCATTTCTAGCATTTCTTCAAAGGTAATCTTGTCTAGACGGCGGGCATCAGCCACAACCCGAGGATCAGTGGTGTAAACACCATCTACATCAGTATAAATCTGACACTCATCGGCCTTAAGAGCTGCTGCCAACGCCACCGCAGTGGTATCTGAACCACCGCGACCCAGGGTTGTAATATTGCCGGCATCGTCCGCGCCTTGGAAGCCCGCGACAACCACTACTCTGCCAGCATCGAGATCGCTGTGAATGCGATGGCTATCGATTTCTTTGATCCGCGCTTTGCCATGGGCATCGTCAGTAAGAATGCGTACCTGACTACCTGTGTAGGAGCGGGCCGAGACACCGGCGGCCTCCAGCGCCATGCAGAGTAGCGCAATGGTTACCTGTTCGCCGGTGGAAACCAGTACGTCCATTTCACGCAGATTGGGTTCCTCGTGAATAGCCTTTGCCAGACCAATCAAGCGGTTGGTCTCGCCACTCATTGCTGAGACGGCAACCACGATTTTGTCACCCGCCCGGTGCTTAGCTACAATTTTCTCTGCGACTGCTTTTATGCGCTCAACGCTGCCAACAGAGGTGCCACCATATTTATGTACAATTAAACTCATCGAAACACTATCACCTTGGATTAATAAGGGCGCAGATTAAACAGCAATCTCGCGCAAATGTTAAGTAACTAGGGTCAAACGCCCTAAGATGCATCACTTACCCAGTCATACACAGAGTCGAGCGCAGCGGCTAAGTTCACTGTGCTACCTGCGGCTCCCTGAGCCATATCTGCCCGACCACCGCCTTTACCATCAACCTGAGCGGTGACATATTTGAGCAAGTCCCCGGCTTTCAACTTATCGGTTAAATCTTGCGTCACACCTGCCACTAGCGCGGCTTTGTCGCCATCCACTGCGGCGAGCATAAAGACACCAGATTGGAGCTTAGATCTGACCTGATCGGCAACACCGCGCAAGCTCTTTGCATCAGCGCCTTCGACTACCGTGGAGAGAACGCTAAAACCATTGATTTCCCGCAGGCCAGCCATTAGGTCATTACCTGAAGCATTGGCGAGTTTGCTCTTTAGTGCATCAATCTCTTTCTGCAGTTTGCGGTTATCTTCAACCACCTGACGCGCTTTGTCCGCGACACTGTGTCGCGCAGCGCGCAGCACATTGGCCATCTCGCTAACGGTATCTTGTAACGCGTCACAGTAAGCTATAGCCGCCTCTCCGGTTACAGCTTCGATTCGTCTTACGCCAGCCGAGACACTGGATTCAGCGCTGATTTTCAATAGGCCAATATCGCCAGTGCGATTAGCATGGGTGCCACCGCACAGTTCGACGGAGAAGTCTCCACCCATGCTGAGCACGCGTACTTCGGAGCCATACTTTTCTCCAAAGAGTGCCATGGCGCCCTTCTCAACTGCCTCATCCATGCTCATTACGTCAGTTTGCACTGGCGTATTACGCAGAATTTCACGGTTAACCCTATGTTCAATGTCACGAATCTGTTGCGCGCTGATGGACTCTCCATGGGAGAAGTCAAAGCGCAGGCGCTGGCTATCGACCAATGAGCCCTTCTGATTTACATGCTCACCCAGTATTTGCTGCAGTGCCGAATGCAATAGATGAGTTGCAGAGTGATTCAAGGCTGTTGCGGTACGCACAGAGCAGTCCACAGTAGCGGTTACCGCGTCACCAACATTCAGCTCACCGGACAACACCTTGCCAATATGCAGGTGATGCTCGCCGGCTTTGCGGCAGTCGGTTACTTCAATTTTCGCCGAGGCGGTCTGCAAATAACCACTGTCTCCGACCTGGCCGCCAGATTCTGCATAAAACGGTGTACTGCCAAGAATCACTGCGACCTCTGCATCCATTCCGGCTGCAGAAACCTCTTCGCCAGCGGAATAGAGGGCAACCACATCAGCGCTATGTTCAAGGCTGTTATAGCCAACAAATTCGGTGCTGCCTTCAACGCGAATGCTCTCACTGTAATCCAGCCCAAACTGACTGGCCGAGCGAGCACGAGCGCGCTGAGCTTCCATACACTCCTCATAACCTTCCATATCCATGCTGTAACCACGCTCGCGCGCTATGTCATTGGTCAGGTCAGTGGGGAATCCAAAGGTGTCATAGAGCTGAAAAATCAATTCTCCTGGAAGTTGCTCCGCTGTCAGATTCTCCAGCGCCGCTTCCAATACACCCATACCTTTATCCAAGGTGCGGGCAAATTGCTCTTCTTCTTTTTTGATCGTTACAATAATCTCCTGCTGCATGCTCAGCAATTCGGGATAGGCCTCACCCATCACTTCACCAAGAGACACCACCAACTTGTGGAAGAAACTACCACTGGCACCTAAATTATGTCCGTGGCGCAATGCACGACGAATAATACGGCGCAACACATAGCCGCGACCTTCATTAGAAGGCACCACGCCATCAACCACTAAAAAGGCGCAGGAGCGAATATGATCGGCAACTACTTTTAAGGAATTTTCCGCTAGGTCAGTGACGCCAATAATCTTTGCTGCAGCTTTAATCAGATGTTGGAACAGGTCAATATCGTAATTGTTATGCACACCCTGCATAACCGCCGCGACGCGCTCAAGACCCATTCCGGTATCGATTGAGGGCTTTGGCAGTGGTGTCATCTTGCCAGTGCTATCGCGTTCGAACTGCATAAACACCAGATTCCAAATTTCGATATAGCGGTCTAGATCATCATCTGGGCTCCCCGGAGGGCCCCCGGGAATGTCCTCGCCATGGTCCCAAAAAATCTCCGTGCTCGGTCCACAGGGTCCGGTATCGCCCATCTGCCAAAAGTTGTCCTCGTCCAGACGCGACAGACGATTCGGATCTATACCAATTTCATTGACCCAGATATCAGCGGCTTCATCATCACTGATATGCACGGTAATCCAGAGACGTTCTTTAGGTAATTTGAGTACTTCAGTAAGAAACTCCCAGGCAAAACCAATTGCTTCGCGCTTAAAATAATCGCCGAAACTAAAGTTGCCGAGCATTTCAAAAAAGGTGTGATGTCTGGCGGTGTAGCCAACATTTTCCAGATCGTTGTGTTTGCCACCGGCGCGCACACAGCGCTGGGACGAAACCGCACGATTGTAATCACGTTTTTCGGCACCGAGAAAGACATCTTTAAACTGCACCATGCCAGCATTAGTGAACAGCAGTGTAGGATCATTTCCCGGCACTAGGCTACTGCTTGGCACAATACTGTGCTGCTTGCTGGCGTAGTAATTTAAGAATGCGTCACGAATGTCGGCGCTTTTCATCATTGTTTAGTTCCAGTTATTAGCATGGCCTGGGTGACCAGCGCTTTTTAAAATTTTAGGTGCCCAAAATGGAGGCTTTCAGCTAATCAGGTCTGAGACATTGGGCTCTCAGCTAGCAGACTCACAGATAGCAGACTATTAAATCGTAGACTCTGAAAAATCTTGACTACCAGAGGGGTCAGCTAAAACATGCAGATGCAAATGGAATACTGTCTGACCAGCTGCCCGCCCGTTATTCACCACTAGACGAAAGGCCTCTTCTACCCCGGCCTGCCTTGCTACTTCACCGGCCACCCACATCAAGTGCCCAAGCAGTGCTTTATCAGCTTCAATGGCATCAGCCAGTTTAGCGATAGGCTGACGTGGAATCACCAGCATATGGATAGGCGCCTGAGGAGAGATATCGTTAATCACAATACACTTATCATCCTCATAGAGAATCTCCGCAGGAATTTCTCGGTTGATAATGCGTGTAAAGAGAGTGGGCGTTGAATCGACCATCAGGAATACCTCAGTCTAGTGCAGTCTTTTTATTTGCCCGAGTCATGAAGCTTTTCATCGGCAGTCAGTTTACGTGCTTCAGATTCCAACATTACCGGGATGCCTTCGCTTATGGGATAGGCCAAACCACTGGCACGGCAAACCAACTCCTGCTTGGCTTTATCATATTCAAGTGGCGCCTTGCTGACAGGGCAAACCAATATACTGAGAAGCTTTTTGTCCACGATAAAATCGTCCATTTGAAAATCGCGTTAGTTTACGCAAAATGATGCTCAACTGCCATTATCTGAGGTAAATAACCTGTAAGCCATAGCCTTACAAGAGTCAGTCATACCGCGGTCTAGTTGCGAAAACTATTGCACGGGGAAGGATTCCAGAACAAGCGCCGGATCTACCCGTTGATTGAGCCAGTTCATTCGCCAATCCAGATGTGCACCAGTGGCTCGCCCGGTGGAACCCACTCGCGCTATGGGCTCTCCGCGCTGCACACGACCGCCCTTTTCAACGAGCATTTCACTGAGATGTAAAAAACTAGACGATAGGCCATGGCCATGGTCAATAATTAGTGTGCCACCAGAATAGAACAGATCATCATGCGCCATACGCACAACCCCCGCCGCTGGCGCCACAACAATAGTGCCAGTGGGTGCTGCGTAATCAAGACCATAGTGAGGACTTTTAGGCACACCATTGTAAAACCGCTGACTGCCATAGACTCCCGTTATCGGCCCCTCTAATGGCTTGATAAAGCCAGATAAGAAATCAGTTTCATCGGTCACCAGACGGCGCGCCTCGCGAACAAGAGCGGAGTCAGATCGAATGCGCTGCAACTGTCCGGCCGGAGGTTCAACCGTGCGCTGGGGAACTCCCTCAACTCTCTGAATATTGTAACTGCGAGCAGCAACCTCAAATAAGACCTCAGTGGCAACCCCCGCTTTATCGGTTACCAAAAAGGTAGAGACCGCCGCTGCATTGCGACCCAGACCAAACAAAAAGTGGCCATCGATGGTAGTTTTGATGAGCTCGCCGTTATGGCTAAGCGTCGTGCCAGATTGCACCTGCCCCAACAGCAAACCACCCTGCTGCCAACTGCCACGCCATTTAATCAACGGATTGGTATCGGCATAAGACGCACAGGTCAATATCAGGCTGACCAAAAAAGCAGCTACCTGAGAGAAGTTCTGGGAGAAGTACTGAGATTGCATTTACACAGCCCTAGACAAATCCACCAGAGCCAGCGGCATTGTCAGTTAATCGAAGTCTTTTTCCAGTACTGGCTCTTCAAGCGCGACAAAGGGCTCAATACTGGCGATACGACAACTATAGCCTGAACCACCCATCACGGAAAGTCGATCGAACCGAGCGCAAAGCCTACTATTACTGCGATAACTCACATACCCTGAACGCTTAATACCAGGGCACTCTGTCTGCAAACGCAAGATTGCGGTTTTTTTGCCAAACAGGGTTATCAGGGCAGTTTTGTCATCGACAAATTTAATCCGTTTAATTCGATTCGCTGGTAGGCAACCATTGCGAACCTTCCAGCCGCTAGAGCCCGCCTCTTTGTCAATGGCTGAAAGTTTGTCAGATAATGACTCTTTAGCCCCTGCATCAGAAGGGTCAGAAGAATCAGAAGTATTTGCAGTCTCCTCCGAGTAACTAGCGGGAGAGTCTCTAGCAGAAGAGTCACTAGTAGAAGAGTAGCCAGCAGAAGAGTAACTAACAGAGCTGATTAAAACTAAACCAAACAAGAGATATACTAGGGATAAAGGGTAATTTATTGCTTTGATCAAGACCTCCTTGGTGAGATGAAGAAAGGCCAACTCAATAGAACCATTGACGGCCCATATCTAGAGGCACTAAAGTCCTCCTATTAACCAAAAAAACACTACACACTTATATATGACTCAGAACAGCCGCTTTACCCCACCTTCGATGTTAAAAAACCCTCATATACAGAGTATTTTAAACAGCCTAGGGCCACGAAAAATTCGCGCCAAGCGACTGGCCAACAAGTTAGACAGCGAAATTTTAACCCTTACTGCAAAAGATGGGACGCGTTTACTGGCTGAGTATGATCGCAGTAAAACACCGAACAATAGCCTAATCGTATTGCTTCACGGGTGGGAGGGTTCCAGTCAATCGGCCTATCAGGTTACTACCGCAAACTATCTGTTAAAGCAGGGCTTTGATGTACTGCGACTGAATCTTCGCGACCATGGCGACAGTCATCATCTTAACTTTGAACTATTTAACTCGACCATGACCAATGAGGTAGCAGAAGCTATCGCCTGCTTCTTTGAAACCCATGCCTACGAAAAACGCTTTCTAGCAGGGTTCTCCCTGGGTGGGAATTTTACTCTGCGCATTGCGGCCGATCATGGCAGCAGCTTAAAACTCACGGCTGCGGTGGCTATTTGCCCACCGGTTGACCCCACCAATGCCATGACAGCACTGGATAACACCTTATTTATTTATGAGCGCTATTTCTTTTATCGCTGGTCGAAGTCTCTGCGTAAAAAAATTGCTCACTTCCCCGAGCATGGCTTTGAGCATGTTTTAAATAGCGCTCGAACCATTGAGGATATGAATAGTTTCTTTATCGATAAACATACGCCTTTCGATAGCGCAGAGAGTTATTTCCAAGCCTATTCCCTAATCGGAGACCGTTTGCAGGCACTTGAGATACCGGCCCATCTGATTGCCTCAGAGGATGATCCGATTATTCCAGCAGAAGATTTGCAGCAGATTAACTGTCCCGAAAAGCTCAGTATTGAATTACAAGAATATGGCGGCCACTGCGGCTTTATTAAAAACCTATCGGCACATAGCTGGGTGGAGAATCGTCTTGTGGACCTATTTCGCGGCTACCTGTAGCCGTGACTGCCGACTATTGAGTCAGTCTATAAAGCCAAGATCATTTACTGGGTCATCTGAACAACCCTGAAGAGCATATTTAATTTGGTCGTAATTGAAACCACGGTATTGCAGAAAGCGCATGCGCTTGGCGGTCTCGCGTTGGTCAGCCGCTTGCCGTTGTCCAAATTTTCGCTGAGCAACCTCTCGGGCTAGATCCATCCAATCCACGTCTGCCGCATCCAATGTCTGCCCCACCAATTCATCGGCAATGCCCTTCTGGCGAATATCCTGACGAATACGCGTCAAGCCATGACCACGAAGAATTCTAGAACGCACAAAAGCCTCGGCAAACCGCTCATCAGATTGCAGGCCTTCATCTGCTAAACGCTGCAAAACCTCATCAATAGCACTGTGATTATCGAAACGTTTGTTGAGCTTAGTCGCCAGTTCTGCTCGCGAGTAATCCCGGCCCGTAAGCAGACCCATAGCGTAATTGCGTGCTTTGGCTGGGGTAGCATCTGCAGGAGCTTCTAACATAGCAGCGTATTTAACCTTTTTTATCTACGGGCTAATTACACAAAAAGCGCCAATTGGCGCTTTTTGCTTGGCAATCACCGAAGAGACTTTTTACTCTGTCAACGAAAGCCTGAAAATTACTTCTCGACAGACTCTTTAGCAACAGGCGCTGGACCACCCATCTCTTTCTCACGGATCATGGCTTCAATCTCAGCCGCAATCTCAGGGTTTTCAGTGAGGTAAATACCTACATTGGCTTTACCTTGACCAATCTTGCTGCCCTTATAGGCATACCAGGCACCGGATTTATCGATCAAACCATTTTTAACACCTAGATCAACCAGCTCACCGTTGCGGTTGATGCCGCGGCCATAGAGAATCTGAAATTCGGTCTGCTTAAACGGCGGCGCCACTTTATTTTTAACCACCTTAACGCGAGTTTCATTGCCGACAATCTCGTCGCCATCTTTAACCGCACCAATACGGCGGATATCCAGACGCACTGAGGAGTAAAACTTCAGCGCGTTGCCGCCAGTCGTTGTTTCAGGGTTGCCAAACATCACACCAATCTTCATACGAATCTGGTTGATAAAGATAACCAGGCAGTTGGCATTTTTAATATTACCGGTCAACTTACGCAGCGCCTGAGACATCAGTCGGGCTTGCAGACCAACGTGGTGGTCGCCCATATCGCCTTCAATTTCTGCCCTTGGGGTCAATGCCGCAACCGAATCCACTACCAGTACATCACAGGCACCAGAGCGGACTAACATATCGGTAACTTCCAGTGCTTGCTCGCCGGTATCCGGCTGCGAAACAATCAAGTCGTCAACACTGACACCCAACTTCTCTGCATAAACCGGATCCAGTGCATGCTCCGCGTCGATAAAGGCACAGGTTCCGCCTGCTTTTTGCGCTTCGGCAATCACTTGCAGGGTCAAAGTGGTTTTACCCGACGACTCGGGACCATAGATTTCAACAATACGGCCTTTTGGCAAGCCGCCAATGCCAAGCGCGATATCCAGTCCCAGAGAACCAGTAGAAATAGCCGGAATGGCTTGGCGAGTACCCTCACCCATGCGCATGACGGTTCCTTTACCAAACTGGCGTTCGATTTGCCCCAGTGCGGCTTCTAGTGCTTTTGACTTGTTCGCGTCCATTGTTGTGACCTCGAGATAAATTCAATTGGATTAAGTTGGCAGACATAAATTAGACTATCAACTGTATGGTTATACAGTATTACATCCAGTAACCTGATGCAACAATTCTTGCAGAGAAATTTCGATAGCCTGCTCGCGAACCGCGGCGCGATCCCCAGCCAGTAAATACTTTTTTGCCTTTACGCCAGCCGGGCTGTGCCAGGCGAACCAGACCGTACCCACAGGTTTATCTTCGGTACCTCCACCGGGACCAGCGATACCACTAATCGCCACAGCATAATCAGCATCGGCAGCGACTGCCGCACCAGCAACCATTGATCGTACCACCGCTTCGCTCACCGCACCCTGACTGGCCAGCATTTCCTGGGGAACACCAAGCATCGCCTGCTTGGCACTGTTGGCATAGGTAACAAAGCCGCAGTCGAACCATTTTGAACTGCCTGCGACACCAGTAATGGCATGGGCCACACCGCCGCCGGTGCAGGACTCAGCTGCAGTGACTTTGGCGTCACACTGAGACAGTGCATTACCGAGTGTTTCGGCTAGGGAATTGATCGTTTTGCTCATAGAGGAAGTGTATCTCGCTTTGATTTACTCAGATAGCAATTTTGGTCTGATTAGGACTTAATATGGCGTAGATTAAATATTGAAATGCAGCCTCAGACAGCCTTGTCAGGACTGCATAAATTGCACCTTAGGGACTATACTGTCTCGAGGTTGTGGTCAGATCAGATTGTGGTTAGCAGATTGTATGCAACAGAACCTGTGAAGAGTTGCGACAGCAGAGTGTTCGATATAAATCTTTAGACTTAAAACAAGGACTCAACATTGGCCCATCAAGAACAGTACACCCCGATGATGCAGCAATTTTTGCGTCTCAAGGCAGACCACCCCAATGATATTCTGTTCTATCGTATGGGTGACTTTTATGAACTGTTTTTTGACGATGCCAAACGAGCCAGTGAAATTCTAGATATCACACTCACCGCCAGAGGAAAAACTAACGGCAACCCAATCCCTATGTGTGGCGTGCCCTATCATGCCGCCGAAGGCTACCTGGCCAAGCTAGTAAAGCAGGGTCACTCAGTTGCCATCTGTGAGCAGGTCGGCGACCCTGAAACCAGCAAGGGGCCAGTGGAACGCAAAGTCATGCGCGTCCTGACTCCTGGCACTATTAGTGACGAAGCGCTTCTCGATGCCCGTCGTGACAATCTTTTAGTCGCCATTACTCACCTTGACCAAACCACAGGACTGGCGTCACTGGATATGAGCAGCGGCCGTTTTCAGCTGCTAGAGTTGGGTTCAGAAGAAGAGCTTATCAGTGAATTGCAGCGGCTAAATCCGGTTGAAATTCTGCTCTCCGAGGCTCTGCCTGAGTTTGAATTTTTTAGCGCCCGGAAAGGCATAAAGCGACGCCCAATATGGGAGTTCGATTTAGACAGCGCCCTGCGATTACTCAACAAACAGTTTGGCACTCGCGACTTAAGTGGCTTTGGCTGTGACCATTTACCGGTGGCCATCAGTGCCGCAGGCTGCCTGCTACAGTATGCAAAAGATACCCAGCGTGGCGATCTACCCCATATCCGCAGCTTAGTTGCCGAGAACAATACCGAAAGCGTCTCGCTGGATGCGTCAAGCCGGCGCAATCTCGAACTCGATACCAATATGACTGGGGGCTCGGAAAACACCTTATTTGAGGTGCTAGATACCAGCGCCACCACCATGGCCAGCCGTCTGTTGCGCCGCTGGCTCAATCGCCCGCTGCAGCATTTACCAACGCTGCAGGCACGCCAGCAAAGTATTGCCGCTCTGCACCACAACTATCTCTATGAAGTACTTCACGGACATCTAAAGCAAATCGGTGATATGGAGCGCATTCTCACCCGAGTGGCCCTGCGCTCAGCGCGGCCCCGAGATCTTACTCGACTGCATCAATCTCTGGCCGTACTGCCGCAGCTGGCTACCGCCCTCGCCAACCCATCAACTGCACATCTGGGTGATCTGGCCACTGCCGCTGAACCTTTGCCGGAGCTGGTGCACCTGCTCGGCAGCGCAGTGCAAGAAAATCCTCCAGTGGTGATCCGTGAGGGTGGCGTTATAGCTGACGGCTATGATAGCCAGCTCGATGAACTGCGCGCACTCAACACCAATGCCGGCGAGTTTTTACTCGAACTGGAAGAGCGGGAAAAAGTTCGTAGCGGCATCAGCACCTTAAAAGTCGGTTACAACCGAGTTCATGGTTACTATATTGAGATCTCTCGCGGCCAGAGCGACAATGCCCCAGTGGATTACATCCGCAGGCAAACCTTAAAAAATGCCGAGCGCTTTATCACCCCAGAGCTAAAAGAGTTTGAAGACAAAGCACTGAGCGCCAAAAGCCGCTCACTGGCCCGGGAAAAGTTTCTCTACGAACAATTGCTCGAGCAACTCAACGACAGCCTAGCGGCGCTGCAAAACTGCGCCGCCGCCGTCTCCGAAATTGATGTGCTGGCGACCCTCGCCGAGCGCGCCCACAGCCTTAACTTTTGTCAGCCCAACCTCTCCTTAGAAGCAGGCATCTCGATTCAGGGCGGCAGACATCCAGTCGTGGAAAAAGTCTCCAATGACCCCTTTGTGGCCAATCATCTAGAAATGCACAGCGAGCGCAAAATGCTGGTGATTACCGGCCCCAATATGGGCGGTAAATCCACCTATATGCGCCAGGCAGCCCTTATAGTTCTGCTCGCTCAAATTGGTAGCTTTGTTCCCGCGGCCTCAGCAACCATAGGCTTAGTAGACCGAATCTTTACGCGCATAGGCTCCTCCGATGACCTCGCCGGTGGTCGCTCCACCTTTATGGTGGAGATGACTGAGACAGCCAATATCTTGCACAATGCCAGTGACCGTAGCCTAGTACTGATGGATGAGGTGGGTCGTGGGACAAGCACCTTCGACGGACTCTCACTGGCCTGGGCCTGCGCCTATCATCTGGCCGAAAAGGTCCGTGCCTTTACACTTTTCGCGACCCATTATTTTGAGCTGACCTCGCTGCCAGACAAAGTCTCCGGCGCCTGCAACATTCATCTAGGCGCCACCGAGTACAATGAAAACATCGTCTTCTTACATAGCATCGAAGAAGGCCCAGCAAATAAAAGTTACGGTATTCAAGTCGCCAAACTCGCCGGTCTTCCGGAAGAAGTGATCAGCCTCGCACGCCAAGAACTGGCCCTACTTGAAGCGGGCAGCCACGCAGTCATAACACCAGCAGCGGATAAAGCACAGCCAGCCGCGCCCTCACAGCCGAGCCAGAGCGAACTATTCTTGCCATCGATTAACCCGCAGCTGCAAAAGCGACTCGAGCAACTCAAGCCCGACGACCTATCGCCACGAGATGCATTAGAGCTGCTCTACGAACTAAAAAAACTACTCTAATCCAAAAAGGTATAAGTTGACGCCAAAAAAGCGCCAGCGGCCATTCACAGGGCTGAAGTTGCTGTTATAATGCCGCCCGAATCGGCCCACCAATATTTACACGAGAGCGAGACCATGACCTTTATCGTCGGCGACAACTGCATTAAGTGCAAACACACAGACTGTGTAGAAGTATGCCCTGTAGACTGTTTTTATGAAGGCCCTAACTTTTTGGTAATCCATCCAGACGAGTGCATTGACTGCGCCCTCTGCGAGCCAGAATGTCCAGTAGGTGCTATCTTTGCAGAAGACGAAATCCCAGAAGGTCAGGAAGTATTCCTCGAGATCAACGCCGAACTGGCCGACGTCTGGCCCAATATTACTGAAATGAAAGACGCCCCCGCTGATGCTGCTGAATGGGATGGTGTTGAGAACAAACTGCAATATTTAGAACGTTAATTTCTTACACGTAAGAGTCAGCAAGAACAGAGTAAGTTAAAAGTAGTTCGCGTAATTACGCACCCGTAGCTCAGCTGGATAGAGTAGGTGGCTTCGAACCACTTGGTCGGGGGTTCGAATCCCTCCGGGTGCACCATTTTTATTGGTAACCCATTGTTTTCCTTGTGTATTCTTCCAATTACACAGGTAGGGTAGACAATGCGGTATACACAAAAGCATCCCCAACACACTTACATCAAACGTGATGTGTATTACTTTTCAAGAGTAATACCTAGTGATTTAAAACATCACTACAGCAAACCTCGCATCATTCAGAGCCTCAAGACCAAGTCAGCGCGTAGAGCTACTGTTGCATCAAAGATGCTTTCAGCAAAGCTGGATGATTATTGGTTAGGCTTAAGACTCAAACAGGTAGATGTTCCTGCATCTCATTTGCT
>Ga0257120_1000359_pt1 | contig 34395 bp, 32 predicted proteins | sample SI106_10metaG_FD_190153 | JGI IMG/M metagenome (GOLD analysis project Ga0257120, IMG submission 190153) | Marine microbial communities from Saanich Inlet, British Columbia, Canada - SI106_10 | ecosystem: Environmental > Aquatic > Marine > Inlet | place: Canada: British Columbia | collected...
TGTTGCGGTTGAATCTTTAGCTAAGCCGGCTATCGAAGCGGTAGAAAGTGGCGAAATTCGTTTTGTACCAGAAAATTATAACAAGACCTATTATCAATGGATGAACAATATCCAAGATTGGTGTATCTCTCGTCAATTGTGGTGGGGACACCGTATTCCTGCATGGTATGACCAAGACAACAATGTTTATGTTGGTCGAGATGAAGCGGAAGTTCGCGAAAAACATAACTTGGGCGCAGACATCCGTTTACGCCAGGATGAAGACGTATTAGATACCTGGTTCTCTTCCGCATTATGGCCGTTTGCAACTATGGGCTGGCCAGAAGAAACGCCTGAGCTCGAAACCTTTGTGCCGAGTTCGGTCTTGGTAACAGGTTTTGATATTATCTTTTTCTGGGTCGCACGTATGATCATGATGACCAAGAAATTCACAGGTAAAATACCCTTTAAAGATATCTATATTACCGGTCTTATTCGTGATGAAAAAGGCGATAAGATGTCCAAATCAAAAGGGAACGTACTGGACCCGATTGATTTGATTGATGGTATTGAATTAGAGCCATTAGTGACTAAGCGCACATCTGGCATGATGAACCCGCAAGACGCGAAAAAGATTGAAAAAAGTACCCGCAAAGAGTTCCCTGAAGGGATCAATGCTTATGGTACTGATGCGTTACGTTTCACATTTGCAGCAATGGCCTCTACCTCGCGTGATATTAATTTTGATATGAGTCGCGTCGAAGGCTATCGTAACTTCTGTAATAAGATCTGGAATGCATCACGTTTTGTGTTGATGAACACAGAAGAGTTTGATACTGGAAAAGATGGTGGCGAGCTAACTCTATCATTAGCCGATGAGTGGATTATTGATCGTTTCCAACAAACGATTCATGATGTCGAAAAAGCGATGAACGATTATCGTTTTGACCTTGCCTCACAGGCGCTGTATGAGTTCACCTGGAATCAATTCTGTGATTGGTATCTAGAGCTGTCTAAACCGATTTTAAACTCTGAAGACTCAACGGATGCAGAAAAACGTGGCACGCGTCATACGCTTATCAACACCCTAGAGCAATTAATGCGTCTAGCACATCCATTTATGCCTTATATTACTGAGCAAATCTGGCAACGTGTTGCACCGTTAACTGCGGTAGAGTGTACCGACACGAGCATCATGATCCAGCCATTTGTACAGTACGATGACACTAAGCGTAATGCACAAGCTGCTGGCGATATCGAGTGGTTGAAACAATGTATCGTGGGGATCCGTAATATTCGCGGTGAGATGGATATCTCGCCGAACAAACCATTACCGGTATTAGCCAAAAATGTCAGTGAGCTGGATCAGCGTCGTTTAGCCGATGTGGCAACAGTACTTAACCGCCTAGCGCGAATAGAGAGCTTTACGGTGTTAAGCGCCGATGATATTGCGCCTGCATCTGCTACTGCGATGGTTGGCGAAATGGAGCTGCTAATACCTATGGCCGGATTGATTGATAAAGATGCTGAACTTGCACGTATTGCTAAAGCGGCGGAAAAAATTGAAAAAGACCGTGCGCGTACCGCAGGTAAGCTAGGCAATGAAAGCTTTGTCAGTAAAGCCCCTGCAGCCGTCATTGAAAAAGAACAAGGTAAGTTAGCGGATATGGATATGCAATTAGCTAAATTAGCAGAGCAGCGAGCAACGATAGAAGCGTTGTAGATAGCACTGAGATGATAATGAGGGATGACTTAATTAATATAATTAGTTGAGTTAATTAAATCTCAACAAGAGCCTGGCTTTGATAGAAATATCGAACTCAGGCTTTTTTGTGTCTGATAGCTTATGGTATCTAGCAAATTTGCTGCATTATATTACACGATGGAAACGCTGACGGGGGGTATTGAGGATAGTAGTGATTTTTGAAAACACCGTTACACTTGCAAAAAAAAAGGCCGGTCATCATTATGATAGCGGCCTTGTAGTTTGTTTATCAGCTCAAGCGTTAGTTATTGAACCGGCTCAATATACTGTGTTCCCCAACCGTCATAGTGGACTTTATTTTTATCCGCTATTTTGAGTAAGGTATCTAAATCTTCGATTAATGTATCGCGATTCAATGGGCGGGTTACCACCGCATCGAAACAAAAAATCAAACCGCCATCATCCAATGGCATTTCTTCGGCATCACCCACTTCAAAACCGGCTTTAAAAGCATCTACAGCCGCTTTTTCAAGCATATCAAAGTCTTGTCCTGCAAGATGGTGCTCAATGGTATAAGTACCGGCAGGATCGCTGCCATCACTAATCAGTGCATCAACAATCTCATGTGTAAAGTCTAGCCATTCGTCACGCTCGTCGATGTTCATTATACATCCCTTTTTGATTTTGGTTGAACGGTGTGGTTGTAAGTATCAGCAGTCTCATTCAGTTCGATTAAACGCTGTTTCATTTGGTTATGAAAATACTTAGTCCATTGCTTAATATCTTTACTCTCATCAAGGCGTTCGGGTTCATAGAATCTGATTAATACCGTGCCGTTGTCCCATCGATTCCATTTGATTTGTTTATGCGTGTCACTGGCACAAATCATCAAAATAGGTTTATCGGTTTCTTCGGCAATTCTAAACGCCCCCGTTTTGAATGGTAGCAAGCCTCGACCATTACTGCGAGTTCCTTCCGGAAAAAACCACACCGAAAAATTCCCATCAAGGATTTTTTTGACGGTAAGTTTTAGGGTATCCCTTGCTCTGCCTGAGTTGTTCCTGTCAATCATGATATTACCTGATAGATAATAAAGTTGACCGAAAAACGGGATCCATTTTAGACTCTTTTTACCCACCGTGACCACACCATCAAACGCGGCTTTGCATACGGTCATCAAGTCAAAACTGTTTTGATGATTGGCGATACATACATAGGTCTGCTCAGGATCGATGATTTCCCGGTTTTGTACAATGACTTTCAAACCCATGATTTTAGCCATTGAAGCATACCACTTACCGGCAAGCGCAACGCTGTTGTGATGAAATGGGCGAGTCAAAAAGAACAGAAGTAATAGTGTATTAATCAAAATAAAATACACAAATAAGGTAATAATTCGAAGTAAGGCTAACACGTGTACGCTCAAAAAATAATTTGCGCGCAAGTATACCTGAAAACTGCCGATAATACATACACGTTACTTTAATTTATAAGCACCCATGCTGACATTTGCCCATGACCACACTGAAGAAGACATATCACATGTGTACAAAAGCGGGCGTTTTTTGGAACACATGGATGCATGGAATGAAGCACGTAAAATAATCATGCAACATCATGAACGTTGTGATGGCAGTGGTTATCCTATGGGGCTGAATGCAGATGAAATTTGTACTGGAGCGATATTATTAGGGCTCTTAGATACATATTATGATTTGCATCATGCCGATTTAGGAACAGATAATGAAAACCTTGCTCAAAAACGCGCGTTAGTAGCAATAAATAAACACTACCAAGGCCAATTTTGCCCAGTTAGGTTAGGGCATTTTAATCAAACATTAGCGCGGGTATTAGTCGCGCACACTTAATTTTAGCGGAATTATCAATACCGGACTTAATGGATGTCTAATTCTTTGAGTTTACGAGTTAAGGTATTACGTCCCCAGCCTAAACGTTTGGCAGCTTCTTGCTTATGTCCATGGGTATGCATTAAGGCACGCTCCAACATGATCTTTTCAAACTCAAACGTCGCATTATTCAAAATACCATCTTGGTTAGTTGCTAATTGCTCATCAGTCCAACGTGCTAATAATTGTTGCCATGAGCTATCATAGACTGCACTAGGGAGGGAAGTACCATTGGGACTGTCAGTTTTTACCACATGTTGAGTCTGCAGTAACTCTGGTGGCAGATCGCCAGGTAACACTTCTTGAGACGACGCCATCACGGTCACCCAACGACATACATTTTCTAGTTGACGAACATTGCCAGGCCAGTCTAATCGGGTCATTAAGTCTTGAGTTTCGACAGCAAAGACTTTCATTTCAACTTCTAGTTCTTTAGCTGCACGCTTAAGAAAGTGGCGCGCTAACAAAGGGATATCTTCTTTGCGATCATTTAGCGCTGGGATATGAATACGGATCACGTTTAAGCGATGATATAAATCTTCGCGGAACAGGTTTTTTGAGACTAATTGTTCCAAGTTTTGATGAGTTGCAGCGATGATCCTCACGTCAACCGATACGGCTTCATGACCACCTACTCGATAAAATTGTCCATCAGCCAAGACGCGCAATAATCGTGTTTGAATGTCTAATGGCATATCCCCTATTTCATCCAAAAAGAGTGTGCCGCCATCGGCTTGCTCAAATCGACCTTTGCGGGTGGTTTGCGCACCAGTAAACGCACCTTTTTCATGGCCAAATAATTCAGATTCAATTAAATCGGCAGGGATGGCTGCCATATTTAACGCAATAAACGGTTTTTTTGCGCGTGGGGAATGCTTATGTAATGCATGTGCGACGAGTTCTTTGCCGGTACCAGATTGACCATTAATCAATACCGAAATACTAGAGCGTGCAAGCCGACCAATAGCTCTAAAAACTTCTTGCATCGCAGGTGCTGCGCCAATAATCTCCGATTGTAACTTGGCATCATCGGTGTGAACAACTTGTTTGCTCTCTTTAACGTGCGCTAGCGCACGTTGCGTCAAGCTCACCGCTTCAGTAATATCAAACGGTTTGGGTAAATACTCAAATGCCCCTGATTGATAAGCGTTAACCGCAGAATCTAAATCTGAATGTGCCGTCATGATGATGACCGGTAAGTCAGGATATTCGGCGTGGACTTCATTGAGTAGCGTTAGGCCATCCATTTGCGGCATTTTTACATCTGAGATAATGACTTCTGGGACTTGACCTGATTTTAACTGTAATAATAAATCATGTGGATTTTCAAAACAGCAAGAGGCGATATCAGCAGTGTTTAAGGCTTTTTGTAATACCCAGCGAATGGAACTATCGTCGTCTATGATCCAGACTGCTTCGTTGTTCATGCAGTTTCTCCGTATTTAGTGATCGGTAAAAATATCGCAAATTCAGTGCGACCTTTTCTCGATTCAAGTTCGATCTTACCGTTGTGGTGTTCAATTAAGGTTTGGGCGATAGAGAGTCCTAAACCAGAACCTGATTGTTTGGAGCTCACCATCGGATAAAATAAGGTATCGCGAAGTGCTTTCGGGACGCCAGGCCCGTTGTCATAAATATAAATAACAGCACATAGCGGGACTTTTTTTCCTAAAATAACTTGTTGTCTAGCAACGCGCGTTTTGATTTTGATTTTAGGTAATTTGGACTGCGCATCATGCAAAGCTTGCATGGCGTTTTTGACAATATTTAACACGGCTTGTTGAATCATATTGGCGTCAATATACACATCAGGAATACTAGGATCATAATCGCGTACAATATTTATATTATAATGATTATCGAGTTTAACTAACTGAAACACTGCCTCTATGGGGATATGGATATTTTGCCATGTTAACTGAGGTAAAGAATTGGGGCCAAGGAGTCGATCGACAAGTTCGCGCAATCGGTCTGATTGTTTGATGATCATTTGCGTGTATTCTTTTTGCTCGGGTGAAGATAACTCCATCGCTAGTAACTGCGCAGCACCGCGAATACCACCAAGTGGATTCTTAATTTCATGTGCCAAGCCTCTCACGAGTTCTTTTGCTGCATGTTGTTGTGCTGCTTGTTGATTTTCTTTACTAATACGCTTTTGTTGATCGATGTGTTTGGCTTCAATTAAGAGCAAATCTTGTTCTTCATTGTTAATATATGTCACGCCAATATCAAATAATAAAATACTTTCATCTAGCAAACATAGCTCAATTTCATTTTCACTAAAGTTTTCATGATGTTCAAGCGCTGCACGAAACCGTGTTTTATCTAAGGATGAAAACAACACAAAGTCATCGACGATATTGCCGTATAACTGTTTGCGTCCTGTTTTTAGAAAACTGAGCGTGGCTTGATTCGCATACTGCACTTCAAAGCGCGTATTTAAAACGAGCACAGCAGTAATTAAATTATCAAATGTTTTTTCGAATGAAATGTTCATAGTACCCACTATGCACCAAAAAAGGGCATCACGCTATTTATTATCCATTTTCACCGTTAACCAATGATAAAAAACCGTAAATTATCTAAATAATTTGCTATTTTGGTGCACGAAAATGGTATGTGTAGGAGACAATGCAATTACTTTGCCGTTTTCGTCCTTTACCAGTAAATAAATAGAGTGTGCGCCGCGTTCAACACCCGTTAAGGCCATTGCAGTGTGAGTGGTAGTTTTTTTGAGGAGATCATCAAGGTAGATTTCGTAAACGACATTGAGTGCCGAATGCGTTGCCCAGCTAATATGGACTTGTCCCTGTGTATTTCTAATTGTGGATTCATCAGCCGGAGTGAGTAACTGTATGGTAGGGGGAGCACTGAGAGCGGGTTGTGAAAACAGTATGCAGAGGCACAATAAAACACAAATGGCTAACTTGTGAAAGTTAAATACCGCTGCAAAAGATACAGTAGTCGATTCTAAGCATGTTGCGTTTTGATTGTCCATAGATGATCTTATGTAGGTCAACATCTTTAAAGTGTAGCTGATTTTGGTCAAAAAAAAAGCCTGCAAATGCAGGCTTTTGTATAGAAATTAATACTCAACGATTAAGCGTAATGCTTAGCAGCTGTAGTACATATCAAATTCTACTGGGTGAACAGACGTGTTCAATAACTCAACTTCTTGCTTCTTAAGCTCGATGTATGCGTCAATCATGTCGTTACTCATCACACCACCAGCAGTTAAGAATTCACGGTCTGCATCTAGGGCTTCAAGCGCTTGCTCTAAAGAAGAGGCTACGGTTGGAATTTTCAATGCTTCTTCTGCTGGTAAGTCATAAAGATCTTTATCAGCAGCATCGCCAGGGTGAATTTTGTTTTTGATTCCGTCTAGGCCAGCCATTAATAATGCAGTAAATGCTAAGTATGGGTTAGCTGTTGGGTCAGGGAAACGTACTTCGATACGACGTGCACGATCACTCGTTACATGTGGAATACGGATAGAAGCAGAACGGTTACGTGCAGAGTATGCAAGCATAACTGGTGCTTCGAATCCTGGAACTAAACGCTTGTACGAGTTAGTTGATGCGTTAGTGAATGCATTCAGTGCACGAGCATGTTTGATCGTACCACCGATGTAGTATAATGCTTCATCAGAAAGACCCGCATACTTGTCACCAGCAAAGATGTTTTTACCATCTTTAGAAATTGATTGGTGAACGTGCATACCAGAACCATTATCACCAACAATCGGCTTAGGCATGAAGGTTGCAGTTTGACCGTATGCATGGGCAACGTTGTGAACGACATACTTGTAAATTTGGATTTCATCAGCTTTAGCTACCATGGTGTTGAACATAGTGGCGATTTCGTTCTGACCAGCAGTCGCAACTTCATGGTGATGCGCTTCAACGGTTAAACCCATTTCTTCCATAACCAAACACATTGCTGCGCGGATATCGTGAGCTGAATCAACTGGAGGCACTGGGAAGTAACCACCTTTAACACCAGGACGATGTCCTGTGTTGCCATCTTCGTATTTAGTCCCTGAGTTCCATTTTGCTTCTTCGGCATTGATCTTGAAGAATGATCCGGCCATATCTGTATGGAAACGAACGTCATCAAACAAGAAGAACTCTGGCTCTGGACCGACTAAGACTTTATCACCGATACCGGTAGAGATTAAATACGCTTCAGCGCGCTTAGCAACTGAACGTGGGTCGCGGTCGTACCCTTCCATAGTTGAAGGCTCAAGGATATCACAAGTGACATTGATTTGAGTTTCTTCAGCAAACGGGTCAACTACTAAAGTAGATAGGTCAGGCATTAATACCATGTCTGATTCGTTAATTCCTTTCCATCCAGCGATAGAAGAGCCATCAAACATTTTACCGTCTTCAAAAAAATCTTCATTTACTTGGTGAGTTGGTATAGAAACGTGTTGCTCTTTACCTTTAGTATCTGTAAAACGAAGATCGATAAACTTTGCTTCGCTTGTTTTAATGAGTTCTAACGCCTTTTCAATTGACATTCTTTATCTCCAATTTAACTATAAAATTCTGTGGTCTGTGACCCGTTGTTAACTTTACGTACTAGGGCTTGCAAAATCACTTGCAAATTATATGCCATTGAATGAAACGCGGGTTAAGCGCAATGAATTCAGGATATAGAGTAGGTTACCCATAGCGGGCTCACCATTTTCATGCAGACATTGCACTATAATGGTGCTTTAGCTCCAATTTGGTGCGCAGATATTTCATCCTGCATGCTATGTTCAACAACGGGTCGTTAATGTAGAACATTTCGGTGTACAACTCCATAGTGAAATATAATTATTTTACCAGCAATGATATGCGGGGTGGATTAAACCAGTATGAAAGTCCTATTTTATTTGTTCTTGATCAAGGTAAAAACAAATAGACGATCTATACTCAAGAAGTCAGCAAAAGGAGGATAGATGATGTCACAACTCATACAAACGATTTTAGTCACCGTCAATACTGAACACAGCACGCATGTTGCGCTTGATAAAGCAGAGCAGCTCGCAAAACAAACTCATGCGGTTTTGCATTTGTTAACATCTACTTATGATTCGATTACTCAGTATTCTGATTTTTTATCGGAACCTCAATACTTACAGATACAGCAACACATGCTGTCAAATAAAGAAGCATTGTTAGATGAAATTGCGGATGAAATTGAAAATGATGGTGTGAAATGTATCAATCACGTCCGTTTTACCCCTAATATTGCTGATGCGTTGGATGATTTGACTGCAGCATTAGATATTGATTTGGTCATGAAGCGAAAAAGTGAAGATCTAGATCAAATTAATCCTTTTTACACGCCGACGGATCGTCAATGTATCCGGCATTCACACAAACCGTTATGGCTGGTAAACGACGATGAATTAACGTATCAATCCATTGTTGTCGCGATTGATCCTATCAGCGGGGATAAAGCTCATCAGATATTAAATGAAAAAATCGTCTTATTCAGTCGTTGGTTAGCGGATAAATATGATGCGAATGTCATATATATCAATGTCTATGAAGCCCCTATTCAGACTGTAGGGTTTGAAATGGCGGCAATTGCGTATGATGATTTGTTGGATAATGTTGCCCGACATCATGAAGAGGCAATGAACGAATTTGCTAAGGCTCATGATATTGATCCTAAAAATTGCATTGTAGACATGGGGGATCCTGCACAGATAATTGCACATAATTGTGACACTCATAAAGCGGATTTATTAATTATTGGGACGGTTGGACGTTCTGGGATCGCTGGGTTTTTTATTGGCAATACCGTTGAAGATGTATTAGGAAAAGTACACTGTGAAGTGCTGTGCATTCCGGCTCAAGAGTAGTGGTAATAAGCACTGAGATGTAAATGCACTGTTATTCTAGGGGAGTGAAGATTTAACAGTGCTAGTTTTCTCTATTTATTTATTGTAAATATTCGCTTATTTAGCAATATGTCTGTAGAATACGCGCCCATGATGCTGCGGGTGTTGAATATTGTTTACGCTTGCAGTCTAGTTTTATATATATAGAGAGTAAATTACATGTCTGCTACCCAGACCTCAATTGATAAGTTACGTAACATTGCGATTATCGCGCACGTCGACCATGGTAAAACTACCCTAGTTGATAAACTATTACAACAATCTGGTACGTTAGAGTCACGCGGTGCAGCAGAAGAGCGTGTAATGGATTCTAATGACATTGAAAAAGAACGTGGTATCACGATCTTAGCGAAAAATACTGCAATCAACTGGAATGATTACCGTATCAACATCGTAGATACTCCTGGACACGCCGATTTCGGTGGTGAAGTAGAACGTGTAATGTCGATGGCTGATTCAGTATTGTTATTGGTTGATGCGCAAGAAGGCCCAATGCCACAAACGCGTTTTGTAACACAAAAAGCCTTTGCTCAAGGTCTTAAACCAATTGTTGTTATAAACAAAATTGACAAGCCCGGTGCTCGTCCTGATTGGGTTATCGATCAAGTGTTTGATTTGTTTGATAACTTAGGCGCGACTGATGAGCAATTAGATTTTGATGTGGTTTATGCTTCTGCTATTAACGGTTGGGCAACCAACGATGTTGACGTTCCAAGCGAAGACATGACTCCTTTATTTGAAACTATCGTGAATAAAGTTGCTCCGCCAGATGCAGACCAAGCTGGTGCTTTCCAAATGCAAATTTCACAGCTTGATTATAACTCATACGTGGGTGTTATCGGTGTAGGCCGTATTACTCGTGGTTCAGTTAAAATGAATCAACAAGTGACGGTTATTAACGCAGCTGGCGAAAAGCGTAACGGTAAAGTAGGTAAAGTATTAGGTTACTTAGGTCTTGATCGTCACGATGTTGATTCTGCTTCTGCAGGCGATATTATTGCTATCACGGGTCTTGGCGAATTAAAAATCTCTGATACGATTTGTGATGTTAACCAAGTCGAAGCGCTTAAGCCTTTATCGGTTGATGAGCCTACTGTTACCATGACTTTCCAAGTAAATACGTCACCTTTTGCTGGTAAAGAAGGTAAGTTTGTTACATCACGTAACATCCTTGAGCGTTTACAAAATGAATTAGTACACAACGTTGCTTTACGTGTAGAAGAAATGGCAGATCCGGATAAATTCCGCGTATCAGGTCGTGGCGAACTACATTTAGGTATCTTGATTGAAAACATGCGTCGTGAAGGTTACGAGCTGGCTGTTTCACGTCCGGAAGTTATCTTAAAAGAAGTTGATGGCGTACTAATGGAACCGTTTGAAACAATGACGGTTGACGTTGAAGAACAACATCAAGGTTCTATCATCGAACAACTTGGTTTGCGTAAAGCAGAAATGACCAACATGTCTCCAGATGGTAAAGGCCGTACACGCGTCGATTTCGTTGTACCAAGTCGTGGTCTAATCGGTTTCCAAACTGACTTTATGACATTAACTTCTGGTTCTGGTTTGTTGTATCACACGTTTGATCATTATGGTCCACACAAAGGCGGTAATATCGGTACACGTAAAAATGGTGTATTGATTGCCAACGCAACGGGTAAAGCCCTAACTAACGCTATCTTTAACTTACAAGAACGTGGCCGCATGTTTATCGGTCATGGTGTTGAAGTATATGAAGGAATGGTTTTAGGTATTCATAGCCGTGAAAACGACTTAACCGTTAACGCCCTTAAAGGTAAGCAATTAACTAACGTTCGTGCATCTGGTACAGATGAAGCGCAAACACTAGTTCCGCCAATTGTATATACACTTGAGCAAGCACTAGAATTCATCGATGATGATGAGTTAGTTGAAGTTACACCAGTAAGCATCCGTATTCGTAAGAAGCTATTGACTGAAAACGAACGTAAACGTGCTGGTCGTCCTGCGAAAAACTAAATCTGTTTAGCTTAACAAAATTGATAAAGAGGTCGCATTAGCGGCCTTTTTTTATGGGGGAATGGTAATTAAGACACAATGAGTTGTGATGGTCGCAAAATACTGAGGTTCTTTCTAAGAAAATTTCTTATATTATTAATAAAAATAATGTTATAGAGTCTTAAATCTATCAAATGGATTTGATACCTTAAATTTAAAAACATTAAGGGTAGTATGAATGAAAATAATTAATATAAAATTTATGATTTTGGCGTGCTGTACCGCTTTGGCTTTATTTACCTCATCTAAATCAGTTGCTTTTAATCAAAGCAATGAAACTTTTATTATTCCATTTAATGGTACTCTCCATGATCATCAGGATTTTAGAATATTCTACATGCAAGATAGTATTGCTGATCGTTATGAGTTAGGTTTTCGCTATGATTTTGAGTCCTTTAGTGATGATAGAAAAGAAGAAGAGCGCTTAAGGGAAAAACTAAGGGAATGCCATGATCGTGCTGAACGCACACTTCGTAGTTGCCTCGACCGAGTTGCTGATAACGCACTAATTAGAGAGGCTGTAATTATTGCAGGCACTTTATTCTTTGGTGCCACAGCCACACCACCTGCAGGCGGTGCATTTGCTGCATTTGGCACTGCATTAAATGCAAGAGATACCGCAAAAGAATATAACAGCTGCAATTATGACGTTACTAGAAATAAAGCAGGGTGTTTATAAATTATGCTTTACTTTCACTACAAGACTCGCTTGGCAATTGTGTGCTGCTTTTGGGCTCCTCTTTTCATATTTGTGATTGGACCGTTGACGATAGACAAACTTTCGTCCCTCTTGAGCGTTCAGAACTTATTAATAGTATCATTTATAATGGTTTTGGTTAATTTTACTCATAACTACATGCTTGATAATAGTGCGACATATCGTGATAAAAATAAAAAAGGATTACCATTCTGCTACTATTTACCATCATTGTTGCCGTTGTCTGTGTATGTAATGCTTTTTTTTATTATTGCAGACACACATCAAATAAGTAACCTTGATAGTCCCATTAAGGTTTTTTCAAAGAATATGGTAACTGAGCATCGTGATGATGATAAATATACAAGATTACTAGCCGGTGATTTTGATGAAATATCTGGAAAAGAGAAGGCAACTATTGAATATTCAGATACTATCTTTAATGGTTCGTCTAAGTTTATTCCAATTTTCGATTCTGAAATTCCGCTTGCATCTCAAGTATTGTCGCATATATCAACTCAATTGCAGTTACTCAGCCTTGAAAGAAATAATCAGTCATTATCTGAATATCAACAGCAACTACTCACTGACAATATAGGAGTTGCTATAAATGCAATAGAGAATGATGACTGGCAAGCTTTTAAAACATTAATTGCAAATCTCTCAAATGAGATTGATGGAATGGATTCCGTAGCGTTAAATACATTACTGTTAAATGGGGCGCCATTTGATGTTGTCTCTGAATATATAAATAGGGGAGCTGAAGTTGCACCATCGACATTATTGCAGCTTGTAGGTGATAGTCAAATTGACTATCTTAATAAACTTGTGAATCTTGGCATTTCTATTGATAACAAAAATACAAGTGGTACATCTTTACTAGATTTATCTTTAATCTCAGGTGTTACTCCACAAGCATTTGAGTTCTTGATAGATAATTCTAAGCATGTAGCTGCCCTCAAGCCTGAATTAGGTATCGATACATTGGGAATTGCTATAGCCAATGCAGAGACTAATGCACCATACTCTTCTTACTATATTGAGCGTATTTTAAATGAAAATGCATCTATTACCGAACAACATTTTCAAATTTTGGCTGTACTAGAAAGAAAATCTCCTCATGCGTACGAGGAATTAACACTATTAAATGGTGAACTATTGAAAGGAGGTACGTAATTTTTATTCATCTATAATCGCTCGAATGACAATGTTGTTAACCATACGGTCACGTTTGGTTAATCACGGTAGTTGATGACTTCTCGACAAATTCAATATGACGGTTTTATTGCTACAGTCGTCATATATATCACCTTCATTCAAGTTATACCTGACTATAACCTTGTTTGAGCGCTTTACAACTGCCCTTAGGAATAGTTATTGAGTGTTAAGCTGATTTTTTCTTTTTTAGCAGTCCAAGCCAAAAGCCCAGTTCTAAAAGCACGCCCAGTGCGATAAACGCGATAGCGCCTTTAACCGTGCCGATAAAATAACAGACACAGGCCAGTAAAATTAAGCTGATGAGCATGATGGTTTTGGTGGTCGTGGTCATTGTATTCTTACTCCTCTTATTCCTCTAAGGTAAATGTATCCCAGTCTTTATAAGTAGCACCGCGTTCAATACCTTGCCCTGGCTCTAACACTACGGCATCACTTAGACTTAAATCGCGTTGAATTAAACCGCCGACTGCGACTAAATGTAAATCTGAGGACTCATCGGCAACATCATCACCGCAAGTAAATTGCCAATCGCCTTCAAGATCACGCGTGACTTGGAGTACTTTTGCATTGTCGTTTAACACATGTTCACACACAAAAACGCCAAAATCTTCACGGAACTTCGGTTTTTTTACACCACGATTAGCCATGCATAGCTCTCTTAATAAATTAAATTCAGCTTATTGTAATGTATCTGTGTTGTTTACGATATACTTTGAAAATATTAATAATAGGAAGCATACATTGATGTTTAATTTTGACGAACGCGTTGACCGCTCTGGTACTTATTCTTGTAAATGGGAAAAATACAAAGGCAAAGATATTTTGCCAATGTGGATCGCCGATACCGAATTTAAAGTTGCACCAGCGATCCAACAAGCATGTCATACCCAGATTGAACATGGTGTGCTTGGCTATCATTTACCGGCACAACACACGCCTGCTAATGATGCTGTGGTGCGTTGGTGTAAGAGCCAATATAACTGGGACATTCAACCTTCTTGGATTGTATGGACGCCGGGTGTGTGTCCTGGATTTAATGTCGCAATCCGTGCATTGTGCCAAGCGGGTGATAAAGTCTTAATTCAAACCCCTAATTATCCGCCTATTTTGGCAGCCCCAGCGTTTAATGACTGTACGCCTGTGCATATTGCTACGGTAGAAGAAAATGATGGTTGGATGCTCGATTTTGCAGAACTTGAGGCGCAAGCCAAAGATCCTAAAGCCAAGCTCTTTATCATGTGTAACCCGATGAATCCGGTGGGCAGTGTCTTATCGCAAGCGCAGTTAGATCGCGTCGCACAGATATGCGCTGATAATGATGTGATCTTATGTTCAGATGAGATCCACTGTGATTTGATCCTAGATGAGTTGACGCATTTACCGGCTGGGAATCATGTGCAATTACAGCATCGCTCTATTACGTTAATGGCAGCGAACAAAACGTTTAATATTGCAGGGTTAGGCACATCCTTTGCCATTATTCCAGATACGTCACTGCGCAATGCATTTAATGCCGCCGCGCGAGGCATAGTACCTTGGGTCAATATTTTGGGGTTAGTTGCGACACAATCGGCATTTACTAAATGTGATGATTGGCATGCTGCCCAGCGCAATTACTTAATTGGCAATCGTGATTATTTGGCTAAAGCGATTAATGCAATTGAGGGTCTAAAAGCACTTCCTGCACCGGCTACGTTTTTGTTGTGGGTTGATGCATCCCAATTAGATTTGGGGACGGCTAAAAATGTGCAAGACTGGTGTGAATCTCGTGGAGTAGGCCCTTCACCGGGTATGGATTTTGGTAATGAGCAGTTCTTCCGTTTAAACTTCGGGGTATCTAGAGATATGCTTGAAGAGGTTGTCGCTCGATTATCAGCCTAACTTAGCAAGGGCAAATGCTTAAAGTTAAATTAATGGATGTTGTTGACGCTACAGCATCCATAATTTATATGTACCTAGCCCAACCACTAAAGCCACAATACACCAACCTAAAATATTACTGATAATGCTATTGGTATGCTGACGCATAATGCGTTTGTTATTCACCACAATCAACAAAAACACCGCAATTACTGGCAACAATAAGGCATTAGTTGCTTGAGCGAAAATAATCGCAGCAATAGGTTTAATCCCGCTAAATGCGACTAAGACTCCAGATAATAAAATCAATCCAGCGACGATTTTAAAACTCATGTCTTTAGGTGATGTGGATAATCTTAATGCGCCGCATACTGCGTATGCTCCTGCTAGTGGGGCGGTAATCGCACTGGTTAAGCCTGCAGAAAATAATCCGATAGCAAAAAACAGTGTTGCAAAATCACCGAGTAATGGCGTTAATTGTAGGGCTAAATTATCGGCATTGGCTGCTAAGCCATGGGCAAAAAAGGTACTGGCTGCAGTACCCAAAATTGCAATCGTAATTAATCCTCCGATTGAAAAACTGATGACGTTTTTAATACGGTTTTCTTTGATCTGCGGGAGTAGATGATGTTGTGAACCGCTTTTAGCCAACAAACTTGATTGCATAAAAATATTGTAGGGAACTATGGTTGTGCCAATGAGAGCGATGATCATTGTGATATTCGACGCATCAATATTGACCTGTGTCATACCTGAAAATAACGCATCCAAATCAGGTCCACTACTGACAAATGCGGTAATAAATACTACGCTCATCACCATTACTAGAGTAATCAATAAGCGTTCAACCAAACGAATACTGCCGGAAGCCAACACTATTGCAGCAATAATAGAAATAACACCAAGCCAGTTGGTTAAGGGATATGTTGTGACCGAGGCCAATCCTAACGCCGCCCCAGTTATGTTGCCTGCTTCATACGCCGCATTGCCAATGCCGATAGCACTGACGACTAAGAGCACCATGAAGAGTTTTAACAGGGGTTGAGAAATTGTTTTATGTAGAGCTTCTGCTAAGCCCATTTGGCTTACGATCCCAAGGCGACTAGCCATATCTTGAATGACAATTGTTGCAAAGACCGAAAAGAGCAGAGCCCACATCAGGCCATAGCCAAATTGTGCGCCAGCTAAGGTTGCAGTTGTGACAGTACCAGGGCCAATAAAGGCAGCGGTCACTAAGAGTCCTGAATAATTAGAATGAGTATTTGAGTAGGAGCGAGACATGTTGTAGTTTTATATGTCAAATATAGCTCTACTATGCCACATAAATGGCGCCAAAGACAACTCTCGCTTGGATTAGGTATTCAAGCACCTTTCTTATATACTTCATATAAGGATTAATGAGGAAGTATTAATAAGGAAGTATTAATAAGGAATGATTCATGTCAGCTCACCGATTACCCCAAGCGCTGAATGATTTATATCGTCACCGAATACTATTGAACGGAATGCAGGACTGAGTGATCAAGTGGCGAGTTATCTACCAAATCAATTTGAGCAGTTTAAGCAACGGTAATGCCAATTAGATTAAAACGGTTTAACGATGGCCAAGATAACGATAGCAAGTAACACCAATACCGGCGCTTCGTTCAATATACGATAAAACTTAGATGAGCGTATATTACGGCCTGTTGCTAAATCGCGCATGATTTTATAAAGATAACCATAGTAAACATATAACCCGACTAATAATGCTAACTTTACATGCAGCCAGGTTGAGGCTCTAAACCAATCCATGCCATATATCGCAATCAACCACACACCAAAAATTAATGTTAATAATGCAAAGGGGGCAACAAAGAACCATAAACGACGTTGCATAACGTTAAATACTTTACGTAGATTTGGATCTTCATTTTCAGCAAAATAGACAAACAATCGCGGTAAATAAAATATCCCCGCCATCCATGCCACCATAAAAAAGATATGTAATGCTTTGATCCACAATAACGTCATGTTAGTTTTACTCTTATTAATGTTCTAATTTAAACAAATATGCATGCAATGCATTCCACGTTACCACACCATAAATACGTTTTTGTTCATGGCACATGATTAATACTGCACCGGAACGCTTTGCTTTTAATTCATCATAAATTTCTGCTAAGGTATTTTGATAAGAATATACAGGGAGTGCCGTGGTGGTAAAGGGCGTATCTTCTATTTCTAAATGAATATTCGGTTCAACCAAATGCCATACGTGCTGTTCAGCACTGATATCTGCATAAATCACCATATCCGTGGGATGTGCTTTAATATAGTCGATCATCGCAAGACTTTGAGCCTGGCTAAATTGAGTAACGGGCTCTTGGCATAATACTAACACCCCTGTTTTTTGTAGAGATTGGGTAATAGGGGAAAGCTTGTAGTTGAGTTCTTGAAATTCCATTTGGCGGATAAAGATAGAACGATTATTAAAAACCTGATTCGACACCACATAAGAAGGAACGATGACCAATATGGCTGGAAGGACAATTTCGGGGGCATAAGATAATTCCATCACCGCACTTAACGCCGCTAAAGGAGCATGCAATACTGAAGTTAACATGCCAGCTACACCTAGCAGGACAAAGCCATCGTGATGCTCAGTTGAACCCAAAATGGTTTCTAAAGGATACGCTAAAATGGCACCTGCAAACATGCCGATAACCATCACAGGTCCAATAATACCTCCAGGGATCCCTAAGCCAATAGCCACTAACGCGAGGATAAACTTAGCGACGAACACGCCAATGAGTAAGCCAATGGCAACATCTTGATCAAATAACTGGTGCACAGCTTCAAATTCTGCGCCCATTGCATCAGGTACTAATATACCAATGCCACCGGTTAATAACGCCGCTAATGCAAAGCGAGTCGCCATTGTATAGCGCTGAAAATGTTGCATTACATTCATTAATTGGCTGTTAAATCCAGCAGCTAATGCGCCTAAGCCCATACCAAATAATACTAAGTAGACATAAATAACTTTATCTAGATCGGCAAAAGATAAAAATAAGAGTGCTGTTCCTTCGCCAAATACTAAGCGAGACATCACCGAGCCTATTGCAGCTGAAAGCATTATTGGAATAAATATATGAATGCGATAATTACGCATCACCACTTCCATGACAAAAATAACTGCTGCAAATGGCGTGTTGAAGGATGCTGAAATACCGGCAGCAATACCGCAACCGGCTAGAATTCGAATGCAGTTATAAGGTAGCTTTAACCCATCGCCAACAAAACTGGTACCGGCCGCACCAAGATGTACTGATGGACCTTCGCGACCCACAAAAAAGCCACTAGCGAGGGCAAGCATACCACCAAAAAATTGATTGATGGTGGAGCGTAAAGGCATTAAGCCAAAATTGTTTTTAATGCGATGTATGACAAACGGGATCCCTAAACGGTAATGAGCAAATCCGGTTATTGAGGCGACTAAATAAATGCCAATGACACCCAAAAAAGGCAGCATAAAACGTTTATACCAAGGTAATTGGTCGTAGGCGCCGAGTTCAGGTAAAAGTTGTAATTGAATATATTGAAATGACAGGCGAAATATAATGATGAGAGTTGCCGCACACAAACCGGCTATGACCCCAAATAAGCAAAGTTGCCATGAGGTTTTGGGATACGATAATGTCAGGCGAAGCGAATCAAGCATGTTGTGTTTTCACAAGTCTGGTATAAATCTTACTGATTAATCATACGAATAAGTGGCATAATATCATAATGTTGCGAGAAACAAGCTAATCAAATAGGACTAGGCGTGGATTTTTATCAATTCAGACTTAACAATAGTGCATTTCGGTTTTATACCCTAATCGTGCTTTTCATGTTTCTAATGCTGTATCTGGGCTATGAGTTAGCAAACTATAGTAGCGAACAAGAACAACGTAATACGCAGGTTATGAGTGGCACGATTGCTCACGCGCAAGCAGAGAACCAGCGGTTAAATCAATCATTGAGCCAAATTGCAGTTGAACTTGCTTTACAACAATCAGCACAAACGCTAGTAGAAGAAAGCTACGCCGAGTTGATTGCCGAAAATCAATCATTACAACAAAAAATAGCCCTGTATGAACTGGTGTTAGGTGAAAGTGAGGCCGCTGGCCCGTTCGCAATCCATAGTATCAGCGTAATGGCATTACCTGAATCACAGCATTTTTTGTTAGACATGTTGTTATTACAAGGGCGTGCGCTTAAATCGTTAATTAATGGCAACTTAGTCATCATTCTTATCGGTACGCAAGATGAGCAGCCCCGAACTTATGCGTTGGAGGATTTATTGGCTAATTCAATATTCATAGAAAATACGGATACGTCAATGCGCTATCGCTATCAGTATTTTTTAGAAAAACAATTTGTGTTTGCTTTACCTGACGGTTTTATTCCTCAACAGCTAGAAATCAACACTGATGTCTATCAATGGAAGCGTAAACGTGACAGCTTTACACAACAATTTACTTGGTCAGAATTAATTGCACCGAATACTTGATGAATTTACTCAAGTATTAGATAATCAAGTTAATTACTACTTAGGATACTTTGTTTACCATGACTGTAGAAATGGCACTCCCTATTGAATTTTCAGAATCGGCAGCAACGAAAGTTAAAACGTTAATCGACGAAGAGAACAACCCTGAACTTAAACTGCGTGTTTATGTGACAGGAGGCGGTTGTTCAGGTTTTCAATATGGTTTCACCTTTGATGAGAAAGTCAACGAGGGTGACATGACGATAGAGAAAAATGAAGTAACGTTGGTTGTCGATCCGATGAGCCTACAATATTTGGTAGGTGGAACGGTTGATTATATTGAAGGGCTAGAAGGCTCACGCTTTTTGGTTAATAACCCTAACGCAACCACGACGTGTGGCTGCGGTTCAAGTTTTTCTATCTAGACTTTTATGGCTGTCTTGGCTATATGTAAATAACTCAAACAGTGTGTTAGCGATGGCCCCAAGGGGTTTTGGTACTAACCACTGGTTGGGTTAAATCAAACACAACTTTAAATTCAAATCCGGCACGTGTTAAGCGATAGGTAAACGTATCAGGATAGATAAACACTTCCCATATATTAGCCAAACTCTGTGGATAACCTAACTCAATAAATAGCGCTTGTGTAAACACATCCACAGGAAAGGCTTGTGTGTGGGCTGAGCCAAGCTGTTGTGTATGACCGCCATATAAGGTTAAATCATCATGGCTGCCATCTTTATGACGATGATCATGTTTGAGCAATAACCCGCCACCTGTTTTAGTGAGCACCCAAGTACGAGATGCATCCGCTCCAACATAAAAAGGGATCTTGATTTGCGTATCTGAACATTCACGCACATGCATTAATAACTCCGCATCAGCAAAGCGGTCACTACCAGATGTATCAACTGCGAGTGTACCCGTAAATGCTTGACCACATAACCGAGATATAGCGGCAAAAAAATCATTTTGTTCAGTGGCAGTCATTGCAGTGATCGATTTTGCCGGTGGATATTGTTCGGGACTCGATAAAACTGGTGGCGGAGGGCTGAGTGCAGCACTAGCCGACATAGATAATGTGAGCATGGCTAAAGCGCATAATAAGGCTGCTGAAATCATAGCTCCAATCCTAATTAATTTGGTTCTGACCCTAATTATTCTGTTCATTAATAGCCTTGCTCCCAATTCATAATATAGTGTGGTGTTTGACCTTGCGTAAAGCGTGCAAGATTATCGATAAAAATCTGCATAACATCATCAGGCACTGAAATCGCAGCGGTATGCTGTGTCACAGTAATGCGTGGATGATGCCAAAATATATGTTCTGGCGCTAACGGTTCTTGTGTAAATACATCGAGTACCGCAGCAACGAATACTTGTTGCTCTAACGCTGACAATAATGCCTCATCAGCAATAACGTTGCCTCGTCCTGCATTGATAAATAACCGAGGTTGAGGTGATAACCCATCAATGAGATCTTGGGTTATAAACTCTCGTGTATGTTGGGTATCGGGTAATAGATTAACTAAGACATCACATTGTTCTATAAACTCATGCCGTTGAGCGTCAGTAAACATGGGAATATCCTTGAAATCAGTCGGCGGCGTTGCACGTCGCGATAAGCCAATGACGTTAGCATTTAATGCTGCCAACACTGGTAGCATTCCGTTGGCAATATGCCCTAAACCTAAGATCCCAATGGTTATTTGACTGATGCTAGCAATGTGGGGCGGTTGCCATTGTCGCTGAGTTTGTAATACGCGTAATGATGTATGTTGACGCACGTGCGCCAATATATAACTCAGAACATATTCACTCATCAACTGCGCAAAAATTCCTTTAACACCGCTGAGCATATAATCTTGTTTGGGGTGTTGCAGAAGTGGTGCATTACCTGCCCAAGCGGATTGGCACCATACTAGGTTGGGAAGGTGGTCAATGACGTGGACCGCCAAATCGGGATCGGCTAATAAAATACTCACTTCATTGGCTTGATGATGTTTGATTACATCTTCGGGCTGAGCTGTACTTAGTAATAAAGTGACATCTTGGATTGCATGCTGCTGACTCCATAAATTAGCATAGCGATGAGCATCGCGTGATAAAATAACTAACTTAAGCATACGTTTTAGCTCCTAAAATCACGGATTTTTTTGCCCCTGTTACCGCTGGCGAATTCGCTGGGATCTGTGCATCGTAACAATACGCTAACCAAGCAAACGCCATGGCTTCGATAGCATCGGCATCATAGCCTAATGAGTGCATATCGGTCAGGGTTGCGTTTTGCTCCGAGCACAGAGATTGTAATTGTTGTAATAATGCCGCGTTATGTACGCCACCACCACAGATAATCCATTCACATTTATGTTGGTTGGCTTGTCCAAGTTGTTGTTCGTGATCAGAGCGATCTCCGTGCTCAGGTGACGCCAAGTGCTTTGCTATCGCTTGAGCAATCGACACGCTAGTTAACTCTACCAGTGTAGCTTGCACATCTTGTGGGCTTAGTGCAGGAATCAATGTTTGGTAATCGGCTAGCTGTTGCTTGAGCCACTGCAAATTAAAATATTCGCGCCCCGTGCTTTTTGGTGCCGGCAGTGCAAAATACGGATCGGCGAGCAGCTTGTTTAATAATATTGTATTACATGTTCCGTGGCTGCCCCATCTGCCATCAATGTCGATAGCATGACCTGTGTGAAGTTCAGACCAACTATCCAGTAATGTATTACCTGGACCGGTATCAAATCCGCGAGTAATACCAGTTGGGCTGGTCGGCAATATGGTGACATTGGCGATCCCCCCGATATTAATGATGACGCGTCGAGCCACGTTTGTCGGGTAAGGCATGAAAAGGGCTTGGTGAAACGGGGGAACTAATGGCGCACCTTGCCCGTCATGTGCTAAATCATTCGCTCTAAAGTCATCCACGACATCAATTTGGGTCAATGCAGCCAGTAAGGCGGCGTTATTAAGCTGTATCGAAAACGGAATGAGCGCGTCTGGTGCATGCCAAATGGTTTGCCCATGACAGCCTATCGCTTTAATGCTATCAGGCGAAATATTCTGCTCTTGTAATAAGGTATTAACGGCCTGTGCAAAAGCACATGTAAGGGCTTGTTGTACTGTGCCTATCTTTGCCACGCTGTGGACTAAATCAGGCTGCATCAGGGCAGCCAATGACTCGCGTAATGCAGGTTCAAAAGGTACCGTATGCGCGCAAATAAGTACAATAGACATATTGTGTTGAATATTAATGAGGGCGACATCAATGCCGTCTAAGCTAGTGCCTGACATGATCCCGACATACAACGGCATAACGATCCTTAGTTAATACTCGCAAGCATGATGCGTTTATTGTTATTGAGTAATGCTAACCGTTGTTCGGTTAATTGCATAAATGCATTTTTTTCATTTTTGTCGATAGGTTCGGCTTTGGGTAGTGTCACCGTTCGTGGATTACGATGCACCCCATCGACTAAAAATTCGTAATGTAAATGAGGGCCTGATGACATACCGGTAGAGCCTAACAAGCCAATGACCTGACCTTGTTTAACGATTTCACCCTTCTTTACTTTACGTTTAGAAAAATGCAGATATTTGGTCACGTAACGATCGCCATGCTGTATAAACACATGATGGCCATTAAATTTATCGTAGGTGGACTTAATCACGCGACCTTTACCTGCTGCAACAACGGGGGTACCTGTCGGTGCAGCATAATCCGTACCGCGGTGGGCTTTCCAGCGTTTTTGTACTGGGTGGTAGCGTTTTTTGGTAAAGTTTGAACTGATATAACGGAAATTAACTGGCGCACGCAAAAAGCTTTTCTTCATACTACGCCCATTTGGGGCATAATAGCTGCCGTCGGTATGTCGTATCGCTTGAAATACCTCACCTTGGTTGACAAACTCCGCGGCTAAAATATCCCCAAAGCCGATGAAGTCACCGTTGACATAGCGTTCTTCGTACATGACATTAAAGGTATCTCCTGCGCGTATTTCCATAGCAAAATCAATATCCCAACCGAAAATATCAGCAAGCTCCATAATTTTATTATCGGTCATGCCTGCTTTTATTCCGGCATTCCAAAACGATGATTCGATTTCACCTTGGGCAAATGTAGGCTTGCTGTATACATCGGCGGTTGCAATCATCGACGTATAATCATCATCAGATTTACGGGTGATGATTAAGGTTTCAGTTTCTGAATATTCATAGATTAGTGTGTTAATTTTGCCACGTTCGTCAAACGTAAAGTTTAAAAATTCACCGGGCATCATTGTAAGTAATTTTTTGGCGTCTTTGCCTGCCCGTGAAACATGATAAGTATCAGAGGCACTCAAACCGACATGCTTGAATATTTTGGCTAGGTTGTCGCCAGATTTAACTTGATAAGAGATGGTTTCGGATGTGCTTGGCGCTGATTCTACGTTAGAAGAGCGGACAGTCGTCTCATCAATGACTAGCTCTACGGGATACTTGATACCAGGCTGTAATACTTGAGAGGTTGCGTGACGAGAAGCATCAGCACTAAACAACATGCTAATGGTCAAAATAAATACAATAATAATGAGCGCCACTAACGAAATTTTGTGTGGTTTAGGTAATGTTTTGATTGTCTGAGAAACCAAAGCAAACTCCTCATTATGATAAGTAATGTAAGAATATCGCTATTACTGTTTAAATTCTAGTGTAAGTTATGTAAACCTGCTGATTTTTAAAGGTATACATAAAAATACTTTTACAAAAAATAGCATACGTTAAGTCTTTTCATCTGACTGCTAGACAAGTAAAATGTTCCTATAAATTCTATACTAAGTGGAAACAAGATGTCTGATTGGCAAAACGCCTTTAATGAAATAAAACGCGGCGCAGATGAAATTCTTATCGAAGATGAGTTAATTGAGCGGTTAAAAGAAGGTAAGCCTCTGAAAATTAAGGCTGGTTTTGATCCGACTGCACCAGACTTACATCTTGGTCACACAGTATTAATCAATAAATTACGCGCGTTTCAACAATTAGGTCATGAAGTTATTTTCTTGATTGGTGATTTCACCGGATTGATTGGCGACCCAACGGGCAAAAATGTGACGCGCAAGCCACTTTCTAGAGAAGATGTCTTGGCGAATGCTGAAACCTATAAAGAGCAAGTATTCAAAATCCTAGATCCGGCTAAAACGACAGTACGGTTTAATTCTGAGTGGATGGACAAGTTAGGCGCAGCTGGCATGATTAAGTTAGCAGCGAGCCAGACAGTTGCTCGTATGCTTGAACGTGATGATTTTAAAAAACGCTACAGTAATAACCAGCCTATTGCCATTCATGAGTTTTTGTATCCATTAGTGCAAGGATGGGACAGTGTTGCATTAGAATCGGATGTTGAGCTTGGTGGTACCGATCAGCGTTTTAATTTGTTGATGGGACGTGAGTTACAAAAATCTCAAGGACAACGTCAACAAACGGTCTTAATGATGCCATTGTTAGAGGGGTTAGATGGCGTTCAAAAAATGTCTAAATCACTCAATAATTATATTGGTATTACGGATGCGCCAAATGATATGTTTGGTAAAATCATGTCTATCTCGGATGAGTTGATGTGGCGTTATTTTGATTTATTAAGTTTTCGTCCGATTGAAGAGATTGCCCAGTTAAAAATCACCGTTGCTGAAGGTGCTAATCCACGTGATACCAAAATTGAGTTAGCCAAAGAAATCATTGCACGTTTTCATGACGATGCAGCAGCAGAAGCTGCACACCAAGATTTCATTCAACGTTTTCAAAAAAATGCCATCCCTGATGACATGCCTGAATTGACCGTTACCTTAACGGCAGATGGAATGGGAATCGCTTCACTATTAAAAGAAGCGAGCCTGGTAGCCTCTACGTCTGAAGCCATGCGCATGATTAAGCAAGGTGCGGTCAAGATTGATGGTGAAAAAGTTGATGATCCTAAGTTACAACTTTCTGTTGCTGGCGAAGCGGTCTATCAAGTCGGCAAACGTAAATTTGCTCGTATCACGCTAGCATAAATATCAATTGTATCCTGCTCTTGATCTTAAACTGAAGCAGGGTGCAATTTATAACGTTAGAGGATTGAACATGATAGCTCAGTGGATTATTTAGATTATTCTCTTTGAGCAATCATTGCTTGGTATTCTGCTAATTTAGCTTCGGCTTGTTCGCCAAACAAAATCTCACATGCTTCAAGTAAACCAGGGCTAGTAAGGATCTCGCTACTGCGTAACACCATTGAAATTTTAGAACGACGGCGTAAAAAATCATCCAATTTAGTTATCATTTCTCTGCGTGCGGCATAGTGTAATTCAGCACGAATATACTCTGCGTTATGCATCAGCTGTTCGGCTTGTTGTGGATCGCGTTGGATCCCATCAATAATCTGTAACGCATTAATATCATAGCGACGCCATAACCTCGTAGACAATAGCTCTGACGAATATACTGGAGTTAGTGCATCAAGGTTGATCAACGCTGCTCGGTCTAAAAAGGTTTGTTTGTGGGCATCACTAGATTCACCGTACCATTTGGCATGCGGATTGGGTAGTGGTATATCAAATCCGGCTATCGTATCTGCGATCTCGTTACCAACATTAATACAGTCTGTCAATTTGCCACCAAATATACTCACCAGTCTTTTGGGTGTATTGACATCCACTGCATGTTTACGTGACAGTTGCACCCAATCAGAGCTACCGCTATTGCCTTTAACTGCCAAGGGACGAACGCCACACCGCTCGGAGATGACATCCGCCATCGTGAGAGGTTGGTCTAAGTTTAATAATGCATTGACGTTATCTAAAATAAAATGGCGATCGGCATCGGTGACAACCGGATTAGGAGAGTCGACTTTATCATCAGTGGTGCCAATGCAGGTTTTTTGTCCCATTGGAATAACAAAAAACAAACGTCCATCGGATGCAAAAAACGCTAATACCTTGTCAACTGTGGTCAGCTTATTCACAATTAAATGAACGCCCTTAGAAAAAACATGATGATGTTCAGTCTTGTTCTCTAGTTCAGCATTGAATGCATCGGCAAACGGGCCACAGGCATTGATGACGCTTTTGGCTTTAATCGCGATAGGTTCACCGCTGATTTCATCTTTGACTGCGACATGCCAGATATTATTGGTAAATTGAGCATCTTGGGCAGAAACGTAATTCGTTACAACCGCACCATTATCCATTGCCCCACGAATAAAATTAAATACAAAACGTGCATCATTATCATGTAAAAACGCATCTGAATATTCAAAGCCACCTTGAGCATTACTGGTATCAATCACGGGCTCACGGGCTTCAATAGCCGCAGAGGATAAAAACTCAGGAAAACGGGTAAAAAATCGTCCCATGATCCAGTACAACAACGTACCTAAATAGACAAATAATGCAGGAAAACGAAAGCCTTTTTGTAGTGTCGTCAAAAACCGAATCTCTTGCACTGTAGAAGGATAAGATTGCATCAAGTGATTGCGGCTTTTACACAATTTATTGACGAGCAGATATTCATGCGATTCAAGGTATTTGATCCCACCCCAAGCTAAATTGGAGGAATGCGAGCTCGTTTCTCCTGCAAAATCGCCTTTATCAATGACGGCCACTGAGAGACCTTTTTTTGATAATGCAGCAGCACTAACAGCGCCATTAATACCGGCGCCAACGACTAATACATCGTATGTTTGAGCCGATAATTGAGTCAGATTGGTATCGCGTAAATTCATTGAGTTGTCATTACCTTGTAAACAAAGACTTTCCATTTTTCATATTTATCATATAATTTAAACTAGAATTACTAATTTTCAAACTATTTTTCGCCTTTTTGTACACTAAAACTGATTGTAGTGTAAATTATTGGTTATAAATACGGCGCGGTTTTGTTTCAATATCCACGTAAAGTTTCAAGTGAAGGTTCAATATGACTCAAGGTATTCTATCGATTGATCAAGGTACGACATCGACCCGCGCGATTGTATTTGATAAGCAAGGCAAGGCACTATGTAGTGCTCAACAAGAATTTACCCAGTATTTTCCAGAAAATGGCTGGGTGGAGCATGATCCTGAAGAAATTTGGCAAAGTACCTTAGCCGTGTGTAATACCGTCTTAGAACAAGCGATAACAATGGGTATTGATGTCATGGGGATTGGGATCACCAATCAACGCGAAACGACCTTAGTTTGGAATCGCACAACCGATAAGCCAGTTTACAATGCGATTGTGTGGCAAGACCGGCGCACGGCATCAATGTGTACCGAGTTGACAGAGAAAGGCGCACAAGTTACTGGGAAAACCGGGTTACTCCTCGATCCGTATTTTTCAGCCACCAAGATTGCGTGGATCTTAAATAATGTGCCAGATGCACGTGCCCAGGCTGAGCGTGGCGAATTGGCGTTTGGTACAATAGATACATTTTTAATTTGGCGTTTGACTCAAGGTCAGTCCCACGTCACAGACACTACCAATGCTTCTCGCACTAATTTATTTAACATTCATACTATGGACTGGGATGTTGAGTTGTGTGAATGGTTTGATGTGCCTCAAAGTGTATTACCTAAGGTGCTGGATTGTGCCGCTGACTTTGGTGTAACGGCAGTGGGTGTGTTGCCAATGTCACTGCCTATAGGCGGTGTTGCCGGCGATCAACAAGCAGCCTTAGTCGGGCAATGTGGTTTTCACAAAGGTGCATTAAAAAGTACCTATGGCACTGGCTGTTTTGCATTATTAAACACAGGGACTGAGCCACTTGCATCAACCTCTAAGTTATTGACGACCGTGGGATACTCGCTTAATGGTCAGACTCACTATGCGCTTGAAGGTTCGATATTTACCGCTGGCGCCAACGTACAATGGTTACGTGATGGAATACAAGTGATCGACGATGCCAAAGCCTCACAAGTCCTTGCTGAGTCGCTCGATTATGATCATGGCGTAGTCTTAGTGCCAGCATTCGCTGGTCTTGGCGCGCCGCATTGGCAGCCGAATGCACGAGCTGCGTTGTATGGTATGACGCGTGATACGTCTAATGCGCACTTTGCTCGTGCGGCGTTAGAAGCCGTGTGTTATCAGACTAATGATTTGTTAAATGCGATGGCCGAAGATGGGGTGCAAAGTACGTCAGTATTAGTGGATGGCGGGATGGTTGCCAATGATTGGTTGTGCCAATTTTTAGCTGATATATTACAAGTTGATATTCAACGTCCGGTTAATATGGAGTCAACCGCATTAGGCGCAGCGTTTTTAGCAGGGTTACAGCTTGGCTTGTATACTGATGTAGAAGAAATCTCACAGTTAAAAGCGATTGAACGCGTGTTCACACCAAATATAGATCCGCAAGTCCGTACCGTGTGTGTAGCGCGCTGGCAAGCAGCGGTGCAAAGCACCTTGATGTTTCATCAAGCCTTGTAGTGTCTTTGTCGCGGCTAAGTAGTTAATCAGCGGTTTTGTCCATGTCTTTGCTGATTTGTTTGCGCTCGTTGAGTACTTGGTTTAAATGTACATTGAGCGCTTCCATTGATATGTGGATCTCTCGGACCGACAATACCAAAGATATTAATAACAACACTAAACTTATGCCAAATACCCAATTGGCAATAAACATATAATCCATGTAAATAAACAACATGGTCAATACACAAAAGAAAAAGCTCAACACACCCGTTTCTTGCATCCAACGAATGAGTTTTATGCGTTTCCGAAAATTTTGAATTTGCAGCATGATCGCTTCGTGTTCATGATCCTGAGAAAACTGTCTAGTCAGGCTTGAAAGTGCCAAGAATCGGTTGGTAAACGCTAATAATAATAAACTGATTGCGGGAAATAACATGGCGGGTGTGGTAATACTAAGTTCCATAACTGAATGATGTCTTTATGTTGGCTTAAATGAGCAGAATCAAAAATACCACTTTTCGGCTAAAATGTCATTGTCTTAGTCGCTTCACACATCCGCACTATCTCAGCCAAAATTCGAGGCGTAAAACGATGCAACAGATCTGGATTCAGTTGTACAATCGGCGCATTGATAACAGCCCTGTGTGGTGCCCAAAAATCCTCAATACTCGATAACGGTTCTTTTGCGACATTGATTATATAATCGGGTTGTTGTCGCAATACATAGGATAATGATACTTGTGGATACGCAATCTCACTATGTGCAAAAATTTGCTTTAATTGGCATAATGACAATGCATGATTAGCCCAAGCCCCTTTACCTATGGACATTAATGGGGTCGCCCAAGAATAATAAAACACGGATTGCTCTTCACGGTCTGCATATTTTTTCTTTAATTGGAACAAATTTTCGCTATATTTAGACGCGATAGCTAGCGCATTCGTAAGCACCGTAGATGACTCTGTTGACGCGTCCAAAAACTCTCCTAGGTCTATTATATTTTTAGCAATATCATCCAAGGTGAGCGTTTGTAAACTTAATACATGTAAACCCAACGCCTCTAATTTGGCAATATCTTGCGGTTTATTGCCGCCATGCCATGCGATGATATGAGTTGGCTGGAGCGCCAAAATCGCAGCAAAATCCAATCCGGTATAACTCGCCACTGATGGGTATGAGGCAGCTTGTGCTGGATAATCAGAATAATCACTGACTGCAACAAGCCTCGATTCTTGTTCCAATAAAAAGACTAATTCGGTTAAATGCGGTGCTAGGGTGATGATCCGCATGGTTTTTGCTGTGCTTGCATAACTAACGCTAATACTAAGAATACAGCACATCATAAAAAAATTACGCATTACAAACGGATCTCCAATAATAGCCATGCGATAAGTGAACATAATAAAATATAGGCACATAACCAGATGGGTTGAAGATATAATACCCGTTTAATATGATCGAGTTTTAGCGTATTGAGACTGCCGAGTTTAGGTTTGCGAATACGTAGACCTGCATAATTATATGCACCGGATAACTGTGCATCGATGATCCAACCATAGAGAGTCAATAGCCATGTGGCGGGTGTCATATTTTTAGAAGTGATTAGCTGTTGTCGCATAGTTTTATTAGGATTAAATACAATAATCATGATGCTATATAATACTACCGCTGGCCATTGAAGAAGTCGTATAAGAGTATTCGTCAATTGACCTATACCACGCCACTGTCCATATTTAGGGTTCCAAGAAGCTGCCAGTTCGTAAAGCAAACGATAACTTAACGCGACCCAAATATTGGTAAAAGCAAACCAGAATATCACCACTATTTGTTGGTAAACATGGCGCAAAATCAGCATTTCGGTGGTTGCTTTAGCAATGCCTAAAGGTGAGAGTTGCGCCACATCACGTAATACAAAACCATTAAGGGTATCACGTGCCAATTGTTTTTTATCTTGAGCGATATAGTGGTAAATACGTTTTGCCGCGTGGCGCAGTTGCCATTGCCCAATACTTACCCATAACAGGACGCCAATTAAAATATTCTGAAATTCGGCTATTTGAATAATAAACCATAAAATAGCCATAATAGGCACAAACAACAATAATGCGCTACCCAGGGCTAATACACTATTGGCGTGACTAGGCTGAGCAATAATAAGCTTACCTAAGCGATGATTTAGTAAATTGAGAAGGGCTATTGGGTGGACTGCTTTGCGCCAAGTAACATGATATTCGAGCAGCACGGCAGCACTGATTAACCCAAATGCTAAAAAAGCAGGATGGGTTAGCCAGTGAGGAAATACCAAATCAGACAACAATTATGCCGCCCTGATCAATGCCATAACCAGATTTGCAGAGTTAACCGCTGCTTTTTCTAAATACTCTTCAAAGGTATGCGTAGACTCTTCATTCGCTAAGTCAGAAATACAACGGATAACGACACAACGGGTATTCGCCATATGACAAGCTTGTGCAATCGCAGCACCTTCCATTTCTACGGCTGCAACAGTAGGAAATAAACTGGCAATATGCTGAGTGTCGGCCGCTTCACAAATAAATTTATCACTGGTGCCAATCAATCCTTTAATCGCATTAATCTCATTAAATTCAGCCACTTGAGTTAACGCAATAGCAATAAGTTCAGCATCACATGTAAACCTTGCAGGCATCCCTGCGGGTTGGCCGTGCGCATAGCCAAAGTTAGTTAAATCAACATCAAACTGGACTAATTCATCGGCAATCACTATATCACCAACTTGCAGCTGCTTATCATAGCCCCCAGCTGAGCCTGTATTAATGACCACATCAGGGGAAAATGCTTGGGTTAACACGCCTACAGCAAGGGCGGATGCCACCTTGCCGATACCACAACGTGCGACCATGATTTCATGTCCCGCAAATTGACCCGTATGACATGTTAAATGCTGAATAGTTGACGTAGTAGATTGCGCTAAAGACTGGGTAAGTAGGGTGATTTCTTCATCCATCGCCCCTAAAATTAAAAATTTCATAGTAAACACTCTGCTAAACAAACACTAAATTATGTTTGGAATAAATGATGCTGCGATCATATCATAAAAAAGCCACGTGACCGCAAAAAGCAAGCACGTGGCGAGTAAGGAGAAGTAAACGAGTTATGCAGCAATCGCTTTAGTCGAGCGAAGCGGTCGAGTGGGGCGCTTTTGCGAGGTAAATATAGGTTGTTTGGTTTTGACTTTACGGTATTCCACTAATTTGGATTCGATACATTCTCGGATCTCTGCGGCGGTATATCCTGGTTTTACTTTAATGCGTACATGCGCCACACTAGCGGATTCTAAGGCGCCAGATACAAACCAATCCCGTTGAGTTTTGTAGCCTTCTTTTTGTTCTTTACCTTTAATCACTGGACCTTTGGCGCTAACCAAATCAATCGCAATCAACGGGCGCATATCTTCTTTGTCGCATAGAACAAAATCAAGTTGCTTGGTACTTGCTTTATGCTGTGCGGCTTTAGATTGTTTCGATTGACTACGAGGACAAAGTACGTCAGCTAACCGTACGCGACATAAAATACGAAACTCATCGCCAACGGCTTGCTCTAACAACAAAATAAAAGAACGTTCAACTGGGGTAAATAATTGTGATTTTCGTTGAAACGGGACGTTGATATCCGGTTGACTCATTTTCATGACTGCCAGTGCCATCACGATCATAACCATGGTTAATATAATTGCTAATTCCATCTTTGACTCCTCACAATACTAAGGTCAGTTTTTTGACTAGTTTGAGATAAACCGGTCACTGATTCTTCTAAAGCAATTGCAGTGCCCAAGTGATTAATTCATACTACAAAAACAAAAAAGCGACGCAATCAATGCGCCGCTTTAAGTTTGTTAAATACAGTCTGAATGTTATAAAACGCTTAAACGCCTATGTAATCCATCATACCTTCAGCGGCTTTACGGCCTTCAGCGATAGCGGTTACTACTAAGTCAGAGCCGCGAACCATGTCGCCACCTGAGAAGATCTTAGGATTTGAAGTTTGGAATGGATAGTTACCATGTTCAGGTGCACGCACACGTCCTTTTTCATCTAAGATAATACCTACGTCACCAAACCAAGGCGCTGGCGATGGCGAGAAACCAAATGCAATAATAACCGCATCGGCTTCTAGGATATGTTCAGAACCTTCTATTTTAACAGCACTGCGACGACCGGCTGCATCAGGTGCACCCATTTCGGTTTTAACCATTCGCACACCGATAGTATTTCCAGCATCATCAACAGCGATGTCAAGCGGCATTAAGTTAAACTGGAATTCAACCCCTTCTTCTTTGGCGTTAACGACTTCACGGCGTGAACCAGGCATGCTAGCTTCATCACGACGATACGCACAGGTCACACTTTCTGCATTCTGGCGGATAGAAGTACGTACGCAATCCATGGTGGTATCACCACCACCTAATACGACGACTTTCTTGCCTTGCATATCAATAAAATCAGCGGGTGATTTTTCTAATCCCATTACACGATTAGTATTAGCGACTAAGAATGGTAAGGCTTCGAATACACCAGGAGCAGCTTCATTTTTAAATCCACCTTGCATTGAGGTATAAGTCCCCATGCCTAGGAAGACTGCATCATACTCAGACAATAAATCATCAAACGGAATGTCTTTGCCAATTTCAATGTTTAAACGGAACTCAATGCCCATGTCAGTGAATATTTCACGACGACGTTGAATAACGGTTTTTTCTAATTTGAATGATGGAATACCAAACGTCAATAAGCCGCCGATCTCTTCATAACGGTCAAAGACGACTGGCGTTACGCCATTACGTACTAAGACATCAGCACAGGCAAGACCCGCCGGTCCAGCACCAACAATAGCGACTCTCTTATCTGTTTTAATTACGCCAGACATATCTGGACGCCAGCCCATTTTGAATGCGGTATCAGTGATGTAAGTTTCAATACTGCCGATCGTTACCGCACCAAAATCGTCATTAAGGGTACATGCGCCTTCACACAAGCGATCTTGTGGGCATACACGACCACATACTTCGGGTAATGAGTTGGTTTTATGCGACAGCTCAGCCGCTTCTATGATGCGACCTTGGTTAGCCAAATCAAGCCATTGTGGAATGTAGTTATGTACGGGACATTTCCATTCACAATAAGGATTACCACAAT
>Ga0257120_1000361_pt1 | contig 34204 bp, 36 predicted proteins | sample SI106_10metaG_FD_190153 | JGI IMG/M metagenome (GOLD analysis project Ga0257120, IMG submission 190153) | Marine microbial communities from Saanich Inlet, British Columbia, Canada - SI106_10 | ecosystem: Environmental > Aquatic > Marine > Inlet | place: Canada: British Columbia | collected...
TGCCATTCCAGCTTCAATATCAAATGCGGTATCAATTTCTGGTTGACTAAATCGGACATTAGCCGATTTACTGCCGCCATTATAAACATCAATTGTCACCGGATAATCACGCCCAATTACAACTGGATCTTTATCTGCATAAACCTCAATTCTGACTCCCAAAAGATTCTGCTTGACCTTCTTAGACATTTCAACAACGTATTTCATATCCTGAGCTTGTGCCCACATATTACGCTGTGCCATTTTTCTCTCAAAATTGGTAACGAATAAATCATAATTCAAATCTTGGTCAACAAAGCTGTAATTATCAATCATCGTTTTAAGCGCATCCTTATGTTCGGGTGAACTTGCCCATATCCCCTCATATCCGTCAAAAAGATCATCATTCCAATCACCTTTTAGCAGTTGTAAATATTCGAATCGTTCACCCCTATCTCTAGATGTGCCGAAGGCTTGGCATCGATGCTTGCTTCTTGCCAAGGAGGCAATTTCATTCACACCGAGTCCAGAAATGGGATTGTACACTCCAACATTAACCTTCAGTATTTTTTCGTCTTTTAATTCTTCGTCAGATTTGTCTGCCAGTTCCTTTCGCCACCAGCTGGATGTGTTGAAGTATAAAGATTGAGGCTGCCATATCTCTACTCGGTCAAACTGTTCAGTATAGGCTGATTTATCACCAGCCAAGTCAAATGCTTCGGCAGCTAAAATCGCAGATGCTTCATGATGTCCATGCCCCGCATTTCTATCTGGCGGAAAACGAGTAACAATTATTTGCGGTCGGTATTTTCTGATGGCATAAACAACATCTGCTAAAACCTCATCCTTACCCCACTTTTCAAAACTTTCCTTCGCAGACTTGCTATATCCAAAATCTACGGCTCGGGTAAACATTTGTTCTCCGCCATCAATTTTCCTCGCCTCCAAAAGCTCATATGTTCGAATTACGCCCAAGGCATCGCCCTTTTCATCACCAATTAGGTTTTGACCTCCCTGGCCTCTTGTAAGAGACAAATAAGCCGTCTCTATATTTTTCTCATTCTCTAGCCAAGCGATTAATCGTGTGTTTTCATCATCGGGATGAGCAGCTAAATAAAGTACTCTGAGTCCTCTATGCATTTTTAAAAGGTCCTTATAAACCTCGGCACTGCCCTTGAGTTCGTAGTCTTGAGCATTCGTATTAGAACTAATAATTGTTAGCGCAAAAAGCACAGTGAAAATTCGGAGCATGGTTGTTTTTAGAAAAATTTGAGCCCAAAGAAACGAATTGCGCGGTGCGAATCGTTTGTTTGTACCTAGATGAAATATTTGATTTCAACCATTACAGCTACGCTACTCATTTCGTTTAGCCTCAATTCGCTCTCACAAAGGGCATTTGAGCAATTGGCTCTGAGTAATCCTAAACAGTATAGAGCTGAAATTGAAGGCAAACTTCCAATAATAGAAACACCTGTTTTATCATCAAAAGAATCGACCAACAAGTTGCTCCTAGAGAACGGGTATGCTCAATACACCATTAAAAATCCAGATGACTGGCCTCCAAATCAAGAAGGTCAATTCAAAGCCACCGATGTCAGGGTGATTTTCACCAAGTATCCAAAAGACAGTGCCTTTTGGCTAACAGACTATCAATGGCTACTAAGCAAAAGGTTAACAGCACTTTTCGATTTAGATAGTAATCTAAACTCTCTAGATATCAATTACTCCATCTTACTGCAAACCGATTGCGACAATGAATTTGAAACCATGCAGCTATTTCATGGAATTGAAATTACCTATGAACCTTTGGATGACTCAGACCTGAATAGCAAGGAATTTGATGATTCAATTACTATCGCTCTCGATCAAATTGTAATGAAAAACAGCTCGTCTATAAAGCGTTTAAAACTGTTGATGTATCAGAAACGATATAGCATGGATTCAACTGTATACAAAGCTATTGACAGAAATAGAGCCTGGAAGAACTCTTTACTAATTATGGATTGGACGGGTAGCATGTACGGTCATGGTGCTGAGGCTTTGCTTTGGCATGCTTTAAATGAACCCATCAGTAAAATTGAAAATGCGGCATTTTTCAATGACGGTGATAAACTAAAGGACCGAAAGAAAATAATTGGTTATACAGGTGGAATTTACAGCACAAAAGCCAAGCCTGTTGATCAAGCAGTGAAGCTTATGCGCAGAGTAGAGAAAAAAGGCAATGGAGGTGACAGCCCCGAAAACGATATGGAAGCGATTTCAGAATCAATAAAACAAGTTGCGGATGAAGAAAATGTGATTTTGGTTGCTGACAACGGAAGCTGTATTCGTGATTTTGTTCTTCAGCAATGCTTGACCAGACCCGTTCACATAATTCTTTGCAATACCAAAAACGGAATCAATCCTCAGTATATAAACCTTGCATGGAAAAGTGGCGGCAGCCTACATACCAAAAAATGGGATATTCATAATATTCAAGAATTACTCGAAGAAGACAAATTGCTTTTAAACGGTGTGAAATATGTTGTATCCGGAAATGGTTGGATTATGCCGGCTAATAGAGAAGATAATTACTTCGCTTTTTGTGATCAGTACTACTCATATCCAAAAAGGGTAAGACCGAAAAAGCGACAAAAGGAGCCAGATTGCTACTTTACCGAATAATCAAAGACCAGTATCACAAACATTATTCACAGCAACAATTAAACTTGACATAACCCTCCGGGGTTCCTTTGCATTTTAATGGATCATTAGACTTCTAAAAGCGCTTTATCCGAAAAGAACAATAAATGGCGAACATACCTGCTTGATGTGCCGAGCATTTTATAATTTACCAGCATATTTTATTTGTTGAACTTCCGCAACCTCTTCATGATCGGATTTGTTTTAATTACATCTCTTCATGAGTCACAATCTCAGTGCAATAATCTGCTTGAAAATGGAGACGCTAGTGCTGATTTAACTGATTGGAGTTTTAGCAGTGGAGCTGGTCAGACATGGGAATTGCAAAACCATGGTTTCGGTGATGCGTTCGTATCTTCCTATGAATGGTGTACAATGGAGTAAACGATTGACCTCATCGGGTTAGGATTTACCGCACAATATCTTGATTAAAGCTTATTACTGTTGAGGCATTTGGAGAAAGTCAACCGATTGAAAGTAACGAGACTGCAGATGGTCGCGCTCAGAACAGGCGAGTTGAAATAATGATTTTCGAATAATCGATTTTTAATAACAAGCCACCAATTATTTTTACTTCGTCTTCATAACGACAACATTTACCTTGCATTCAAAATCTCATATATGAAAACTGTATTGATGTTTCTTACTCTCTTCTTTCTAGCGTTAACTGGTTACACTCAGGTCGAAACATTCGTGCATGTTTCGGAGGAAGAAGAAAAGCTGGTTGATCTTTTAGCAGAGAAACCTAGAGAATTTAAAACGAATTACTATTTGGCTGCATATTACTACAACAACGCGGTTAGCTTATTAGCCGACCAAACCGCTGGTGCAATACCTGGAGTTGAAGGAGTTGATAATGAGATTGTCAGATTGTTCAATGCAGCTCTAAACCCTGCTCTTAACGCCTACGAAACAGATAAGAACAATGAACTGGTTCTTGAAATGTTGAGCGGAATCTACTTTAGAATTGGTGAGATGGACGCAAAGGAAAAAATCGACAAAAAATTAAACAAGCTACGCAAGTAAGTTCTGTTAAGGTTGAACTCAAAAGCCCTCGTGATTGTTTAATACAATTATGAGGGCTTTTTTTGTTGGTACGAATTCGAATAGAAAGATTAATGAAGACATTAAGGAGATCATCGGTGATGCTTATGATGTTTGGGAGCTATTGAGCATGCCCCCAGTTCGGTCTGGAAACTTGATTATACATGAAATACTTCTTTATGATATTGCCTTCAATGAGAACCATCAGGAGCTCTGGCATTGCAACATTGAATTTTATAAGAAGGGTATTCTTATCAGTATTCGGGGAAATAATGAAATCTATTCTTGGTGCATACCATTCTATCAATTGAGTATCTTTCAGTCGACACACTTGACAATTCATAGTAATGGTTTTTTTATTCGATTAAAAAACGCCTACTCCATAAAACAGGAGTTCTTTCAGGAATTAATTTCAAAGAAGAATGATTTCTCATATCCTAAATAAAGTGCAATGAAGAAAATCATCTTCATGACGGGAGTAACTTCTGGTTTCGGGATTGTTGCAGCCAAAGAATTGTATAAGCAAGGCAATCATTTAATTATTGCAGACCGTAATATGAAAAAGGCACAAAAGCTCAAAGACTCATTTGAAGCGAATCAAAATGGCAGAATTGATATCATTAAATGTGATCTGACTTCGCTAACGTCAATCAAATAGGCTATACAAAAAGTTCAAAACACCTATTCGCATCTCGATCAGCTAATTAACAATGTAGGAATATGGGTGAAAGCTTTTAAAGAAACAGAAGACGGCATTGAAGAGACCCTTCAAGTTAACCTCATTGCCCCAAATCTACTTATGAAAGGCTTCAAAGAGCTTTTAAGTAATTCAACCCAGCCGCGCATAATTAACACGGCATCAGGTCTCCACCAAGGAGAAATGAATTTTAGTGACATTGAGCTGCGAGATAGATTTAGCGGATTTAATGCTTACAAGCAATCTAAGCTCGGAATCATTCTTTTAACCCGAATTTTCGCGAAGGAAGAGGGAAACATAGCCTATTACGCTCAACATCCAGGAATGGTTAATACAAGAATTGGCCGCGAGTTAGGACCAATTGCAAATTGGATTTTCAGTCTCTTAGGAATCAGCCCTGAAAAGGGTGCTGAAACTTTGCTTTATCTATCAAGCGTCAATTCTGCAGAGCTAACTTCCGGGGAATTTTACGCAAAAAAAAGAAATCAAAAAAATTACTGATGAAAGCTACAACATGGATTCTGCAGCACGATTAATTCAAAAGCTCGAAATCAAGCTGATCTAGGGGATATTATTGAAAACAGCTTGCACGTCATCGTCCTCTTCGATGCGGTCGATCATCTTTTCAATATCCACTAATTGCTCTTCACTAAACTCGATTGGTGAGGTTGGGATTCTTTGAAGACTCGACTTTTCAACTTCAATAGTTAAACCTTCTAAAGCGGTTGATAAGGTACCGAAATCAGTATAGTCACCAGTGACATATACCGTTCCATCATTCTCTTCAATATCTTCTAAGCCAGCGTCTATAAGCTCTAGCTCTAGCTCTTCTAGATCCATTCCCTCACCTTTCGGAAACTCAAAAACAGCCTTTCTGCTAAACATAAACTCTAAGGACCCTGTAGGCACTAAGCCTCCACCAGCTTTGGTGAAATAGTGTTTAACATTAGCCACCGTTCTAGTGGTGTTATCTGATGCACATTCCACAAATACAAGCACTCCATGCGGACCTTTGCCTTCATAGTTTACTTCAGTATAGCTTTCAGCATCTTTTCCTGAAGCCCGTTTAATAGCAGATTCAATATTATCCTTCGGCATATTCTGCGCTTTCGCGTTCTGAATTGCCGAACGCAAAGAAGCATTCATATCTGGATCTTCCCCACCCTCCTTAGCTGCCATGGTTATGGCTTTTGCTAATCGCGGGAAAATTCTTGACATCTTATCCCATCGCTTCTCCTTGGCTGCTCTTCTGTATTCAAATGCTCTTCCCATTTCTTTCTTTATTGTTCTGCGAATGTAAGTCGCTGTTCAAATTTGAACAAATATGATTCATCAGTAACTTTCGACTCAACAATTACACCTTTATAGGTATTGTTGGAGATAATTATTGAGCGTTTTTTTGCAACAGATAGAAACCAATCAAAGACTCATGTGTTTCCAAAATAATATTGAATTTATATGACGAAAAAATTGCTTTCCATATTTATCATCCTGTTTGGCTTTTTAAGCATGAACCAAGCGGCCGAATCAATTGAAGATGCGCGTATGCTCATCAACTTGATGGACTATATAGCCAAGGACTATGTGATGGCCGTAAAAGGAGGACAGGTCGTGAATGAATTTGAATATGCCGAGATGGGTGAGTTTTCAGCTACGGCCTCTGAGTTTGCCTTAAAGCTAGCCATCGATGTAAATGACGAGCCCAGTATTCCTGTTCAAGTGGAAGAATTGAAGCAACTCATATCAGATACTGCTAATTATGAAACGGTTTCCGCCAAGGCTCGATCAATTAAGAACCAGCTTTTGGCTATGAACCTAGTATCATCATATCCGAGCAAATTGCCAGATTTAGCTTCAGGGGCTGAGATATTCAAGGCACAATGTGCAAGTTGCCATGGTGCTACCGGAGCTGGAGATGGTCTTGCAGGGGCTGGCTTAACTCCGAGTCCAACCAATTTTACAAACAAGGAAATTATGTCTGGTGTTGCTCCATTTCAATCCTTCAACACTATAAGGCTAGGAATTCCGGGTACGGGCATGCGCGCCTTTAATGAATTATCAGACGATCAAGTTTGGAATCTCGCATTCTACATCGCGAGCATTCAGCACTTAGACAAGAGCTCATCCAAACCAAAGTTGAATTTGAGTCTGGAAGATTTGGCAACACTCAGCGATAACGAGCTAAGAAGCAAATTTGATGGAATTGATCTAGCAGGTCATAGATCGAACCCAGTTGCACCATCGAACGATACGAAGTTGGGGCCAATCGAATTGACAAGAACTCTATTGAGCAAGTCTCAGAAATCATATGCCGATGGTGATTTCGCTCAGGCAACGCAATATGCCTTGGATGCATATCTCAAAGGCGTTGAGCCTATTGAGCCACAAATCATGGCCTCTGATAATAAGCTCTTTATGGAGCTAGAAAGCAACATGATGGGAATCAGGGCGAAAATTAAAGGTGAGGCGACAACCGAGGAATTTGACATGGCAATCGCTGCGGCAAACATCAGTTTAGACAAGGCCGAAGAAATTGTTTCGCAGAAATCAAGAAGTCTTGGAATGACAACATTCATCGCATCTAGTATTCTAATTAGGGAAGGTTTAGAGGCGTTTTTTGTGATCCTCGCCATTCTTGGAATGCTCCGATCGGTAAATGCACCGCATGCAATAAGATGGGTACACGGTGGTTGGCTAGCGGCCGTTGGAGCGGGTATTATTGGTTGGTTTTTTGCCGATTCATTAATGGATTGGAGTGCAGCAAGTCGAGAACTTATGGAGGGTCTCATTGCGCTGTTTGCTGTCATAGTGCTGCTTTACCTTGGTTATTGGATGCATGGAAAAACTGAAGCCGCCAAATGGAAGGAGTTTGTGGAGACAAAAATCAAAGCGCTGGTCAATAAGAACAGTATGATTGGCTTGGGAGCCTTTTCTTTTGTGGTTGTTTTCAGAGAGTCCTTTGAATCTGTTTTGTTCCTTTCATCATTGACAGCAGATGGGGAAGCTTCAAGTAAAACCGGAGTTTTCCTTGGCTTTGTTTTATCAGCTGGAACCATTCTATTCATTGCTTGGGCGATACTTAAGTGGTTTAAGAAATTACCCATTAGCAAGGTCTTTTTGTACTCTTCTATGGTAATCTTGGCTTTAGCATTTGTACTTGCTGGTCAAGGAGTACATGCTATTCAGGAAGGTGGATTTATCAGCATTAACTCATTCCCCATTAACCTGCGATTTGGCACGCTCGGAATCTACCCAACCTATGAGTCCATACTAACACAGGCTGGTATATTGGGATTGATTGCGTTACTCTGGAAGTTTAGCTCATCGCAGATGACAAAAAAACCGGCTTAAGTATATTAAAGCGGAAATAATCTTCCGAAGGATGCGTTTTTAGTAAAAATCAATCAATATGAAAAAAGCATCTTTCATTTTCGCAATTGGTATTGCGGCAGTCCTTATCTCTTGTGATAAGGATGAAGAAACAGTAACAACTTATATCTATGCACAGGGCTTAGAAGAAGGTGAATCGGCAAAACTGTTTATCGATGATGAATATGAAACCGAGCTAAGTAATTTGAACGAAGAGCCACAATTCTGCGATGAAAATTCTCTTTCAGATTGTTACATTGTTGAATTACTGCATGATAAGCATGACTATCGTTTAGAATCCCAAAAGAAAAAAGAAATTTGCTCGGGATATGTGAAGTTCAAACCAAATAGAGTGAGCGCTGGCGCCAATCATGGACAAAGCGGGAAAATGCAAAGCTCCTCAGACAAAGACCAAAAGCGAGTGCTCATCGGTTTAAATTCGTCCCGAAAAATGCCCTATGATATTGAAGATTGCGAATAATTCCCTAAGAACATTGTGAAATGGCTGCATACTCGTGCGGCCATTTCTATTTTTGACCGAATGCTACGAAGCCTAATTCTCCTGTTTGTTCTTGTCATTTCGACTGAGACTTATAGCCAAACGCCTGGCACCAGAGAATGGAGTTATCATTTTGGCTATCTAAGTAACAATGCAGTTAGACCCGGCTTCAACTATGGTGTTGAATACGGACTTCTAGAATCGGTGAAACTTAAGTCAAGAATCAGAAAAGGAAGAGGTGCTATTAACATGGTTAAAATACACCAACTGGTCGCTGCTGGTAACATTGGAGTGCTTTGGCATCCAGAAACGAGTACTTCTCTCCTCAACACCTACACCATTGAATATCGAAAAACGACTCGCAGAAGAATGCAGTATCAATTGGGCATCGGTGGAGCATATATGCGTTCTTTTTTTCCAAATGCATATGAAGTAGACCAAGATGGTGAGGTACATTCAAGACCTCTTGGTAGTGCTGGATATTTTGGACCAACAAATTTTATTGGTTACGGCCGCTATCGAATATTCCCAAGAACCTTTCAATGGTGGCATGTGAGGGTTGCAGGGACTTACTTAATTGGATATAACGCCTATATCACCCTCTATTTAACAGCTGAATTGAGACTTGGATTTCATAAAAAACCATCGGGAGAATGAGGAGTTTACTAATCACATTATCAGTCCTGACTGCATTCACAAGCTGCCAAAAAACAGACTTAGGTGGCCTCAGAGAAACAATATACGCTAAGAACAACGGTGCTGACATGCCCATCTACGTTCGAGGAAATGGAGCAAGCAAATGCTTCGTGATATTGGTTCATGGAGGCCCAGGTGGAAACGGACTTGAATATAGCGTTGGAAAGTCTCAAGAGCTGATGGAAGAAGAAATGGCCTTTGCCTATTGGGATCAGCGAGGTCAAGGAATGGCGCAAGGATATTACACATCCAATGAGGTGACGGTTTCACAAATGGCGAATGATTTAAAAGCCGTTGTGCTAACCATGAAGGCCCATTATGGTGATGATAGTAAGATTTTCATAATGGGACATAGTTGGGGAGGCACTTTGGGAACTAAGTTCATGATTGACTCCAATAATCAGCAGTTGGTTTCTGGCTGGATTGAAGCAGATGGCGCCCATGATATTCCTAAACTTAATATCGATGGTGTTGAACTTTTTCGGAAGGTGGCCGCAGAACAAATAGCAGAGAGAAATAGCACAAATGCGTGGACAGATATACTCGATTGGGCAAATGATATAAACACCAATTCCATTTCTGTAGCTGAGGGTGGTGAAATAAACGAAAAGGCTTATGAAGCGGAGGAGCTTCTTCTAAACGATGGCGTTCTTGCAAGTGGCGACGACAACAGCTATGCCCCACTATTGAGCCCGACTAACCTTCTCACAAGCACTATTACTGGAAACTTAACATCTGGTCTATTAGATCCGGAGGTTGAATCGACTTCTCTTACTGACAGTTTATATAAGATTGCGATTCCTTGCCTTTTTCTTTGGGGTAAATACGATTTTGTGGTTGCACCACAACTGGGAGTTGATGCCTACAACCTGGTTAGCTCCACCGATAAAACATTAGTTGTTTTTCAAGAAAGCGGCCACTCACCAATGGTAAACGAACCCGAGCTTTTCGCTCAAGAGATCATCGACTTTGTAGAGAAACACAAATAGACTACTCCTCTCCTTTTTCCTCCCAAATTTTAACCAAATTGACCAGTGTCTCAACAGCCTGTTGCATGTCTTGAACGCAGGCCCACTCCATTTTACTATGGAAGGCATGCTCACCAGCAAATATGTTTGGACAAGGCAAGCCCATAAAGCTCAATTTGGATCCGTCAGTACCACCTCTTATGCTTCCTTTTCGCACCTGCAGCCCTGTGCGCTCAATCGCTTCTACCGCAAACTCTGATACTTGCGGACAACCGTCAATCACATTTTTCATGTTGCGATACTGCTTCGACACCTTAAGGTCATACTTACAATTCGGGAAATCCTTCATCACCTCTTTCAAGTGGCTCTCTAATTGATCCTCATAAGTCTTCAAATCTGCATCTTCAAATGATCTTATTATAAAAATAAGCTCCATAGACTCAACCCCACCGTTCATTTCATAAGGATGCACAAAGCCCTCGCGTTGGTCAGTGGTTTCGGGCGACCAAGAGTCATTTGGTAAAGATTCAATAAATGCAGAGGCAGCCTTCAATGCACTTTCCAATTGCCCTTTAGCAAATCCTGGATGCGTGTTGACTCCATTAATATTAACTATTACCATGTCAGCCGAAAAAGTCTCGTCCTCAAAGGAACCAAGGGCTTCTCCATCTACCGTATATCCGTACTTGGCTCCTAGCTTTTCTATATCCACCTTATCGGCACCACGTCCAATCTCTTCATCTGGAGTAAATAGAATTCGAACTGGCCCATGTTTCACATCAGGATTTGACATAAAGTAGGTAGCCATGTCCATGATCTCAGCTACACCGGCCTTATTATCCGCACCAAGTAGCGTTGTTCCATCTGATGTTATGATATCCTTACCAACCTTGGTTCTTAACTCTAGGTGCTCAGCCGGGTCTATTTGTACTTCCGGATTATTAGGAAGCTGAATGACCGAACCATCGTAGTTTTCGTGGATTGTGGGTTTCACATCCGCTCCACTAGATTCTGGCGATGTATCCACATGTGAGCAAAGACAAATAGTGGGAATATTCTTCTCCGAATTACTTGGAATAGTAGCGTAGACATAACCGAAGTCATCCAACTCAGCGTCTTCAATCCCAATGGAATTCAGCTCTTCAACTAATAGTCGACTTAGATTCTTCTGCTTTTCTGTCGATGGAATATTCAAGCTGTGTGGGTCGCTTTGAGTATCAATTTTCGCATATCGAATGAATCGATCAATCACTGAGTAGTTGTGCTCCATGTCTTTTCTTCTATACCACGATTATAACAACTAGAGCTGGAATGTCTAATGATAAATAATCATTCTATCATTGTATTACATCAACTAACATGGTACAGTACAACCCAAAAGACTGGTTCGGTCTAATTTTCAAGTTTCATAAATCGGATACATTTCGCACGCTCTTTTGGGTCATGCTGAGCATTGCGCTTTACTCATTTGGTGCAGTTTACTTTGAGTTGGAGATATTGCACGTTGAACCAAAATCAGTGACCGTGATGCACACGTTATTGGGTTTTGTTATCTCGCTGCTGCTCGTATTTAGAACCAATACGGCCTATGATCGCTGGTGGGAAGGCCGAAAGCAATGGGGAGCCTTGGTTAATGTGAGCAGAAACTTTGCATTCAAAGTAATATCCTTCGTTCCAGAATCAGATTCGGCATTGCGAGATAGATTACTCAATGCTGACGCTTGTTATGCAGATGTTCTTCGCGGTCATTTGAGAGAAGTTTCAAGAGCGGAACTGGTGAGTCGAGTATCTAGCGATTTGGAAACCAATGAATCCATGCATCATGTGCCAAATATGATTGCTCAAAACATGCAAAAGGATGCATTAACCGCGTATAAAACGCACGAAATCAGCCAAGCAGCGTATTTATCTATGTTAGAGGACATCAACAAATTCACCGATATATGTGGTGCTTGTGAGCGAATTAAAAAGACTCCTATTCCTTACAACTACAACATCTTCATTAAAAAATTCATCTTCGTTTACATCGTATCCATGCCCATTGCCTTCGTGAGTGACTTTCACTATTGGACCATTCTTGCCACCGTATTCACATTTTACACCTTGGCAAGTTTAGAGCTCATCGCAGAAACCATCGAAGATCCTTTTGGACTCGATCCAGATGATTTACCAACGGATGATCTGGCAATTACGATCAAGAAAAACATTACAGAAATCAGAAATCAATAGACATGGCCTACGATCAAAATTTAGCCGACCGCTTAAGAGACGAACTAGATGCTCAACGCGCTCAATACGAAGAATTGAACATGATGGGTGGCCTTTGTTTCATGATTGATGACAAAATGTGCGTTGGCATTGTTGGCGATCAATTAATGGCTCGAATTGATCCAGATATTTATCAAGATGCGCTGACACGAGAAGGAGCATCTGAAATGAATTTCACAGGCAGAGCCATGAAAGGATTTGTGTTCGTAAACCCAGAGGGTGTTGATATGGACAACGACCTGGCCTATTGGGTTGAATTGTGTCTTGAGTTTAATCCTTTCGCTAAGTCGAGCAAGAAATAGCACCTAAGTATTGTAATTTGCATTGCGCACCTTTGCTGCATGCAATCAATTATTGATATTCTCGAATCGATTAAACCGATAATCGATGTGCGTACTCCAGCAGAATTTGCGCAGGGCCATATCCCGAATGCTCAAAACATTCCTCTATTTACCAACGAAGAGCGACATGAGGTTGGTTTATGCTACAAGCAAAAAGGAAAAGATGCCGCAGTCAAGCTAGGGCTCAAATACGTTGGTCCAAAACTAGAATTGTTTGTTGAAAGTGCTGAACATTTTTCTCAGAATAAACAGGCCATCATCCATTGTTGGCGAGGTGGTATGCGAAGTCAATCCATGGCTTGGCTGTTGAAAACCTCAGGTTTCGAAACTCAAATAATTGAAGGAGGCTACAAGGCCTTTCGCAATGTTGTTCTAAATCAATTTAAAGAACCTCATTCGCTCATTTCATTGGGAGGTTATACCGGAAGCGGAAAAACTGAAATTCTTCATGCCTTAAGAGGGCTTGGAGAGCCCATAATTGACTTAGAAGGCATCGCCAATCACAAGGGTTCCGCCTTTGGTATCATGGGCGATCAACCCAGTTCAGAGCATTTTGAAAACACGGTAGCCACGGAACTAATAGGGCACAAAAACCAAGGTCCAATATGGATCGAAGATGAGAGCCGCAACATTGGAAAGGTCTATTTAAATAATGATCTGAAAAACCTTATGAATGCTTCTCCATTGGTGGTAATTGACAAACCAAATGACCTCAGGATCGAAGGATTATGCGAGGACTATGGTAAGGTTCCAATTGCTAGCCTTATAGAAGATTTCAAGAAAATTGAAAAACGACTTGGCGGGCAACATGTGAAAGCCGCTATTAAATATTTGGAAAACGATGACTTGGCTTCTGCTTGTGCCATTGCCCTTCATTACTACGATAAATCCTATGAACATGCTCTGCAGCGCAGCAGCCGTGATCCTCATTTGACATTATCTATTGGGCATTTATCTAATATGGAAGTCGCCAAACAACTAATAGAATGGAAAAACCTAAACTTACTCAATTCAGCCACGGCTCTGGATGTGGATGCAAAATAGCACCGACAGATCTTCAAAATATCCTTCAAGGAGTAAAGGGATCCGAGCTTCAATTTCAAAATCTATTGGTTGGAAATGGACGCAATGATGATGCGGCTGTCATTGAAATTGAAAATGGTCAATGCGTCATCAGTACAACCGATTTTTTTACACCCATTGTTGACGATGCTATTGCTTTTGGAAAAATTGCGGCTGCAAATGCCATTAGCGATGTATATGCGATGGGTGGAAGCCCGATTATGGCTATTGGTATATTGGGTTGGCCCATAGAGCAATTAGGCGCTGAAATAGCGGCTGAGGTCATTTCAGGGGCACAATCCATTTGCGATCAAGCTGGAATTCCTCTCGCTGGCGGTCACAGCATCGATAGTCGCGAACCTTTCTTTGGACTTTCTGTAACTGGATTGGTCAAAAAAGAAGACCTCAAAACGAATGGCCAAGCACAACCGGGAGACACGCTTTATCTAACAAAGCCCATTGGCTCTGGTATTTTAAGCACTGCAATGAAGCGCGGCTTGTCTCAACCTGACGAGGATGAATTGCTAATGAGTGAACTGGTGAAGCTCAACAGGATCGGTAAGGATCTATCGATAATTAGCGGAGTTAATGCCCTAACGGACGTTACCGGATTCGGATTGATGGGGCACCTTATCGAGGTTTGCCAGGCGTCAAAAGTTCAGGCTGAGTTAGATTTTGACTCAGTACCCACCTACCCCATGGAAATATTGAAAAGCTATTTGGATCGCTTTATAATGCCTGACAACACCATGCGCAATTTCAAAATGTATTCTAAGGATACTAGTAAACTGAGTGCTGCTCAGTTGCAGCTTTTATGTGATCCACAAACAAACGGAGGACTTCTCATTTCTGCATCTGATAATGCGAAAAGCGAAGTTGAAAAGGCACTCGGTCAGGCTGGACTTCAAGTATGGCCTATTGGACAGATTCTTTCAAGTGGAACAAATGATACGCTCATTACCGTCAACTAACTTTAGTCGCATGAACATGGTTCGTTTAATAAATCACCTATTAGCAATCACTATCGTAAGTATTATTTCTTGTGTTTCAGTTGCGTCTCATGCTCAAGAAATACCCAATGGCTCTTACATAGGACATAACCGAGGTGTAGTAACGAAATACATTATTATGAAGGTAAGTGATAACTCCATTCTACTTGAAATGTTTACTCGTTGGTAAGGGTCATGGTTAACTTGCATTGGCAGCTGGGATGAGGCTTATAAGCCGCAGCTGCTTCAGTCAGATGCTATTGGCACGCTGACCAACGAAAGCGTTTTTATTTCCACACCAAAACCCAATAAACCGAATTGGAAGGGCATTGCAAAAAACACCTTTGCTGGCGATGTAAAATTTAAATTAAAGAAGACCTCGGAAATCCCAAAAAGCTACACAAGAGTAAAGGCTGAAGCCATCCTATCCCTTCAGAACAATGACAACTAACTATTCTATATTGCTTATTGGTTTGGCTTTAGATTAGACATTCAGATCAATGCCCACTGGGCAGTGGTCGCTTCCTTCAATTTCATTGAGTATGAAAGCATCCTTAACCTTGTTCATTAGAACAGAGCTTGCTAAGAAATAGTCAATACGCCAGCCTACATTCCTTTCTCGTGCTCCGGCTCTAAAGCTCCACCAGCTATACTTTTCTGTTTCCGGGTAAAAATGACGGAAGGTGTCAACAAAGCCATTTTCTACAAGGTTGTTTATACCATCAATTTCTGTTTGGGTGTAGCCTGCGTTGTTGTTGTAATTGGCTTTGTCATTTTTCAAATCAATCCCTTTATGGGCTGCATTTAGGTCTCCACATACAAATACGGGCTTGGTTTTTCCGAGCTCCAACAAATAATTCAAAAAGTCGCTGTCCCATTTCTTTCTATACTCCAGTCTACTCAAATCTTGTTTTGAATTAGGTGTATATACAGTGACCACAAAATAGTCGTCATATTCTGCAGCCAGCACCCTCCCTTCCTGATCATGCTCCTCTATACCCATGTCTGCTTTCACAGAAATGGGTTCTGTTTTAGACAGAATGGCCGTGCCTGAGTAGCCCTTCTTTACAGCGGAGTTAGAGTACACATGGTATCCTATATCAAATAGAGTCTCTCGAACCTGATCATCTTGTGCCTTTGTTTCTTGAAGACAAATTACATCTGGTTTCATCTCATTCAATCGATCTGCAAATCCCTTTTTATAAGTTGCTCTAATACCATTCACATTCCACGAAACCAATCTCATCTTCTTCATTATTTGGTTCAAAAATAACCGTCTATTTGGTTGATAACTTGATATAACTATCTCAATCAACTCACGTACCAGAAATCAACTCCAGTATACATTCGCATCGCTATGAAAAGAGGATTATTATCAGTGCTATTGGTTGTTTTAATTGGGGTCATGGGTTACTCCAATGAAATCAAACTAAAATTTAGAATTGTAGATGAAGGCAATAACGTCATGAAGGGAATGACCGTTCGCCTTTATGACAGAAATGAAGTAGTTGAAGAAATCGAGAAGGCTGGATCCACTGTGGAGTTTGAGTTGAAAGACGCATCCATCTACACCATTGAAGTGGTTCTTAAAGGCTTTACAACCAAACGTGTAACTGTTGTGAAGGACTTGCTTGAAGAGTCAGATCAACTTGAAAAAGACACTTACAAATTCAAGATAAACATAGAGCGTGCATACGATTACGAAGATTTTGAAGACGCAGACGATGTACTAGAATATCCAAGCGCTGTCATCACCTTCGATACCAATAGCGGGGTTTTCATGTACAATGAAACCTATCTTCTCAGTACAGAGAAGGCTTTCACAGATATGATTGAATCAGGAAGTAAAATCAAGTTCTGATCTGTCCACTTACAAAGTTGAAATGGGCTTTACAACCGCTCATACATGTAAACATCCTGATCAGAAATGGGTTTATACTTTTGGAAACCATTTCACGATCTATGAAACATTTGATTTTTGTCGCAATAATATGCTTGTTGGCCGCTCCTCTATCCGCCCAAAAGAAGTTTGAGCAACTAGGAACAGACTTACCCACCCCAAACAGCTACAGAACCGCTTCTGGTGCTCCTGGACATGAATATTATCAGCAAAAAGCTGATTATGAAATGGACATTGTTCTAGATGATTACAACCAGAAAATCTCCGGTAAAATAAAGATTACCTATACCAACAACTCGCCTGACCAATTGGATTACCTATGGTTGCAGTTGGACCAAAATATGAGAGCGCAAGACTCGGAGACGAAAGCTATAGCTACCATGAGTCTTGATAATAGTACTTCATTTGGTGAGCTAAAAAGACTGCACAATGACTTTGATGGCGGTTTCAAAATAGAAAGCGTGAGAGGCGCGGACAATGAAGACGCTAAATTCACGATAGTGAAGACCATGATGCGAGTGGACATAGAGACGCCTCTTAGATCGGGTGAATCGACTAATTTATATGTTGACTATTGGTACAATATCAATGATAGAATGCAGATTGGCGGACGTTCAGGATACGAGTATTTCGAAGAGGAAGATAATTACCTCTACACCATTGCTCAGTTTTTCCCTCGCATGTGTGTTTACAATGAAGTAGAAGGTTGGCAAAACAAGCAATTTCACGGGCGAGGCGAGTTTACACTGCCCTTTGGTGACTATTCCGTAAATATCACTGTACCAGATGATCATGTAGTTGGATCTACAGGAACACTTGAGAATGCAGACGACATCTTAACTCAAGAGCAGAAGGACCGATTGGAAGAGGCGACAACGGCTGATTCACCCGTAATGATTATCAATCAAAAAGAGGCAGAAAAAGCAGAAAAAGGCAGTCCAAAGGGAGAAAAAACCTGGTCTTATAAAGCCGAGAATGTGCGTGATTTTGCATTTGCTTCTTCACGTAAGTTCATTTGGGATGCAATGGGTGTTGACATCGAAGGAAAGATCATCATGGCAATGAGCTACTATCCAAAAGAAGGTAATCCATTGTGGGAGATGTACAGTACAGAAGCCGTTGCTCAAACCATCAGAACTTACAGCAAGTTCACCATACCGTATCAGTACCCTGTTGCCATTTCCGTACACACCGATCGTATTGGTATGGAATATCCGATGATTTGCTTCAATGGCGGACGTCCTGAAGAAGATGGCACCTACTCAGAAGGAACTAAGTACGGCATGATATCCGTAATTATTCACGAAGTTGGACACAACTTCTTTCCAATGATCATTAACTCAGACGAGCGCCAGTGGACTTGGATGGACGAAGGCCTCAACACCTTTGTGCAGTACCTTACAGAAAAGGAATGGGATGTAAACTACCCTTCGCGTAGAGGCCCATCCATGAAAATTGTGGATTACATGAAAGGTAATCAAGACCGCATCTCACCCATTATGACCAATAGTGAGAACATCTTTCAGTTTGGCAACAACGCCTATGGCAAGCCAGCTACGGCATTAAACATATTGCGTGAAACCATTCTAGGGCGGGAGCTATTTGATTTCGCATTTGCTACCTATGCCAAAAGATGGGCATACAAACACCCTACTCCAGCAGACTTTTTCAGAACAATGGAAGATGCCTCCGGTGTTGATTTAGATTGGTTTTGGAGAGGTTGGTTCTACTCTACTGATCCTGTAGACATCTCCATAGATGAGGTTAGATTATTCAATATTAACTCCAAGAATCCTGATGTTGAAATGGCAGCTAAAAAAGCCATGGACGAGGAGATAGAAGAGTATTTGGGCGACATCTTAAACGTAGAAATGATCACTTCACCTTTGATATATCAAAAACCTGAATTACAGGACTTTTACAACAAAAGAAATGAATACAAAGTCACTGCTTACGACAAGAAAAAGTATGACAAATTCATGGAAGGGCTAGAAGACGATGAGAAGGAAATTTTGGAAGGAAAATGGAATTATTACCAAATGAAATTCTCAAATCTTGGCGGACTTCCAATGCCGATCATTTTGCGTTTTACTTATGAAGATGGAACGAAGGAACGTCACTACATTCCAGCAGAAATTTGGAAGAATGACCTGCCCCAAGTGAGTAAAGTATTCTACTCTAAAAAAGCGATTGAATCGGTGACTGTTGATCCAGGATTAGAAACCTCTGATATTGATCGAGGTAATAACTACTGGCCACAACGCATTCAAAAAAATCGTTTTGAGGTCTATCAGAAGCGTGGTCGCTATGGCAGTGATAAAAAGGAACCTAACGACATGCAGAAGGCGAAGGAGAAGTAACTCTCAAAAACTCGCCAAGCCTTATTGCCGCTCATCCTTGCTTTCTGACAGATTGTCCAGTTTTCATTGGTTGGAACGATTTTGATGATATAGATTAGCATTATCAATAACACACAAAATCATACATGAAAGCACTTAAGATACCTTTTTACATATCCCTTTTGGCAGTTCTCCTATCCTCTTGTGGCTACAACAACATGGTCGATATGGACGAGACCGTTTCTCAAAAATGGTCGGACGTACAAACCCAATACCAACGCAGATCAGACCTCATCCCTAACTTGGTAAGCACCGTAAAGGGCTATGCTGAGTTCGAGAAGTCTACCCTTACTGAAGTTATACAAGCGCGTTCAAAAGCTACAAGCATGAACATCAGCGCAGACGACCTTACCCCAGAAAACATTGCAAAATTTCAAGCGGCACAATCTAATTTGAGCGGGGCGCTTTCTCGACTCTTAGTTACCGTAGAGCGTTATCCTGATTTAAAGGCGAATCAAAACTTCCTAGAACTGCAGGCACAACTAGAAGGAACCGAAAACCGAATTGCTGTTGCAAGGCAGAAATTCAACGAATCGGTTAAAGATTACAACTCATATATCCGCAGCTTTCCACGTGTGTTTTACGCTGGCTGGTTCGATTTTGAAAAAAAAGGATATTTCGAGGCTGACGCTGGAACAGAGAATGCACCAAATGTGGAATTTTAATGTTTGAAAAACCACCATTTAGCAAGGAAGAAGAAGCGAAGATCCTAGCAGCAATAAAGGATGCGGAAAAGGACACCTCAGGTGAAATCCGTATTCACATAGAAAAGAAGTGCAAGGAAGATCCCTATACGGACGCTGTAAAGGCCTTTGAGCGCCTTAAAATGACCAAGACCAAGCAACGGAACGGTGTACTCATTCTCGTGGCGTTAGAGGACCACAAATTCGCTATTGTGGGCGATAAAGGTATTAATGAAAAGGTGTCGGATAGCTTTTGGGACGAAACCAAAGACTTGATGATTGCTCATTTTAAAGAAGGTCGCATTGCCGATGGTATTGTGGAAGGAATATTAGACGCAGGTGCTCAATTGAAGCAATTCTTTCCTTATCAAAGCAACGACATCAACGAACTGAATGACGACATAAGCTATGGAAAGAATGATTAAATCCTTCAGCACAATAGCTTTAGCACTACTTGTAAGTTTTGGAAGCTTCGCACTCGAAGTACCTCCTAATCCAAACCGCCTGGTAAATGACTATGCGGGCGTGCTGGGTAGCTCCAAAGCAAATAGATTGGAAAGCAAGCTACGCAGCTACATGGATACCACATCCACACAAATTGCAGTGGTGACTATTCCATCATTAGAAGGTGATGACCTATTTGATTTCAGCCAACGATTGGCTGAAAAATGGGGTATTGGCGGAGGAGAAAACGACAACGGTGTTTTGCTTTTGGTTTCTATTAAAGACAAAGCCATTCGCATACATACCGGTTATGGAACCGAAGGGGCCATTCCTGACGCTATTGCAAAGCGCATCATTGAAAATGAAATTAAACCGGCTTTTCGTCAAAACGATTATTTCTTTGGTATTGATCGGGCAACGAATGCCATGATTCAAGCCTTGGCAGGCGAATACAAAGGAACACCCCAAAAGAAAGGGCGCGGTCCCGCGAGTTTCATTCCGTTTGTCGTCATACTGTTGATTTTCATAATTGGTAGCTGGAGACGCAGATACACAGGCTATTCTAGCCGAGGAAGAGGTTATTACGGCACACCTTTTATTGGAGGCTTTGGTGGCGGTTCGTCATCTGGTGGTGGTGGTTTCAGTGGCTTTGGCGGTGGTGGTTTTGGTGGCGGTGGCGCCAGCGGGGGTTGGTAGATTAAAGTACTTCCCTTTGCGGCTGTTCCAAATCATTGATGTATTTTAGAGTGGAACAATAACTCAAAACCGATAGACCCCAACTCTACATTCCCATGAAATTTTCTCGTTTTTGTCCAGAGCTGGCGCTGTTTTTTGCGTTTGGCACCTTGGGAGTCTATGGTCAATCTGTTATTGTTTTTCTGATAGCACTAGCACCGACTCAAACATCTATTGCGGCTCTTCAACGCTTGTATCGCTAAGGATTCACGATAAGAGAAAATATATAAGCAATGGAGATAGTATCCAGATTAATATAAAATGGATCTACGGAGACTCCAATTCGTTTAAAATTCCATTGGACTACATAAACTTCAATACAGCTTTATACGACACCATAGTTTATCACCTATACAACGTGAATGGCATTACCAATATCGCAGTTGTTTTAGAGAAAAACACCGTTATGGAATGCACTAGTCATTTAAAAGTCGGATTGTTTAATGTTTGTGACACCGTTGGTGGTGAGACATTTTATGACCTAAACCAAAACTGCTCTTTCGATTCAAATGACTATAACTGTCAAACCAAACTATTGTTTTAAAAGACTCCTTAGATAATTCAATCGGAATTGGTGTATCTGACACAAGCGGTTATTATAACGTAATCATTCCATCCAATTATTCAAGCTATTACCTACTAAAACAACCAGCAAATTATACGAATAAGGTCTATTGCCCAGATAGCGCGATTCGCCGATTAGACACCGCTTCAAATATTTCTAAATCCTTCTCCTTTAGTGAAAGATGCGATACCAGTTTAAATAACATTGATCTTTGTGTCAAGTTGAATCAACAACGAGTAGGTACACCTGATGATATTGGTCATCTTACCTTCAGCACAAATGGATTGTTCAATTGCAACGTAGATAGTGTATTCATAGAAGTTGAACTTAGTCATAGCTCATTACTAAATTTCAACGCGGTCACCTCGTCAATTCCGGCCGATTCAATTGTGGATACTACAATTTACTGGAGCTATTTTCAAAAGCGGAACTTGACAGTTCGTCACACCATCAACTACATAACGAACACTTCTGCCACACTTTTTGATAGCGTATTAGTAACTATTAAAGTTGATTCAAATGCATCCGAAGTCAACTTTTCGAATAACCATACTGCAAGGAAAACGAGAGTACTTACCTCATGGGATCCTAACAATAAAGTCGCTGATCCACAAGGTATTGGGCCAAATAGATTGGTGGAAAAAGACCTAAAGATGAACTATACAATTAACTTTCAGAATTTAGGAACGGCTCCAGCAAAAAACATATATATCCTTGATACAATCGATTCTAATTTAGACATAGGAACATTCAACTTTATAAGTTCGAGCCATGCCGTAGATATTCAAAACCCAGCATCACATATTCTTAGGTTTGATTTCAATGACATTAACCTCATGGATATTGCTACGAATGAAGAATTATCTAAAGGTTTCATTAATTACTCGATTGATAGGATGCCAAATCTTGAAATTGGCAGTATTATCGAAAATCATGAACAAGGAATTCGAAATACGAGTACTCAACTTGATCTTAGTGGATTAGCGGATGGATCATACAGGGTTCTAGTAATTGCAGGCGATGACTTCAAAGAAAGCTCTTTGATTAAGAATTAAGGTTTTTCATGTTGTGGTGGAGTACCCCTAACTTCCAGAGGTCGAACCATAGCAGATTAGGCGCTGGACCTTCCAAGCTATTCTGTATGTTTTTATCAAACTGGGAAACGAGCCATGCAATGAGTCCAATGAGCCGCCAACGTTCCATTTTATGATAATAGCGAACCAAACGTATGCTATCGTCAACTTGACCAGCCTTGATCAATTGAGCCAGGTTTTTTACGCCATTTGCGCTCTTGCGTAAAAAGATCTCCTTGCTTTCGATACCAGCGTGTTCTACTGGATTATTAATGTGTGAAATCACCATGCCAGCACGTTTAATTTCTTGGGCAAACAAGGTATCCTCATGTCCATAACCTTCTAAGGTTTCGTCCATTTTGATCTGCTGATAAACGGCCTTGCGAATCAAGAAGTTATTAGTCATGAAGCTCTTGAATGGATTCTGTCTGCGCAAAGGAACCACAATCGCCTCCTTTAATGTTCCAACATACCAATGGAAATACAAGTCATGATCATCAGGAGCTTCTTCGTCATATACGCGACCACCGTAGATTACATCGTACTTATCCCACTCCGCTGCATAGTTTTTCAGGTATTTTTCAGAGGTACATTTTCCGTCACAATCTAAGAGCAGAAGGTTTTCATACCGTGACAGATCCACCAAAGCATTCCTTACTGCGCTTCGTCCTAAGTTCTCTTCACTTTGCACGCAGCGAACGTTCTTATGATTCACGATTTCAGCATTCAGCGTTCTGAAATCCATAGAGCTGGCATCATCCATGCAGATGATTTCGACATCAAACTCTAGCTCTTCTGCCTGATTAGAAAGCTCTTTTACAAAAGCCCTAACATCGTAATTATATATCGGGATAAGAATACTTAGCATGCCTTAATTGGCTGGCCTATCCTCTTTGTTTTCTGCAGAATCAGCATCCAATGAACCAAGCGTTGGCTCAGAAGATGGCTCGGTTGGTTTTGGCTCCTCTTTTTGGACTTCAGGCTGAACCTGCTTTGGACGCGCTAAAGGAGTAGTCATATCAATTTGTGAATCGATTATAACTCCTGCATCACACCTCAAGGTTCGGTTGCCATATTTACCCATATGCACATAATCGTGTGTAGCCATTAAAACCGACCTTCCACTCTGACTAATGTCGTAAAGCAGTTTCAAAATATTATCCGATGTTTCTGGGTCTAAATTCCCTGTTGGCTCATCAGCCAAGATCAATACAGGATCGTTAATCAATGCCCGAGCTATCGCTAGTCGCTGTTGCTCACCACCACTTAATTCATGTGGCATTTTAAAGCCTTTCGTTCCCAAGTCTACTTTTTCCAGTACTTCTTGGATGCGGATCTTCATTTCATTCTTGTCTTTCCAGCCAGTTGCTTTCATCACAAAAATCAAGTTTTCGGATACCGATCTATCTGTAAGTAATTGAAAATCTTGAAATACAATACCTAGCTTTCTGCGTAAATATGGAATTTGCTTTCGTTTGAGTTTCCGCAGATTAAACTCGCCAACGTTTCCCATACCATCGGTCATCTCAAGTTCGCCATACAAGGTTTTTAATAGGCTGCTCTTTCCTGTACCGGTTTTCCCGATTAGGTAAATAAACTCACCCTTGTTGATATCGAAATTCACATCCTTGAGCACTAGGTGCTTGTCGATGTAAATGTTGCAGTCTTTGATTGATACGATTGGTTCCATAGTAGATGAACAAAGTTAGCCGCATTGCCGCTCATACTTCAAGGCACAAATTGGAGTTGTGGACAATGCTAATGTGGAAAAGATATGGTTATGAAATACTTCCTTTGCCAACATGAAGGTTACTTTAATCAGCGACACACACAGCCATATGGATGAACGCATCATCCACCATTTGGGTGGATCTGATTTAATCATTCATGCCGGTGATGTTGGTGATTCCAAGGTGTTAGATTCGATAGAGAAAATTGCTCCAACGCGCTGTGTGTATGGAAATATTGACGGGACGAACATTAGAAGTCGCTGTCCTGAATGGGAAATTATCGACTTAATGGGTCATAAAACGCTGGTCATTCATATCGCAGGATCCGTGGGACGATACAATGAAAACACGAGGACGTTGATAGCGGCTCATCAGCCAGACTCGATCATTTGTGGGCATTCGCACATCCTGAAAGTAATGCCAGACAAGAAGTTCAACCTATTGCATTTGAACCCTGGTGCCGCTGGCAGACATGGTTTTCACAAAATGAGAACGATTCTGAAATTTGAAGTCGACAATGCTAACATGCGCAACCTGCAAGTCATTGAATTAGGACCGAGATCATCTCAATCTGTCAGCTGACCTAACCAGATCATCGTCTTTCTTAATCGACTTTTTGGCTAACCACAATAAGAGCATGCTGACCAATGGAAAAACAACCGCTACTCCGTATCCAATCTCAACTTCCGGATATTCCAACTTAATGGACTCAATGAGATTGTAGTGAATCCATGCAAAGAGCCCCATCACCAATATCAATTGAATCAAAGTGATATTAGCCAATTGCATTTGACGTTGTCGGTCTTTGTACCGAAGGGTAACCACTATTAGCAGTATGATGCTAACAATAATACCGAACACCAAGGGCATTGCGTTAATAGCCTCGAAGGAGGATGAAAGCCCCGTAAGGGTATAATATGAGTCTTCCAATAAATAGGTTGACCAATTCAAAACAAGGGAAAGCGACTGCAGAACAATGGCTACGAGCAGGTAGAGTGACTGTATTCTTTGGATCATGAAATAATTGTTTACACTGCAAAAATTGAAATCTTATGGCACGAATCACAAAAGTGTTCGTATAATTGCCCCAGCGATTGAACGCAACACGATCTCTTCTAGCGTTTTTCCTCGCATTTCAAACAAACAATAGATATTTATTGAAACAAGTCGACCGACTCATATTTTCCAGAAAGACATTTTAATTATTCTATGTACGACATTACAGAACTGAATGAAAAGTTAGTTTCAGATCTCAAAGAGATAGCTGAAAAACTAAACGTTTCTAAGGCTGATAAGCTTAAAAAACAAGAGTTGATCTATCAGATCCTCGATATCCAGGCAATGACGCCAGCGCCAGCTGAATCAAAGCCAGCAAGAACGGAGAACAAAACAGACGACAAAAAACCAATCAAAGAGCGTAAGCCTCGACCGCCGAGAGCTAAACAAGAGGATAAGCCTGGAGAAGCTGGAGACAAGGCGACTAAAAAGCCCAAATTAGAGGTCATTAAAAAGAAAGTCGAAGACGGTGAAAAATCAGAAGCACCTGAGCGAAACCCTGAGCGTAAGAAGCGTGAAGACAATCGAAAACCAGACAACGGCAATCAAAAATCATCAGATGACAAAAATTACGATTCGAAAGAAACGTCTGATTCAAAGGATGGTGACGATAAAGGAGGCCGGAATAACAACCGCGGTGACAAAAACGACAGAAATGATCGTAACGATCGCAATCGTCAACCAAGAGAAAAGAAGGAGTACAAGTACAATTTCGATGACATTGTATTGGCTGAAGGCTGCTTAGAAATAATGAAAGAAGGATATGGATTCCTTCGCTCTGCCGACTACAGCTATTTGTCTTCTCCGGATGATATTTATGTATCTCAGTCTCAAATCAAACTTTTTGGTTTAAAAACTGGAGATACCGTGTTGGGTTCTATTCGTCCTCCGAAAGAAGGCGAAAAGTATTACCCACTGATCAAGATTGAGAAAATCAATGGCTTGCCATTTGCTGCAGTTCGCGACAGAGTCCCTTTTGATTACTTAACGCCACTTTTTCCACAGGAGAAATTCACGCTTACTGGTCACCGCAAGCAAAGTCACTCTTCAAGAGCAATAGACTTGTTTACACCAATTGGTAAAGGACAACGTGGATTAATCGTTGCCCAACCAAAAACGGGTAAGACAGAGATTTTGAAAGAAATTGCTAATGCAATCGCAGAAAATCATCCAGAAGTTTATTTGATGATTTTACTCATCGATGAGCGACCTGAGGAAGTTACCGATATGGAGCGAAGTGTAAATGCTGAGGTTGTGGCCTCAACGTTTGACGAGCCAGCTGAAAGACACGTGCGTGTTTCAAACATCGTATTAGAGAAAGCCAAGAGATTGGTTGAATGTGGACATGATGTGGTAATTCTTTTAGATTCCATCACGCGTTTGGCGAGAGCTTATAATACCACTGCTCCAGCTTCTGGTAAAGTCCTTACAGGTGGTGTGGATGCAAATGCATTGCACAAACCAAAGCGATTCTTCGGAGCGGCTAGAAACATTGAAAACGGTGGTTCATTAACCATCATTGCAACTGCATTAACGGAGACTGGTTCTAAGATGGACGAGGTGATCTTTGAAGAATTTAAAGGAACAGGTAATATGGAACTTCAGTTAGATCGTAAGTTGAGTAATAGAAGGGTATTCCCAGCCATTGACTTGGTAGCTTCTAGTACAAGACGCGATGATATATTGATGGAGAAGGATGTGCTACAGCGCATGTGGATCTTGAGAAAGCACTTGAGCGACATGAATACCATCGAAGCGATGGAGTTCTTGAAGCAACAAATGGCTAATACTCAAAGCAACGAGGAGTTCTTGATATCCATGAATGGATAATTGAACGCTTGCTGATTAAAAAATAAAAGTGGTTCTGTTTCCTGGTTGAAACAGGCCACTTTTTTACTTTGTAACAAATTTGGAAAACTATACTAAATACGCACTTGGAGCAGCTTTTGGTGGTGTCATCATCAAGATGGGCTACTTCCTGTGGGTTCACCCCAATGAGGATTGGGATATGTACGTCCGCTTCGCATACCTCCTACTCTTCCTATTGGCGTTGTTTCTGGGATTGAGATCTTTCAAAGCCGATTATCCGAATACAGATCTGACCATCGATGTAAAAACTGGAATGAAAACTACTTCCATTTTCGCCATCATCATTTCCGCCTTCACTTGGGTATACTACAAGTTCATTAACCCGGAATATTTTGCTGGGAAAATTGAAGATGTGAAGATTGCGGCAGAGCAGAGTGAAAAGGCTACGGAGAATGCCATCAATACTGCAGAGTTTATTTTTAATGCCTTCACTCACAGCACCATCACCCTCTTAGGAATGATGATTATTGGATTTTTCTATACGCTGATTCTAGTGCTAATCATGCGCGCCAAACCAGAGGTTTTTAACGCCTAGCTATTTCCTTTCCGAAGGCATCTACATCCATACCTCCAAAATTTCCGGAGCTCATTAGCAACAGATTGCATCCATTCCAATCACGAGCGTTTAGATCGTCCTGAATTTGATCTGTTTGGGTGTAAACAATCAAATCCTTTCTTCTAAAGGCCTTCTTCACCTCTTCGATACTAATTGGGGCCAGCTTTTTGTGCGCTATAGTATCTTCTTTGTAAAACACTATCGCAACATCCGCCTTATCCATTGCTCCTTTGTACTCCAATAAAAACTCCTTTGTTAGGCTGCTAAACGTATGCAACTCCATGCAGGCCAATAATTCCCTATCCTTCCATTGATCCTTAACTGCACTAACGGTGGCCTTAAGCTTAGATGGCGAATGGGCAAAATCCTTATAAACCACACAGTTTTCATTAAGTGAAATTTCCTCGAGTCTTCTACTCGCTCCTGTAAAATCTGCAATGGATTGGTAAAAAGTGTCTTTGTCAACTCCCAATTGCTCGCACACCAGTCGGGCACCATTCATGTTTTGCAAATTGTGGTCTCCAAAAACAGATATAGCGTATCTCTTATCCCCATCAATAATGGTTGTCTGGCCATTTTTGATTTCATTTTCTGGCGTTTCATAGGGATGTTTATGAATTCGTGAGTTGTGTAAGCCAGCCATTTTACTTAGTGTTAAATCTGCTTTACAGTAGATAAGGCTCGACTGTGGCTTTAAATTGTCTATGAATTTCGCAAACTGCTCTTTGTAATTTTCCCAAGTTGGGAATACATTAACATGATCCCAGGCAATGCCAGAAATCAGTGATATCTGAGGGTCGTACAAATGAAACTTAGGTCTGCGGTCGATCGGTGAACTCAGATATTCATCTCCTTCTAGAACTATTATAGGTGCATCACTCAACCTCACCATGGTTTCAAAGCCTTCAATCTGCGCCCCAACCAGGTAATCAAAATCCCTGTCCAGTTTTTTCAAAACATGAAGAATCATAGAGGTGATGGTTGTTTTGCCATGACTTCCAGCAATTACAATCCGGGTCTTCTCTTTAGATTGATCATATATGAATTCAGGATATGAATAAACCTTTAGCCCCAATTTCAAAGCACGTTTCAATTCGGGATTATTCTCTCTAGCGTGCATGCCCAGAATTACCGCGTCCAGCTTTTTCGTAATGCGCTTTGCATCCCATCCCATTTTCTCTGGCAATAAACCAAACTTCGCTAAGCGATCTTTACTTGGTTCAAAAATCTCGTCATCAGAGCCAGTAACCGTGTTTCCGAGTTGATGCATGGCCAGTGCCAAGTTATGCATGGCTGCCCCTCCAATAGCAATGAAATGTATATTCATATCGATTCGAATTCTGTTTCAAATCTATTTCAAGCAAACGATGATAGCAGCACGAATATCAGATAGATACAAACAATTTTTCCCTTGTGACTAGAGGTATCATTTTCAATATGCTCCTAGACTTCAAATTATACCTTTGAGCCAGCAAAAAAACCGACAATGGCAGGAGTATTAAATGCGCAAGAAGCGCTTAACCTTTTCGAAAAATCTAAGAAGCATAAAATGGCTTATCCAGCTGTGAATGTGACTAGTACACAAACCGTAAATGGAGTATTAGAAGCTGCTGCAAAAGCAAATTCTCCGGTTATTGTACAATTTAGTAATGGCGGAGCACTGTCATATGCCGGTAAGTCATTAGACAATACGGGCGAGAAAGTAGCTATTGCAGGCGCTGTTTTAGGCGCAAAGCACGTACATGAAATGGCAAAGCACTATGGCGTGGACGTTATTCTACACACCGATCACAGTGCAAGAAAGTTATTGCCTTGGATTGACGGATTGTTATATGCAGGTGAACAACACTACAAGGAAACAGGCCGTCCACTATACACAAGCCACATGATCGATTTGAGCGAGGAGCCAATCGAAGACAACTTAGAAACCTGTGCTACATATCATGAGCGAATGAGCGCCATCGACATGATTCTAGAAATAGAATTAGGTGTAACTGGTGGCGAGGAAGATGGTGTAGACAACACAGGAATAGATAGTTCAAAACTCTATACCCAGCCAGAAGAGGTTGGCTATTCCTACGAGATTTTGAATTCTATCAGTCCAAATTTCACTATCGCGGCAGCTTTCGGAAATGTGCATGGAGTCTACAAGCCAGGAAACGTGCAATTGACGCCTATCATTCTGAAAAACAGCCAAGATTTCATCAAAGAGAAATTCAATCTCGATGGCGACAACCCAGTGAGTTTTGTATTCCACGGTGGTTCTGGATCTACAAGAGCTGAGATCAGGGAAGGAATTGATTACGGTGTAATCAAGATGAACATAGATACCGATACACAGTGGGCATTTTGGGAAGGCGTAAGAGATTTTGAGGCCAAAAACAGAGATTACCTTCAAACCCAATTGGGAAATCCTGATGGTGATGATAAGCCAAACAAGAAATACTACGACCCAAGAAAATGGCTACGTGAAGGAGAAAAAACCATGGTCAATCGCTTGATGGAAGCTTTTGAAGATCTTAATTCAATAGGCGCTAACGACAAACTTTAAATCATGCAGATACACGTCATAAACACAGGTTACTTCAAGTTGGATGGTGGTGCTATGTTTGGCGTGGTACCAAAGTCCCTTTGGACAAGAACTAATCCTTGCGACAGCAAAAACATGTGCAATTGGGCCATGCGCTCACTGCTCATAGAGAATGGTGATCGTCTGATGCTTTTAGACACAGGCATTGGCGACAAACAAAACGACAAGTTTTTTGGACACTTTCATCTTCATGGAGACGATTCCCTGGACTCATCTTTGGCGGCAAAAGGTTTTCACCGAGATGATATTACCGATGTATTCCTGACTCACCTTCACTTTGACCATTGCGGAGGAGCCATTGAATTTGACAAGACTTCTGAGTCCTACCGACCAGCTTTTAAAAACGCCAAGTTTTGGAGTAATGAGCAGCATTGGAAATGGGCTACCGAACCCAATGCACGTGAGAAAGCCTCCTTTTTGAAGGAAAACATCTTGCCCATTCAAGAAAGCGGACAATTGGAGTTTCTGCCGCACGACAGCGATTTCTTAAAGCAACCCTTCCCAAATATGGATGTGTTGATGGCATACGGACACACCGATGCTCAGATGATTCCTCAGATTCAATACAAAGGAAAAACAGTGGTCTTTATGGCCGATTTGCTTCCGAGTACTGGACATATTCCCTTGCCATATGTGATGGGTTATGATACCCGTCCGCTATTGACGTTAGATGAAAAAGGTCGATTCTTAGATGAAGCTGCCGACAAAGAGTTTGTGCTCTTCTTAGAACACGATTCTGTGAACGAATGCTGCACCGTTCAACATACCGAAAAAGGCGTTCGTTTGAAGGATATCTTCTCTTTTTCAGAACTTTAGGTAACCAACCTCTGAAAAGTAATTACGTCAACACTGTATGCGGCCAACCCTAGTCATTTCATTTTTTGCGCTCACCATACGCACTCTATTTTCGTTGAAAATGAATAGAATTCAAGTGTTATTGGTTATAGTCTTGCCGCTACTAGCATCATGCATGAGAGATCCCATGCCTTGCATTCAGATAGATAAAAACACTTTTAGTGTTGGCGAGCCAATCGATCTGTGGAATTGTAATGAAGATCGTGATTATGATTATACATGGACTTTTGGTGATGGTGAAAGCAGCAACAAATCAAGCGTAACCCATTCTTATAGTAGACCAGGAACATTTAGAATTAAACTTGAAGGTGTTGATGGTTGGCGAAATGAGAGTACTTATGAAATAATAAAAGTCGGTCGATACGTTTTGAAATCTCTCTTTTTCAATTCTGTAAATGATAATGAGGTATATCAATCAAAAATATGCGACCGTCTATACCTCCTCGATGGAAACACAGTAATTGCCTCTAATTTTGGAGATAATTGCTATACTAATGTTGAATACGAGAGTATTAATCCACTTAGCGATTCGCGTATTTCTGTCTCGTATAAACCTGAACTAAAGTTTGTTCACAGTTTCTTCGTGAACTCAGATAGCACGCAACCATGGCAAATAGAATTGGTACGCGACACCCTCTATCTAGACTCGAATATCACAATTGACCCTAGGCAACAGGTGGTTTTTGATAGCTTACTATTCGTTGGTAGACACGAAACCTTTAATGTCGATCTTGTCTTCCCATTATACATTGAACATGAATAGACTTTTAGCCGCTTTTCTCGTGCTCGCCCTGTTTGGGTCTTAGCTCAACTTTGGGTTTAAGGTGGATAATTAGCCTTTGTATTCAGACATAACAAAGGCTCCATCCGAACGCATATCGTGATAATCAATTTGGCGCTCTTTCAGCAATTGCTGCCAATAGTTGCGCGTTTTCCAATCTAAATTGACCGAAAGCACTACTCTATCTGCTTGTAATTGATCTAGTAGATACTTCGTGTGATCTTTGGTCCCGGCCGTGACATACAATACATCAACATCTCCAAGCGCTTCGGGAACCTTGGCTACTTCATCCAATACCAGAACTGAGCAGGTATCGTGATAAATAAAACCCGATTTGATTGGCTTTAAAGCCGGCTCATCCAAATCTCGCCACCACCAATGAATATGAATGTGAAATCGCTTTTTATCAAAATCTTGAACCAAAGCAGAATCAGCGAGCATTGAGTGTTGATGGCCTTTAATCAAATCGACCGCCTCATGCCCCTTCACCTTATAGATCACTAGGTCTTGTTGCGAGCTTTGCACCATCGACTCTCGGATGTTTAGCACTTAAATTACACAAAATGCGACCAAAAATGTCACAGATGTGATGATGATCATATAGATGAAATAGGTCTCGAAAATGCTGATGTCAATTCCAGACATCAAGACCCCTGGCTGCTTCTCAACCCACTGAATAAACTGATCTAATAAATGAACCAGCCAATAAAGGACGAACCCAAGTGCAGAATTTAGCAATGGCACCCAATGAAAAGTAACCGGGGCTATGCCAATTGGTAAAATCAATGTAGCCGCTGGAATGACCACCAAATTGGTCAATAAAAAGTAGTTAGGAAATTGATGGAAATAAGGGAGACCTAATGGAAATGTCGCTACTTGAGCTGAAACTGCTGTGAAGGCCCAAATCTTATCTAACACCAATACTTCGGTTCCCAAAGTTTATAGAGATACGGTTGTAAGACAACAATGCCTATTACTGCTAAATACGACAGCTGAAAGCCTACTTCAACGACTAAAAACGGGTTGAGTATGAGAAGGGCCATATTGCGCGAAACAATGGAACCTTCTGCCAGATATATTGAGTATGTGATCTCAAACAATTAAAAATCGGGATAGGCAAATTATGAAATTCCACTTTTCCAAGCAAATTGAAGCGAACATTTAGCCTACATAACTGTTTGAAATTCAAAGAGAAACATGAAAGCAACCACCATCATCACCATAATCGTATCAGTACTCGTTGTACTATTCATCATAACACAAGGCTTTGTGAGTAAGGCAAGTAAAGATATCGAAACACTGCCGTATAAAGTGCTTCAGACCTATTCAGACTTTGAAATCAGGGCTTATTCTGAGGCAAATTTCTCCTCCGTTGCTATGACAAAACGCAGTTATAAAGAAATGTCCGGCTCTGGATTCAGAGTGCTGGCTGGCTATATTTTTGGTGGCAATGAAGAGAATAAGTCCATCGCTATGACTTCACCAGTTGCCATGGAATTGGGCGATACCATGACCATGAAGTTCATGATACCTGCAGAATACAATTTAGACGAACTTCCAAAGCCAAATAATGGCCAAATCAAATTCTCAACTGAATCTGAAAAAATTGTAGCTGCCATTAGATATGGCGGTTGGACAAGTGATGAGAAATTGGAAGAAAAAAAGCAGGAGCTAATCGAGCTTTTGGCTGCAGAAGGAATCGAGCATACATCGGAGTTTACCTATTTGGGTTACAATCCACCTTATGAAGTGGTGAACCGAAGAAACGAAGTCACCGTAGAGCTTGTGAACTATTCTGCTTCCGCAGATTGATTGAAAAACTTAGACTTTGTGATTAATACCAGCATGGCAATCATAGGGAATAGCGGTAGTAACCTGGTTTGCAGTCGTTCATAGACATTTGCAAGCACACCTGTAATAGCAGCGTTAAAGAAATAGAAGGCGAAAGAAACGACTAACACTAGTGCAAGCTTTTCATCCAGTTTCTTTGTAAGAACTGCCCACCCTAGAATCAGCAGGGATAGAAACAGGCTGATATAGTTCAACATCTTAAAAAAGTCAATTGGAAGCTGAGACGCGTCCTTGTTCTGGACACTAACTAAGTACTCATTCAACTCTAGTTTGAAGTGACTATGCATTGGCCATGAAGGTGGACTTCCGTCAGCATATGTGTATTGCAATCCACTTCCCAATTCAATTTGAAACATCTGCTTGAAAGTAGCTTTGACACTCGCAAAAACGAGCCATTTTAAATACCGTGGCTTCGTTAAAAAATCATGCACGATTGGGGCACATTGATCATTTATTTCTTCCCAACCTCCAGAAATATGATTTACTGGACCATCGCTATCCCAGAGATATCCACCTGTTTCTA
>Ga0257120_1000369_pt1 | contig 33896 bp, 36 predicted proteins | sample SI106_10metaG_FD_190153 | JGI IMG/M metagenome (GOLD analysis project Ga0257120, IMG submission 190153) | Marine microbial communities from Saanich Inlet, British Columbia, Canada - SI106_10 | ecosystem: Environmental > Aquatic > Marine > Inlet | place: Canada: British Columbia | collected...
TTGTCTTTTTTAACGTCTTTGAGGCACGCTTTACAAATAAACACCCATTCCTTCGGGTTTTTATATTGTACTCGGTACATCGTAGAGAAATCTACTTTACAAATGACACAATGTTTAATTCGTTGTTTCATATTTTACTTAAGTCATTGATAACTTAACTTTAGGTGTGTAATATAACACTATAATCGTTATGTAATGTTATAAACTGCGCACACCTTTGAGCAACCCTAAAAACCAAAAAACCCGTAAATCATTGTTTATAAATGAGTTACGGGATAATTTTGTGGTACCTCCAGGAATCGAACCAGGGACACAAGGATTTTCAGTCCTTTGCTCTACCAACTGAGCTAAGGTACCATTGCCTTAGCGGATGCAAATATAAAATGTTTTTTTACATCTACTAATGAAAAGTTAAAAAAATCTATTGTATTTTTGAAATTCATTAAAAAGCCTAGAGTGAATATAGTTATAGATGTTGGGAATACTAGAGTTAAAGCAGCTGTTTTTGAGGAGGATAAACTAGTGTCCGTGTTTGTTTTTGACAAAAAAAGAATCTTAACTGAAGTCCGAAAAATTTTAAAAAATTTTACAATTCATGATGGAATTCTCTCATCGGTTGCCTCAATTTCTGATTTTAAGCTCCAAAAACTACATCAAATTCTTCCTTTTACGATCGTATCAGCCAAAACAAAAGTTCCTTTTCAAAATATTTATTCTACACCAAATACACTGGGTGTAGATCGAATTGCATTGGTGGTAGCGGCTCAAAAAGAGTTTCCCAAAAAAAATGTGTTGGTAATTGATGCTGGAACTTGTTTGACATTCGATTTCATCCGAAGTAATTCTGATTATTTGGGGGGTGCCATTTCACCAGGAATACAAATGCGATATGAATCGCTTCACAAATTTACTTCTAAATTACCCTTCTTGAGTGCTGAGGTTCCCACAGATTTTATTGGCAATTCAACAACTCAAAGCATGCACTCGGGGGTTGTAAATGGGGTTCTGAATGAAATAGATGGGCTTATTTCTCTTTATAAAAAGAAATATACAGATTTAACAGTAGTTTTAACAGGAGGAGATACAAATTTCTTGTCAAAGCAATTAAAAAGTAGCATATTTGCCAATCAAAATTTTCTCCTATTTGGATTAAATGAAATATTGATTTTTAACAAAAGCAAATGATTCAAAAAATCTTAGTTGTATTTCTATTAATATCATCAAGCATCGTTTTCGGTCAAAGAACAACTTCCTCACCATATTCTTTTTTTGGAATCGGTGAAGAGTTTCGTTCAAACACAATAGAACAGGCAAGTATGGGGGGTATTGGAGCTGCTTTTAACAGCCCTCAGTCTCTAAACTTTACAAATCCAGCGGCCTATTCTGATTTGAGATTTACAACCTACACCTTTGGGTTATTGAGTAAAGATTTAACGGTTAAAACCAATGAGGTTAGTCAAACTTCAAATTCTACAAGCATTAGTTATTTTACATTGGCTTTTCCAATAGGAAACAAAGCCGGTTTTTCTGTAGGAATGCAACCGTTGTCTTCAGTAGGGTATTCTTTAGAAAACACCCCTTTGGACAACTTAGGCAACCCAGAATCAATTACAGCATTTTCTGGAAACGGAGGCGTAAATCGATTGTATGGGACTTTTGGCATGAAAGTTTTTAAAGGATTTTCACTAGGTGTCGAAGCCGATTTTAGTTTTGGAAAGGTAGAGAATTCAGTGACCAATCAAATTGCCAATGTTCTTTTGGCAACAAAATACAGTCAGTCTTCTAAGGTTAGAGGCGGAAATATAAAATTTGGAGCACAATATTCGAAAGTATTCAAGAATGAATTGGTTTTGAATTTAGGGAGTACATTCAAATTTGGAACCAACCTAGATGTTGAAGGAGCAGAGCGTTTTTACACACTTTCTTTCTCTGCAACAGGTGGGGAGCAAATTCGAGATGAGGCAGATCAAGTAGTGATTAAAGGACAATACAATTTGCCAGTACAAACTGTTTTCGGAATTGGGATTGGAAAACCACTACAATGGCATGCGAGTTTGGACTTCCAATATCAGGATGCAATTCAAACTTCAGGGTTTTTAAACAGAACAGGAAATACTTTTCAGTATGATGCTTCAAATCGAGTTTCTTTTGGAGGTTTTTATACCCCAAAAATAAATTCCATTTCAAGTTATTGGGACCGAGTTACATATCGAGGAGGTATTCGATATGAAAACACGGGTCTCTTAATTGATGGAACTTCTACAGGAACAAATTTTTCTAAGGTAAACGACTTTGGCATGTCTTTTGGTTTAGGATTGCCATTGGGAAGAAGATTATCAAATGTCAATTTAGGATTTGAATTTGGTAAAAAAGGAACCACTAGTAATAATTTAATTCAAGAAAATTATTTCAATATACGAGTAGGATTAACATTAAATGCCTCTGGAAGACAAGCTTGGTTTCAGAAGAGAAGAATAGATTAACAATAAAACAATTACAATGAAGAAAATTACGTTTTTAGTAGCTGCAATATTATTTATTACAACAGCAAAAACAAATGCTCAGGATGCTCAAAGAGAATGTGCTATAAAATACAATCTTTTTAAAGGAGATTTTAAGTCAAAAAAATATGAGGATGCTTTTGTGAATTGGGAGTACTTAATGGATAACTGTAAAGATTTATCTGTAAATATTTATAAGTATGGAGCAACCCTTGCTGAAGATATAAAAAAAGACCCTGTTTTAGCCAAAAGAGTTTATGAGCAGAGGTTGGAGCTTTTTCCTACCAAAAATCCAGCAAAAGTTCATAGTGATTATGCAACCTATTTGTCTGATAATGAATTGGCAGATGAAAATGTTATTTTTTCAATCTTAGAGAAAGCCTACAATATTGATCCTACTAAAATGGGGGTTAAGAATTTGTACAAGTATTTTCAAGGAATGACCGATAGAAATAAAGACACCAATCCTCAAAAAGTATTTGATACCTATGATGACGTGTTGGAATCTGTTGGAGAAAAATTGGAAGACTATGCAAAAAAATTAGCACCATTGAACAAGAAAATTTCAGATAGCATTCCTTTAAATTCATCAGAAAAGAAAAAATTAAGAATCTACTCGGTCAACTCGAATGCCTTAGGTCAGGTAGAAGCTGGTTTGGACAATATGATTGTTACCTTATCAACCTGTGAACGATTAATACCTCTTTACAACAGAGATTTTGATGCAAACATATCGAACGCAGCCTGGTTAAAAAGAGCTGTGAGTAGAATGTACAACAAAGAATGTACAGAAGACCCATTGTATGAAAAATTGGCAAGAGCCTATGCAGAAGCATCCCCTTCTTCAGATTCATACTCTTTCGTAGCAGTAGTCTTAGAAAAGAATGGAGATACCAGTGGAGCAGATGAAATGCGTAAAAAAGCATTTGATCTAGAAGTAGATCCAATAAAGAAAGCAAACTACAAGTTAAAGTTTGCTCAATATGCTTCTAAAAAGGGACAAAAATCTAAAGCGAGAAGCTTGGCTAGAGAAGCTTTGAGCTTCAATCCCAACTTAGGAAAGGCGTATTTGTTAATTGCTAGCTTGTATGCCTCTAGTGTAAATGAATGTGGTTCTGGAGAGTTTCAGAAGCGTATGGTCTATGTAGCCGCCCTAAACAAAGCAAGGAGAGCTTCAACAGTAGATCCAAGTATCAGTGCTTTGGCAGATAGATACATTAGAACATATTCTGGAAATGTACCTGATAAGAAAATGATTTTTACAGCCGGTATCGACCCAGGAACATCATATTCCATAAACTGTTGGATTGGTGAAACGGTAAGAGTACCCAATTAATTGTGAGTCTTAGAAACAATATATTAGTAAAAAGCATTGCTGTTGTTCTTACAACGGGAATGCTTTTTTCTTGTACCAATGATTCTAAGAAAGTACGCGATTTCTTGGCTGATAAAAACTTGCCAATTGGTATTGCAAAAGATGCCTATCATGAGTATAAAGATTCAGGTCGGGTTACTTCCAAATTAATTACCCCTTTATTACACGATTTTAGCAATCGAAAAAGACATCCCTATAATGAATTCCCAAAAGGAATAAAAATTATAAATTTCAGTAAAAAAAGCACCGATTCTGTAACTATTACAGGCAATTATGCACTTTCTTATGCGAAAACAAAAGTTTCAGAAATTGTAGGAAACGTAGTTGTTATCAATCATACAGAACAATCCAGATTGGAGACAGAACAATTGTTTTGGGACCAAAACACAGCCTATTTTTACTCAGAAAAAGCATTTGTTTTAACGACACCTACCAGTGTAGTGAAAGGAATTGGGTTTGAGTGCAAAGAAGATTTAACCAAGCATTTGGCAAAAAATGTTTTAGGAGATATAGAAACAAAAGAAGAATAGATTATGAATAAAATTTGGAAATTTTTTCAGTACGGATATTTAATAGTTGCAATAATTTGTTTGATAGAAGGTTTGATTCGATGGAATTCAGAAAGAGAGCGAGCGTATATCTTTTTTGGTTTTTCATTTTTTATTACCTTAGTTTTTTTCTTTAAAAGGAAATTTAGAAAAAAAGTTCAAGAAAGAAATAGTCAAAACAACTAGTTTAGACCTCATAATTTATGGAAATTGAAATCGCAATCATTATTGTTTCAATTATATTCTCTGCATTCTTCTCAGGAATGGAGATTGCTTTTGTGTCTGCAAACAAACTTCATATTGAGTTAGAAAAAAAGAGAGCAGGTTTTATTGCAACAATTCTGAACAAAATAACCCAAAGATCTTCCAAATTTATTACGACCATGTTGGTGGGAAATAATATTTCATTGGTAATTTACAGTTATTTTATGGGGATCGTTTTGGTGAAAATTTTACCTGCAAACTATTTGAATGAATTTTCAAGTTTGTTGATGCAAACCTTGATTTCTACACTCATCATTCTAGTAACCGCCGAGTTTTTGCCCAAAGCAATTTTTAGAATCTACTCAAACGAAGTGATGCGAATCTTTGTAGTTCCGGCTTATTTTTTTTACATCCTGTTTCATTTCTTTTCTGAATTCATCGCTGGCATCTCAAATTTCATCCTGCGTGTTTTTTTCAAATTAAGCCCCGATGAACAGCAAACAGAGTTTAGTAAGCAAGAATTGGGACACTACATTACAGAGCAGTTAGAAGTAAGAAATGAAATGGAAGAAATGGATTCTGAAATTCAAATCTTTCAAAATGCTTTGGGGTTTCAAAATCTAAAAGCTAGAGAAGTTATGGTACCGCGAACAGAAATAGTGGCTCTAGATATACAAGATTCAGTAGCCAATTTAAAACAGCGATTAATTGACAGCGGACTTTCAAAAATTTTAATTTACAGCAATTCTTTAGACAATGTTGTGGGCTATGTAAATGCCTTTGCGCTTTTCAAAAAACCAAAAACCATTAAATCGATTCTTTTGCCTGTAGAAATTGTTCCCGAATCGATGATGATTAACAATATCTTAAACAGTTTAATGAAAAAGCGAAAAAGTGTCGCAATCGTAGTAGATGAATACGGCGGTACTTCCGGAATTATTACTGTAGAGGATATTGTTGAAGAATTGTTTGGTGAAATTGAAGATGAACACGATACTCAAGTGTTTTTAGAAGAAAAAATTAAAGAAAATGTGTTTCATTTTTCTGCAAGACTGGAGGTAGATTATGTAAACGAAAATTACGACTTAAACATACCAAAAGAAGAAGCTTACGAGACTATTGGAGGGTTTATAATTAACGCTACAGAGAATATTCCAGAACAAAATGAAATTGTAAGCATAGGAAATTTCGAAATAAAAATTCTAAAGGTGAGTTCTTCCAAAATAGAAGAAATCAGTTTGACACTTCTTGAAAAAGAAGACTAATTACTTCCCCGTAAATTATACGTTTATTAAATTCAATTTCACGATTAATAAGTAGGCTTAGGGTTGCAACATTAAAACCCAAATCGTATATTCGCTTCCTGAAAAATAAATAAATTAAGTATGGCAGTTTTATCAAAAATTAGAGAACGTTCAATGTTCTTAATCATTATTATTGGTTTGGCACTTTTTGCTTTTGTATTAGATCCTTCTACTTTGGGAGATTTATTCAACTCTAGTAAAATAAATGAAATAGGAGAAGTTGATGGTGAGGTCATTTCTAAGCAAGAATTTGCAACTGCATTGGAAGCTTATAAAACTCAAACCGGGAATAGTGTTTCAGACATGCAAGCAACAAAAACAGTTTGGGATAATATTGTAAGAAAAAAAATCTATCAAGCGCAATTAGAAAAAGCTGGAATTATTGTCGGTGAAAATGATGTTTGGTCAGAAGTAATCAATTCACCTTCTGTAAAAGACAATCCTCAATTTCAAAATGAAGCAGGTTTGTTTGATGAATTGAAATTGAAGCAGTTCTTAAAAGATATCGAAGCAAACAACAAACAATTGTCTAGTGCATGGAATAACTATATCATGCAGCTTAAAGACAATTCAGAAAAAATTACATACAATAATCTAGTAACCGCAGGTTTGGGAGCTTCTTTAAAAGAAGGAGAAACTACCTATATGAATAACAATACGAAGATGAGCACTCAATTTGTGTATCTTCCGTTTGCAAGCGTTGCAGATAGTATTGTGCAAGTAACTACCAGCGAAATCAAGTCGTACATCCAAGCACATGCAAACGATTATCAGGTAGATGCTTCTAGAGATTTGGCTTATGTAAAGTTTGATGCAAATGCAACTCCTGAAGATGAAGCAGTGATAAAAAATGGTTTGGCATCATTAGCAGATGACTTTAAAAATGCAACCTCAAACGTAGCATTTTTATCCGAAAATGAATCGGACTTAAATCTAGATGATACTTTTAAGTTTAAAAATCAAGTTCCTGTAGAGGTTGCTGAGTTGATTTTTAATGGAAATCAAGGAGATGTTTTTGGTCCTTACAAAGAAAGTGGATTTTTTAAGATGACAAAAATTACAGAGGTGATGCAAATGCCAGATTCTGTACAAGCGAGTCATATTTTAATTCCTTTTGTGGGTGCGCAAAGAGTCGCTCAAGAGGTAACTAGAACAGAAGCTGAAGCTAAAAAACTAGCCGATAGTGTTTTGGTAGTAGTGAAAAGAAACAAGCGTAAATTTAATGACCTCGCGAAAAGTTTATCTTCTGACAAATCAAACTCAGAAAAAGGTGGAGACTTAGGGCTTTTTAGTTATTCAAGAATGACACCTGCCTTTAGAGATTTTACTTTTACCAATCGTAAAGGATCTATTGGTGTTGTAAAAACACCTTTTGGTTTTCATGTGATTAAAATTGATGAGCAAAAAAATATTCAGAAAGCAATGAAATTGGCAACCATCGCGAAAAGGATTGTTCCTTCTGAAGCAACTGAAAATACCGTTTTTGAAAATGCTGAAAAATTCGCATTGGAAGTATCTCAAAGCGGAAAATTCTATGATGCAGCCAAAGCAAACAATTATACCACTCGACCAGCAATTGGTGTAAAAGTTTTGGATGAAAATGTCCCTGGACTTGGCAATCAAAGACAAATTGTTTCTTGGGCTTTTGGAGATGTCAAAGTTGGAGACTTTCAACGATTTGATACTGAGAATGGTCATATAGTTGCCATAATTACTGCAAAAACCCAAAAAGGATTAGCACCAGCTTCAAAAGTAGCTTCTAGTGTACGTCCTCTATTATTGAACGAAAAGAAAGCAGCAATCCTTTCAGAAAAAATGAGCGCTTCTACTTTGGATGAGATCGCTAAAGAAAATGGCACAACGTTAAGAACTGCCGATAACATTAGCTTGCAAAGTCCATCTCTTTCCGGAGCTGGATTTGAGCCTAAGGTTGTAGGTGCAATGTTTTATGCAGAAGAAAACAAATTGCACAGCAAAGTTGTAGGAGCTAATGGAGTCTATGCTTTTGTCGTAGCAAAGAAAGAAGCACCAACTGCTTTACCAAACTACGATTCTGAAAGAAAAAGAATTGCAGATGCAAGAAAGAGACAAACCTTTAAAATGTATGAAGCATTGAAAAGTGCTGCAGAGATTGAAGACAATAGAGGTTCTTTATACGGCGCAAACTAAGAGCTAAAAAGTTAGATATAAAAAAATCCCGATCAATTTTGATCGGGATTTTTTGTGAGTAAGAATCTCGTGAATTATCCATTCATGGAAATTAAGAACTCTTCATTATTTTTAGAGAACTTAATTCGATCATTGATAAACTCCATTGCTTCTACAGGGTTCATGTCGGCAAGATACTTGCGTAAAACCCACATTCTTTGAACAGTTTTAGCATCTAGAAGTAAATCATCTCTTCGTGTAGAAGATTTGATAAGATCAATTGCAGGGTAGATTCTACGGTTAGAGATATTACGATCCAATTGTAATTCCATATTTCCAGTTCCTTTAAATTCTTCGAAGATCACTTCGTCCATTTTAGAACCTGTTTCAGTCAATGCCGTAGCGATAATTGTTAAAGACCCTCCATTTTCAATGTTTCTAGCGGCTCCAAAGAAACGTTTTGGCTTGTGCAATGCGTTTGCGTCGATACCTCCAGAAAGTATTTTTCCAGATGCAGGGGCAACCGTATTGTAAGCTCTGGCCAATCGGGTGATTGAATCTAATAAGATGACCACATCATGTCCACATTCTACCAAACGTTTTGCTTTTTCTAACACAATATTCGCAACCTTTACGTGCTTTTCTGCAGGTTCGTCAAAAGTAGATGCAACCACTTCTCCTCGAACGCTGCGTTGCATGTCTGTAACTTCTTCTGGACGTTCATCTATTAAAAGTACAATTTGATAGACCTCTGGATGATTCATGGCTATAGCATTGGCAATATCCTTCAGTAACATTGTTTTCCCTGTTTTTGGTTGGGCAACAATCATTCCACGTTGTCCTTTTCCAATCGGCGAAAATAAATCAATAATTCGTGTTGATAAAGAACTCCCTTTTTCAGCTAAGTTGAATTTTTCTTGTGGGAAAAGAGGTGTTAAGTGTTCAAAAGAAACACGATCTCTTACGATGTTCGGGTTCAATCCGTTTATTTTTGAAACTCTGATTAAAGGAAAATACTTTTCACCTTCTTTAGGTGGACGTACATTTCCTCTTACAGTATCTCCTGTTTTGATTCCAAACAATTTAATTTGAGATTGTGATACATAAATATCATCGGGTGATGATAAATAGTTGTAATCTGAAGATCTTAAGAAACCATAGCCGTCAGGCATCATTTCTAAAACTCCTTCACTTTCTATGATGCCATCAAATTCAAAATCAGGATCTTTGAATCGATTATTCGATTTATTTCCTTTCCCAACAACAGGTGCTTTTTCACGAGTATTCTCTCTAGATTTATTCTTGTTATTGTTTTGTTGTGGGGTATTTTGAGTATTGGAATTTTGTTTCTGTTGAGCCGATTTTTGTTGAATTGGCTTTTGTTGTTGAACAGGTTTTTGTTGTTGTGGCACTTTATGCTGGCGTAGTGGTGCCTTTGCAGTTTGTTCCTGAGTGTTGGAGATCGCTGAAAACTCAACGTCTTTATTTGTCGTACTCTTCGTTATCGCTTCTTCACTTTCTGTAGGAGCTACTCTTTCTACTTTTCTTGGCTTCGTAGCGCTTCTTTCTACTGCTTTTGGAACTGTTGGGACTGTAGTGTTTTCAGGTCCTTTAGCAACCCGTTTTCTTCTTGGTTTTGGTGTTTTTGAGGCATCTGTATTATCAGTAGATTTTACTGTTGCTTCAACCTTTACGGGATTTGCAGCTTGAATATCTAAAATCTGATACACTAAATCTAATTTTTTTAATTGACTTGTTTTGGATAATCCAATAGATTTAGCAATCACCTGTAAGTCAGCAAGTGTTTTTGCTTTTAGTTCAGAAATTTCGAACATTATATATGTGTTTTGTTAATTTATGATTTCTCGTAAGAAAATTTGTAAGATTTGTTGTTTTTTGAAGGTTTGTATAAAGAACTATACAATAGGTTGAGTGGTTACTAGTTACAAATATATGTTTTTTTTTTAAGTTTAAGACTTTCTTTTTAAAAAAGAAAACAATACTTTTGTTTTATTATAATTTAAGATGATACAAAGAATACAATCCATCTATTTATTACTAGCAACTCTTATTTCTGGAGGGCTTATTTTTATATTTAATTTATGGAGTTCTGAAGAACAAAAAATGTATGTCATGGATCTTTTAAAAGAAGATTCTATTTTGTTAAATGGAATTAGTTTTCTATTTTTACTTTCAGCAATACTTTCATTTGTTGCAATTTTTTTATTTAAAAAAAGACAATTGCAATTTGTTGTTGGAAGAATTTCAATTTTGATCAACCTTTTATTATTAGGAGTATTGATTTATGTATCTCTAATGTTACCTGGAGAAATGAAGATTTCGGAGAAAGGTATTGGGATGTTCTTACCAATTTTAGCTATTTTGCTTATTGTTTTGGCAAATAAGGCGATAAAAAAGGATGAAGATCTCGTAAAATCTGTAGATAGATTGCGATAAACCTATAATATAGTATATTAGTGCGACCTAAAAACCGAAGAATTTATGCTTCGGTTTTTTTTGTTTCTAATTCTGTCTGATTTTTAACTACGGGTTTCCAACTCGATAATTTCGAGTTCTTTGATGTCTCCTTTATCAAGTGTAAAGCGCAGCATGGTTCTTATTTTGTGAAAACCATGTTTGCCTGCAGCACCTGGATTCAAGTGTAAAAGGTGAAGCTTTTTATCATATTGAACTTTTAAAATATGTGAATGCCCCGCAATAAATATTTTGGGAGTATTTGTTTTAAGTTCTTCTTTGATACGTTGTTGGTATCGATTTGGATAGCCTCCAATATGGGTGATCCACACATCAACGTCTTCTATTACAAATCGATTGTCCAATGGAAATTCTGATCGTGCTACTGCATCATCAATATTTCCATAGACTGCCCGCAAAGGCTTGATGGCTTTGATACTGTCTGTAACTTTTAAATTTCCAATATCACCCGCATGCCAAACTTCGTCTGCTTGTTTGACAAATTTTAATATTTGATCATCAATAAAGCCATGGGTGTCGGAGAGTAATAAGATTTTCTTCACCTTACAAAAATACTAATAACAAAATAAATTTCGTAATTTTGACAGCTTCAAAAAAAACATTTCTTGAGATATTTTATAGAACTTTCTTATCACGGAAAAAACTATCATGGTTGGCAAATTCAACCTGATGTTGTTTCGGTACAGCAAAAAGTAAATCATGCTGTAAGCTTGCTTTTTCAACAAGAAATTAATGTAGTAGGGGCAGGAAGAACAGATACAGGAGTGCATGCTTCCCAGATGTTTGCCCATTTTGATATTGAAAATGAATTGGTTGAAAATGCAGTTTTTAAACTCAATTCTATTTTACCAGAAGATATTGTAGTACACAAAGTTTTTTTGGTTGAAGACGACAAACATGCGAGGTTTGATGCGCTGAGTCGAAGTTACGAGTATAAAATCTATTTGGGAAGAAACCCTTTTTTATTGGACCTTTCATGGCAAATACATTCTCAAAAATTTGACATTGAGCAGATGAATACTGCTGCCAGTCTCTTACTGCAATATACCGATTTTGAATCTTTTTCTAAAGTTAAGACAGAGGTTTTTACTTTTGATTGTGACATTACCCAAGCAGTTTGGACACAAAATGGCAATGAGTTGACCTTTTCGATAACAGCCAATCGATTTTTGAGAAATATGGTACGAGCGATTGTAGGAACCTTAATTGAAGTAGGCATAGGAAAGAAAACGGTAACAGATTTTAGAGAAATTATAGAAAGTAAAAACAGAAGCAAAGCAGGTCTATCAGTTCCCGCAAAAGGCTTATTTTTAACAGCAATAAAATATTAGATTTTGGGAAACAATACAGGAAATGCATTTGATATAAAAATATTTTCAAGACTTATGAGTTTTGCCAGAAAGTATCGTTTGTACTTTTTTATTGCAGCTTCCTCTACAATTCTATTAGCCTTATTTTCTGCTGCCAGACCATATATTTTAAAACTCACGATTGATCAAGCGGTCATTCCCAAAGATAGCTCAGCATTACTCAATTTTATTTTATTAATGTTGGGGGTTTTGCTCATCGAGGTACTGCTTCAGTTTACCTTTATCTATTTCTCCAATTGGGTAGGTCAGCATATTATTCGAGATATTCGGGCAAAAATATTTCGACATATCTTACAATTTAAAATGTCGTATTTCGATAAAAATGCTGTGGGTAAATTGGTTACCAGAGTGGTCTCAGATATCGAAACGATTTCTGCTTTTTTTACCCAAGGAGTTTTTATGATTACCAGTGATATTCTAAAAATGTTGGTGGTTACTGTGATCATGTTAGTGATGAATTGGCAATTGGCTCTAATCACTTTGGCAGTATTGCCCATTTTAATCTATGCCACCAAAAGATTTCAAATAGCGATCAAAGCCACTTTTCAAGAAGTCCGGAATCAGGTTTCAAATTTGAATAGTTTTGTACAAGAGCGTGTAACAGGGATGAAGATTGTACAACTTTTTAATCGAGAGAAAATTGAATATAATAATTTTAAGGAGATCAACAACAAGCATAAAAAAGCCTATATAAAAACAATCTGGTACTATTCTATTTTCTTTCCAATTGCAGAAATTTTATCTTCAATTGCAATTGGTCTGTTGGTCTGGTTTGGTGGTTTACAAGTTGTAGATCAATCTGTTGCTAGTGTTGCTGAAATTTTCGCTTTCATCATGTATGCCCAAATGTTGTTTCAGCCTTTGCGTCAAATTGCTGATAAGTTCAATCAACTACAAATGGGAATCGTTAGTGGTGAACGTGTTTTTGCTGTGATAGATACCGAAAGTAGCATTGCAAAAAATGGAACTCTTATTGCTGAAGGAATCAAAGGAAATATTCAATTTGATGACGTGCGATTTAGTTATATCAATGGAGAAGAAGTCTTAAAAGGAATTTCTTTTGACGTTAAAGAGGGGCAAACAGTTGCCATTGTTGGAGCTACAGGAGCTGGAAAATCTACCATTATCAATTTGATCAATCGATTTTATGAAATTGATAGCGGAACAATTTCTGTTGATGGAATTTCTGTAGATCAATTTGAAATTGAATCTTTAAGAAAACAAGTCGCCATTGTTTTGCAAGACGTTTTTTTATTTTCCGATTCTATTTTGCACAACATCACCTTAAAAAATGAAGCCATTTCTTTAGAGGAAGTAAAAGTGGCTGCCAAACAAATTGGAATTCATGATTTTATCATGACTTTACCAGGAGATTATTTGTACAATGTAAAAGAACGAGGAGGGATGCTGTCATCTGGGCAACGACAGTTGATTGCTTTTTTACGTGCCTATGTTAGCAAGCCTAGTATCTTAATTTTAGATGAAGCGACTTCTTCTGTAGATTCGTATGCAGAGCAAATGATTCAATATGCTACAGAAACCATTACAAAAGATCGAACCTCGATAGTGATAGCACATCGATTGGCAACAATAAAACAAGCCGATAAAATTATTGTGATGGACAAAGGGATGATTGTAGAGGAAGGAACACATCAAGAGCTCATTGTTAAAGAAAACGGATACTATAAGAATTTGTATGACAAGCAGTTTAGTACTGAGCTCGCTTCGTAACTCCTTATTCCAAGTCTTTTTTTAACTTCTCATTCAAGTCATTAAAATCTTTGTAGAGTTCAAATTCACCATCTTTGATGTAGGAAACCTCACCAGTTTCTTCTGAAACCAATAGACAAACTGCATCTGTTTTTTCTGAAACTCCCAAAGCAGCTCGATGTCGTAAGCCAAATCGTGCAGGGATTTTTTGACTACTAGAAACGGGCAAGACAACCCTTGTCGCTACAATAAAATTGTCTCGTATAATGGTTGCGCCATCATGTAGCGGACTGTTTTTATAAAAAATACTTTGTAGAATAGCCTCATTTATCAATGCATTCATGGCATCTCCTGTATTGATTAAAAAATCCAAACTGTTGGTTCTTTCAATAACAATTAGGGCGCCTGTTTTGGTTTTCGATAGATTCTTACTTGCATTGATCAAGATATCGGTGTCTACCTCGGAGGCAATTTCGGTTTGTAAAAACTTTAGTTGTTTGAGGAAACTTTTCTTTGTTGAAAAATTGGAGGTACCAATCATCAATAAAAATTTTCTAATTTCTTGTTGAAATACAATGATCAATGCGATGACTCCACCAGAGAGTAAATAGCCTAAAATTCCACTAAGCATTTCCATTTTTAATGCCAAGGTAATTTGCCAAATCAAAAAGATGACTGCAATTCCGACTACAATATTAATTGCAACTGTTCCTTTCAATAATTTGTAGATATAATACAAGAGTGTTGCTACAAACAAAATATCTAAAACATCTAAAAAAGAAAACTCAATAAAATCGAACATGGGTTGGATTGATTTCCTGCTAAAATACTAATAAATTTTGCGATTGCAAGTTCATTCAATATTTTCTGCATCCGAGATCAATAATGGATATTTTTGGTGAATGAGATTAATTTTGTTTCGCAAGGCGATATCGGTCTCATTTGTCTTTTTAAAATTAGTTGCTAAACTTTTGTAGTTTCTGATTTTTGTTTTACCAGACCTCACAGGATTTTTAAAACCTGTGAGATCTTCATGATAGTAGATACTCTCCACTTTATTGAAGTTGCGCTACAATTTTGACTGCTTCTACGGCTTCTTTTACATCGTGAACCCGCAAGATATTTGCTCCATTGAGCAATGCGATGGTATTTGCAGCAGTTGTTGCGTTTAATGCCTCTTGTGCAGTTATTCCCAAAGTATTATAAAGCATAGATTTTCTTGAAATCCCTACCAAAATAGGAGCTTCTAAATTTTGAAAAAGAGACAAGTTCTGAAGTAGCTCAAAATTGTGGACTTTTGTTTTTCCAAATCCAAATCCAACATCGATCAGCACATCATTTACTTTTAATTGGTGCAACTGATGCATTTTATCTGCAAAAAAGGTGATGAGTTCCTGAGTCACATTTTTGTATTGAGGATCTTGTTGCATATTTTGTGGCGTTCCCAACATGTGCATCACGATATATGGAACCTGCAAATGGGCAATAGTTTCAAACATTTTTTCATCCATATTTCCACCCGAAATATCATTGATCATCGCAGCGCCAGCAAGTATGGTGTCTTTTGCGATGCTACTTCGAAAGGTGTCGACAGAAATTAGAATCTCAGGAAATTCTTCTACTAATAATTGAATGACAGGGAGAATTCTTCTGCGCTCCTCTTCTTCGCTTACATAAGCCGCTCCAGGTTTTGAAGAATAGGCACCCACATCAATAAAGGTAGCTCCTTCTGTAAGCATTTTTGAAACTTGCGCAACAATGGCTGCTTCATTTTTGTACTGACCTCCATCAAAAAAAGAATCGGGGGTGATGTTTAAAATTCCCATCACTTTAGGTGATGACAAATCGACTAAGGTTCCTTTGCAGTTAATGGTCATATTAAGAGACTACTTTGTGAATTATGGGACTTATTTCGGGGGCTACATAGTTGTGCATTTGATCCATCAATGCGGTTACAGAATCTGCAACCAATAGCATATTCCGATTTGCCTGTTTTAAATAGCCTTCTGCAACCATTTTGTCTAACTGTAAGAGAATTGCATCAAAAAAACCGTTGACATTTAAAAGTCCGATAGGTTTCTGTTCGATCTGTAATTGACTTAAGGTTAGTGCTTCAAAAAGTTCGTCCAATGTTCCAAATCCGCCAGGTAAGGTAATGTATCCATCGACCAGTTTACTCATCAATACTTTTCGTTCGCTCATGGTTTTACATACAATCATTTCTTCTACGCCTGTATGAATCACTTCTTCTTTTTCTAGAAGTTTTGGGATGACCCCAATCACCTCACCGTTTTGTTCTAAAATAGTGGATGATAGTACTCCCATCATTCCAATTTTTCCTCCGCCATACACCAGGCCAATTTGATGTTCAACAAAATAATTTCCCAAAGCAATGGCAGCTTCTTTGTAGATTGGATGGAAGCCTAAGCTAGAACCGCAAAAAACAACAATTGTATTCAGTTTTCTCATATCTTCATTGGGGGTTGAAATTTAAAAGCAAATGGTTTTTAATCTGAAATAACACGTAATGCCTTCTCAAAACACGTTGATAAATTCATGGTAAAAATAAATGAAATGCTTTTAAGATTTACTACATTTGAGGAAATACTTTTTAAATAGTGAAGATGCAGGATACCTCAAAACAATATGACGCAGTAATTAACGAATGTAGGAGCTTGTTTATTAAAAAAATGAGTGATTATGGTAGTGCATGGAGAATTTTACGCTTACCATCGCTTACAGATCAGATCTTTATCAAAGCACAACGAATTCGTCAGCTTCAAGAAAATGAGGTTCGCAAAGTAGACGAAGGGGAGAAATCAGAGTTTATTGGGATTATCAATTACTCAATTATGGCATTGATTCAGTTGGAAATGGGCATTGTAGAAACTCCAGATTTGGACACAGAGGCAGCTACCGTTTTGTATGATAAACACAGTAACATTACTAAAGAATTAATGCTCAATAAAAATCATGATTATGGAGAGGCATGGCGCGACATGCGTGTTTCTTCCTTAACGGATTTAATTTTACAGAAGTTGTTACGCGTTAAACAAATTGAAGATAACAAAGGAAAAACGATTGTATCGGAGGGTATAGATGCCAATTATCAGGACATGATCAATTATGCTGTTTTTGCGATGATTCATTTGGTAGAGTAAGTTGTACTATAAAGGTGAAAGTGTATAAAGTTTGAGTACCCATAGAGTTTTATTGTAAAGTTCTAAAGTAAAATTATGAAATTAGGAACACATATTTTTAGAATTATTGTAGGAGCCTTGTTTGTTTTTTCGGGCTTTGTAAAGTTGGTAGACCCCATAGGCTCTCAGTACAAGTTTCAAGAGTATTTCTCAGAAGGAGTCTTGAATTTGGAATTTTTAATTCCTTATGCATTGCCATTTGCAATTCTATTAATTCTCACAGAAATTCTTTTAGGGGTCATGGTGCTGATTGGTTACAAACCCAAATTTACAGTTTGGAGCTTGCTATTAATCACTTTACTTTTCTTGTTTTTAACATGGTATTCGGCCTATTATAATAAGGTGACCGACTGTGGTTGTTTTGGTGATGCGCTCAAATTATCTCCGTGGGAAACCTTTTACAAAAACGTTTTTCTTATCGGGCTGATTCTTTTTTTACTTCTGAAACTAAAATGGATTCAACCAATTTTTAAAGGAAAAGCACCTAAAATAATTACTTTTTTGTCCTTAGTAGTGTTCTTGTTTATTACTCAGCATGTGCTTGTACATTTGCCAATTATCGATTTTAGAGCTTATGCTATCGGTAAAAATATAACAGAGGGAATGCAATATCAGGGTGATGGTGAAATTCCTCCAGTGCATGATTTTATGCTGGAAGATTCGCAAAACGATTTGGCACCAGAAATTTTAGCCAAAGAAAAAGTGATGCTTGTGATTGTATACAATGCAGACAAGTCAGACAATAGTGGCTTTCCTGCCATTCGAAAAATTTCTAAAAAAGCAATTCAAAAGGGGTACACGGTGTACGGTGTTTCTGCTTCTTTTTCAAGTGATTTGGTAGCGCTTCAAGAAAAATATGAATTGCCTTTCGAGTTTCTCTTTTGTGATGAAACTACATTGAAAACCATGATTCGAGCAAATCCGGGAGTTATCATTTTAAACAAAGGTACCGTTGTTGATAAAAAGAATTTTATCGATGTTGATCAAATAAAATTATAATGAAGCAATTACTATTTGTATTTGTTGGAGGTGGTTTTGGGAGTGTTTTACGCTATCTACTGAGCAAATGCCTGAATACCTCTGATACTGGATTTCCCTACGGAACTTTTGCAGTCAATATCTTAGGCAGTTTGTTCATCGGTATTATTTTAGGCATTGCGGCCAAAAATCAAACCTTGAGTCAGAATTCAATATTGCTATTAGCCACTGGTTTTTGTGGTGGGTTTACAACCTTTTCTACCTTTGCGTATGAAAATCACAGTTTTTTAAAAACGGGTGATTTTACCAGTTTTGCCATTTACACGATTGCTAGTTTTGGTGTCGGATTTCTTGCGGTCTTTGCAGGATTGTACTTGGCAAAAGTGATCTAGTACATGTAGTTTCTGTCTGAAAACGCTCTATGTTGACCTCTTATTTTGTATATTGAATTTATTTAAAAAAAGGCTAGTTTACTTTTACAACGATCTCATTTTCCCATATTCTAATACTTTCTAAAAGCCTTAATTCCTGCTTTGATTTCCAAATCTATATGATTTTCTCTAGGAGTCAATGGGCAAGAATACTTGTCATTGTATGCGCAATATGGATTGTATGTATTGTTGAAATTCAAAACAATACTGCTATCTGATTCGATATCTGTGAGCATCAGATCCATATAGCGCCCCCCGCCATAAGATTCATTTCCAGAGGTATAGTCGGTAAAAGGTAGAAAGAGATAGTCTTTGTATTTTTCGTCTTTGGCATCGTCCTGACTTTGATAAACAGGTAATCTGCAGTCTTTTCCTTGTAAGCGAAATGTTAAGATCCCGTATTCTTTATAGATGGGCTTTCGGTCGGTGGTAGTTGCCATTTCAAAAGCGGGAGGATTTTGGGTTCGAACCAATTTTGCGCGAACAATAAATGAGGAGTCTACAGGGAAAAAGTCCAAGCCTTTAAAGTTTTTTAAATCCTTCTTTTTTAAAGGCGATTTTGAAGCGTCTTTATAGCTTGCATTCAGTTTTTGTTGATAGGCTGTTTCTCCAAGAAGCGCTCTTTTTCCTTGTGAGGTACATGAAAATACAAAAAGGAGCGTACAGAGGGTTATTGCTTGTTTCATTTTGAGAAGATTTTTTAAGTAGATAGGCCTTTATTTTCTTTCAAGAATTAAAAAATGAGCATCCATCACATTTCCTGCTAAAATAAGATTTTCATAGGTAGCAACAACTGTAGATGCTGATATTTTTGATCCGTCGTCCAGATAGATTGTTTTGATTTGGGAGTCGTTTGCAACGAGAAGATCAATCAAAATGAGTAGAATTTGCAGTGACAAATTCTAAAACCAACGAAATGATGTTGTCTTCGCTGTTATAAAATTCGTTGTCTAAAGCTTCCCATGTATTTGGTTTTAAACCATTAATGATCGTTCTCCTGTATGCTGTGTTTTTTGGGATGGGAATTTCTCCAAATAACTGAATAGCCTCATAAATAATCGATGCGGTATGAATGGCGCCAATCTTTTCATAAGCCTCTAAGATCTCATGAGAAAATTGTCCTGAAGAATTCCAAAAGAACTCTTCAAAACCGCCATTGCTGGTGTGCTTCTCGAAAACATCAATATAAATAAAGGTTTTTTCGAAGGTGTTTAGATGGTGAAAAGAATCCCTACTGGGAATTTTTCTGCCAATAATTTCACCTATTCGGGTAATTTTTTCGATATCGTTATTCAACAACAAAGCAATTTCAGTCGAGGTCATCCTAGTTTTTTAAGACAGAAAACTCAATACTTGAATCGCTAAAAACGGTATGAGTTTGTGTTTTAAAATCTGTCGCATCTGCTTTGAAAATGTTGTCTACATAAGTTTGCGGATTCAGATCAATCAAAGGAAACCAAGTGCTTTGTAACTGAACCTGTAATTTATGACCTTTTTTAAAAGTGTGAAACACATCTTGTAAGGGAATATGTACCGCAGTTTTTTTGTTGGGTACAAAAGGTTCTGGAGTAGAAAAACTATTTCTAAAGCGCCCTCGCAATACTTCGCTTCGTACCATTAAATGGTAATTGCTCATTTTTAAGTGGTCTTGCAATTTTTCGTTATTTTCTTCAGTGTCCGATGGGTGTACATCTATAACTTTTACAATCCAATCTGCTGCAGTTCCAGTGGTTGCTACATTTAGTTTGGCTAAAATTGTTCCTGCCAAGGTGAGGTCTTCGGTCAAAGTTTCTGTTTCAAAAACCAAAACGTCGGGTCTTCTGGCCGCAAAACGTTGGTCGTCGGTCATGTATTTTCTGGGAGTAAAAACTGTTTTAATATCTTCAGAATAGGGAACAGGGTGTTTGATGTCGCTGATAAATTTGATTCCTTTTGATGATTTTTTATCCGCAGTTAATTCTTGATTTTCAGATAAAAACCAGTCTTCTTTGACTACATTTTTTGGTGGCCATACATCATAGGATTTCCATGCCTTCTTACCAGAGTCATAGACATAAGCTTCTGGTAGTCCCGAGTTTTGATCTCCCTTTCCTTTGAGGAAATGATTGAAGAAATTAGTTTCAATTTCTTTTTGAAATTTTAAAGAAATAGAATCTCCAAAATAGTAATTCCCTACAGAATTTTTTACCGTATTTCGTGCCCATTTTCCGTGATCCCAAGGGCCAAAAACGAGTGTGTTGTAATTTTTGGGACTGTTTTTTTCAATTGCTTTGTAGGTTTCTAGGGGGCCGTACAAATCTTCTGCATCAAACCAACCTCCAACAATCATGGTGGCCACTGTAGACGGTACTTTATCTAAATGTTGAATAATGCCCTTGCTTTTCCAAACAGAATCATAGTTTGGGTGTTCTGTAATTTCTTTCCAGAAAAAATCATCGATGCTGTTTTTTGAAGAATTGTTGCTAACATCTAATTTGTCATACTGAAAATATTCATTCAAATTTTTTAAAGGGCCTTTGTCTAGAAAAAATTGATATTGATCTTGAGAATTCATTTTTGGAAACGAGTACCAGGCAGAATCGGTTGGGGTGTCTTTATAAGTACCAAATAGAGAAATGGCTCTAAAATAACTCAGTAAAAATGCACCATTATGATGGAAGTCATCAAAGAAAAAATCACCAATACAAGCTTGTGGCGAAGCGGCCTTGAGTGCAGGGTGAGCGTCAATGGTCGAAACCGTTGCATAATGCCCAGGGTATGAAATTCCCCAAGTACCTACATTTCCATTATTATTGGCTACGTTTTTGACCAACCAGTCGATGGTATCATAAGTATCTGAAGCTTCGTCTGTTTCCGAGTTTTTCTTATTTGGAAGATAAGCTCGCATATTGTCATAAACTCCTTCACTCATCCATCGTCCACGAACATCTTGATAGACAATAATATTTCCTTCCTTCATTAAATGTACATTCGGTCCGATGGATGTTTTCATTTTTCCTTCCCCATAGGGAGCCGAGCTATAAGGGGTTCGTTGTATTAAAATTGGATATTTTTTAGAACTGTCTTTTGGAGAATAGATGGTAGTATGCAGTTTAAGACCGTCTCTCATGATAATGTTAACCTCTTTTTTGGTATAATGATCGGAGACATAGCTGTCTTTTTTGTCGGAAGAATTGTTGCAAGAAGAGAACAGGAACAAACTAAAAATTACGAGAAACAAATTTTTTATCATGAGTTGCGGATTTTTTGTTAAAATTACAACGAAAAAAGAGGAATAAAAAAAGAATCTCTAAAAAGATGTGATTCTATCTTATGGGTATTGGTGTTTTTTTGGAGGCAGCATTGATTTTGACTCTATCGATGGTTTAATTTTTTTCTTCTTAAAAAAATGAGGAACTGATACGACTTGATAAATTTCTCCTTATTTTTGCAGCTTATGGAGAACGCTAAAAAAATGCAATTAACAGATTGGTTGCCAACAACAAACAAAGAAGTCAAACTTAGAGGCTGGACAGAGTTGGATGTCATCCTTTTTAGTGGAGATGCCTATGTAGATCATCCTTCATTTGGACCTGCAGTCATAGGTCGAATTTTGGAGAGTTATGGCTTGCGCGTTGCAATTGTTCCCCAACCCTGTGTAACCGATAATCTGCAGGATTTTGAAAAACTAGGAAAGCCTCGTTTGTTTTTTGGAGCTACAGGTGGATGTATGGATCCTATGGTGAGTAACTATACCGCAAGTAAAAAACGAAGAGACAAAGATGCTTATACACCCAATGGTGATAAAGGGTTTCGCCCCGATTATGCTACTTCAGTATATTCAAAAATATTAAAAGAAAAGTTTCCAGATGTCCCTGTGCTTATTGGGGGGATCGAAGCTTCATTACGACGTGTAACGCATTACGATTATTGGTCGGATAAACTATTGCCAACAATATTAGAAACTTCCAAAGCAGACATGCTTGTTTACGGAATGGGAGAGCAGCCTTTGCGAGAAATCGTAAATTTGTTACTAAAAGGAGTTCCTTTTTCGAGCTTAAAAAACATCAAACAAACAGCTGTTTTAATCAATCAAAAAGAAGAAAAACTACCCGTTGTGAACGATTGGGAGGACGTTACGATTCATTCTCACAAAGCTTGTTTGAGGGATAAAAAAACATTTGCTTCCAATTTTAAAGTGATTGAGCAAGAGTCAAACAAATTAAAAGCACGACGAATTTTGCAAGAGGTTGAAGGGAAAACTTTGGTGATCAATCCGCCTTTTCCAACAATGACCGAAAAGGAAATTGATGGTTCTTTTGATTTACCATTTACGCGTTTGCCACACCCAAAATACAATAAACGCGGTCCAATTCCAGCATTTGAAATGATCAAATTTTCGATCAATATTCACAGAGGGTGTTTTGGAGGCTGTAGTTTTTGTACAATTTCTGCACATCAGGGAAAATTTATTGCAAGCAGGAGTCAGGAATCTATTTTAAAAGAAGTAGACAAAGTTGCGAACATGCCCGATTTTAAAGGGTATTTATCAGATATTGGTGGGCCCTCTGCAAACATGTATAAGATGGCAGGAAAGGTGCAGTCTATTTGTGATAAATGTGTTGCCCCTAGTTGTATTTCGCCGGTAATATGTTCCAATTTAGACACTTCTCATAAGCCTCTAACTGAATTGTATCAAGCGGTTGATAAGCACCCTAAAATTAAAAAATCATTTATTGGAAGTGGAATTCGACATGATATGTTGGTGCCAGAATTCAATAAAAATGCAGATCCCAAAGAACTTGATGCTTATACCGAAGAGGTGATGACCAATCATGTTTCTGGACGTTTAAAAGTAGCTCCAGAACACACTTCAGATCCCGTTTTGAAATTGATGCGAAAACCTTCGTTTACCTATTTTCATAAGTTTAAAGAGCGCTTTGACAGAATTAACATTAAGAAGAAATTAAACCTACAATTGATTCCATATTTTATTTCTAGCCATCCTGCAAGTGAAGTAGAAGATATGGCGAATTTGGCTGCAGAAACCAAAGATATGGGCTTTCAGTTAGAGCAAGTACAAGGTTTTACACCCACGCCCATGACGGTTGCAACTGTGATTTATTATTCTGGATATCATCCCTACACTTTAAAGCCAACAAAAACTCCGAAAACAAAACAGGAGAAAGAGGATCAACATAAATTTTTCTTTTGGTATAAAAAAGAGAACAGAGATTGGATTAAAAAAACCTTAAACAAAGTAGGTCGCACCGATTTATTAAACGTTCTATTGCCTGAGAACAATTCTTGGAAAAAGAACAAATTGGCAAAAGAAGCGAAAAATACTTTTGATGATGCTGTTCCTGTTCCTTTCAACAAACGAAAAAAGAAAGTAAGTAGAGCTCCGAAAAGGAGGAGATAAGTCTTCTTTTTTTGCAAATTCTTTACTTTTGGAGACTTAGTAGCGAGAATTGTGTCTGCTTCTTCTCTATTTCTGTCATGGCCAAATGTATTATTTTGACTCGAGTATACTGACTATTAAAAAGTGAAGCAATGGGATCGATTCCTATTTTTGTGTAGATGAATAAGGTATGATTCATTTGTAATATATGTTAGATATTTTGTCTTCATTTTACGAAATTCTTAAGATAACTTATGATTTTTTGAATAATTAATTGAATTATCTAAAAAAGAAATATATTTGTTTTAGATAATGAAAGTAAAAATGAATATGACATTTGCAGCCCAAATTCAACAAGGAATTCCTGATGTATTGCCTCCCAAAAAAGACTTTGATTTGGAGATCAATCACGCTCCAAAGCGAAAAGATATTCTTTCTCCTGAAGAAAAAAAATTAGCACTCAAAAACGCACTTCGCTATTTTGACCCTAAGCATCATCAAGAATTAGGACTCGAATTTTCTGAAGAATTGGAAAAATATGGACGTATTTATATGTGTCGTTTTCGTCCGGATTATGATATGAAATCCAGACCCATCGAGGAGTATCCTGGGAAATCAATGCAAGCAAAAGCCATAATGTTGATGATTCAGAATAATTTGGATGTGGCTGTGGCACAGCATCCACACGAATTGATCACCTATGGTGGAAATGGAGCTGTTTTTCAAAATTGGGCACAATATTTATTGACGATGAAATACTTGTCAGAAATGACAAATAAGCAAACACTTACCATGTATTCTGGGCATCCTATGGGGCTTTTTCCTTCGCATAAAAATGCGCCTAGAGTGGTCGTGACCAATGGGATGGTGATTCCAAATTATTCAAAACCAGACGATTGGGAGAAAATGAATGCTTTGGGGGTTTCTCAATATGGGCAAATGACGGCTGGAAGCTATATGTACATTGGTCCTCAAGGAATTGTACACGGAACTACAATTACTGTTTTGAATGCTTTTCGAAAAATACGAAAAACTCCCAAAGGAAATTTATTCGTTACCTCTGGTCTGGGAGGAATGTCTGGAGCACAGCCTAAAGCAGGAAATATTGCAGGTTGTATAACAGTTTGTGCTGAGGTGAATCCTAAGATTACTCAAATTCGATTGGACCAAGGGTGGGTAGATGAAAAAATCACAGATCTGCAGCAATTGGCAAGCAGAGTGAGACGTGCCAAAGAACAGCAGGAAGTGATCTCCATTGCTTATTTAGGAAATATTGTTGAGGTCTGGGAGCATTTTGACAAAGAAAATATTCATGTCGATTTGGGGTCGGATCAAACTTCTTTACACAATCCGTGGGCAGGGGGCTATTATCCAGTGGATCTTTCTTTTGAAGCGGCCAATACAATGATGGCAGAAAACCCAACATTTTTCAAACAAAAAGTACAAGAAACTTTGAGAAGACATGCCGTTGCAATTAATAAGCATACTGCAAAAGGAACCTATTTTTTTGATTATGGTAATGCGTTTTTATTGGAAGCAAGCAGAGCTGGAGCCGATGTACTAGCAGACAATCAAATTGATTTTAGATATGCTAGTTATGTGCAAGATATAATGGGACCCATGTGTTTTGATTATGGCTTTGGTCCCTTTCGGTGGGTTTGTACTTCTCGAGATCCTGAGGATTTGGCAAAAACAGATGCTATTGCTTGTGCGGTATTAGAGAGGATAAAACAGCATTCACCCGATGAAATTCAGCAGCAAATGGCAGATAATATTCAGTGGATTCAAGGTGCTAAAAAAAATAAATTAGTAGTGGGTTCTCAAGCAAGAATTTTATATGCTGATGCAGAAGGGCGCATCAAAATTGCCAAAGCCTTTAACAAAGCCATTCGAAAAGGAGAAATAGGTCCTGTAATTTTGGGAAGAGATCATCATGATGTTTCGGGTACTGATTCTCCGTATCGGGAAACCTCAAATATTTATGACGGATCTCAATTTACGGCAGACATGGCCATTCAAAATGTAATAGGGGACAGTTTTAGGGGAGCTACTTGGGTTTCTATTCACAATGGAGGTGGAGTTGGCTGGGGAGAGGTCATTAATGGTGGATTTGGCATGCTTATTGATGGTAGTAAAGTGGCATCAAAGCGTTTAAAAGCAATGCTTTTTTGGGATGTGAATAATGGAGTTTCGAGAAGAAGTTGGGCAAGAAATAAAGAAGCTATTTTTGCGATCAAGCGCGCAATGAAATCGGAGAAAAATTTAAAAGTTACCCTGCCCAATTTGGTAGATGATGCAATGATCAATTCTATAACTTAAAAATTACAAACAATGAATAAATGGTTTCTTTTAGTGTGTAGTATTCTACTTTTATCAGCTTGTAGTGCTATAAAAGTCAGTACCGATTATGATGCAACTATCGATTTTACAAAGTATAAAACCTTTGCTTTTTTTAAGCCAGGTATCGTCAAAGCAAACATTTCAGATCTAGACAAGAAGCGCATTTTGCGCGCAATTGAATTTGAATTGGAGGCAAAAGGAATGACCAAGTCGGAAAATCCAGAGATGTTGGTAAGTATTTTTACAAAATCTAGAGAACGGGTACAAGTAGATCAGAACAACTTTGGCTATGGTTTTGGATGGGGATGGAATCCATGGATGATGAATGGGTTCCAATCCAATGTAAACGTTTCACAATATTCGGAAGGAACTTTGTTTGTTGATTTTATAGACAAAGCAAAAAAAGAATTAATTTGGCAAGGAGTCGGAACAGGTGCTTTGCGCATACAAAACCGTGAAAAGAAAGAAGCGAGAATCAAAGAATTTGTAAAAGAAATCATAGCTAGGTTTCCGCCAAATTCAGAAAATAAATAAAAGGGAATGACAGTTTGAAAATCTGCCGATGTCTATCACAGTGCTTTCCAAATAATTTATAATTAGATTCAGAAATTTAAAAATGTACAACCAACGAATCCCTTTAGAAGAGGGAGATTATTACGAGAATGCAGACGGGTATCGAGTTTTTACAGAACAATTTCATTTAAAAAGAGGTTCTTGTTGTAGAAGTGGCTGTAAGCATTGCCCCTATGGGTATGACAAAAAAAACGGATAATTTTAGTTCATAAAAAATGATTAAGAAAATTCTAATTTTAGGAATGGTTTTACAATTTGCTAGTTGTGCTGAACTACAAAACGTTGTAAAAAACTTACCAAACAACAAAGAGTTATCTCAAGAACAAATTGGGAACGGATTAAGGCAAGCTTAAGACAAAGGGATTCAAAATCAAGTTTCAAAATTAACTGCTCAAAACGGATTTTATAAGAATGAATTGGTGAAAATTGTATTGCCAAAAGAGTTGCAAGATGTCGATAAAGGTCTGCGGAAAATTGGTTTAAGTAATTTGGCAGATGAGGGGATTAAACTGTTAAATAGAGCTGCTGAAGATGCTGTGAAAACCGCAACTCCTATTTTTGTCAACGCTGTAAAAAATATTTCTTTTGAAGATGCTAAAACGATTTTATTGGGAGAGAAAAATGAAGCTACGAGTTATTTAAAAGCAAAAACGACGAGTGATCTTTACGCGAAATTCAATCCAGTAATTAAAAAATCCTTTTCAAAAGTAGGAGCCAATGAGGTTTGGAATAGCTTAATTGGGAAGTATAATTCAATTCCATTTGTTAAAAAAGTAGACACAGATTTGACCAATTACGTAACAGTAGAAGCTTTAAAAGGAGTATTTACAATGATTGAAGTAGAAGAAAAAGAGATTCGAGAAAAAGTTGGTTTGCGAACTACCATCTTGTTAAAACAAGTTTTTGCGCTACAAGATAAATTCTAATGGTCTTCATGTCTTAAATACCTGCAAATTCTTTTTATGTAGTGCTTATGTATTGGTGCTTTTATTGTGAAGTCTCCAAGAAGGTTTTTAATTTGGAAAAAAATAAAATCCCCTTAAATGAAATTTCACGTTCTATTAGTATTTGCATCTTATAGTCTTTTTGTATCAGCTCAACAAACTGAAGTTTCTTCGCGAAATTCAAACCCAGATCCTGTGTATGACCAATTGGTCTGGTCTGATGATTTTGAGGGCTCAGGTGCAATCAATACAGACAAATGGTTTCATCAAACTCGGTTGCCCAATGGGAATAGTTGGTATAACGGAGAAATTCAGCACTATACCAATAGAACCGAAAATACTTCTGTTTCTGACGGATTTTTGCATCTTGTTGCTAAAAAAGAAATGTTTTTAGATCAAGGAGTTACAAAGCAGTATACTTCTGCAAGATTGAATTCAAAGTTTGCTTTCACCTACGGAAAAGTAGAAGTGAGAGCAAAATTACCAACGGGAGTAGGTACCTGGCCAGCTATATGGATGTTAGGTAAAAACATCACCGAACCAGGAGGATACTGGACGAGTACCTATGGTACAACTGGATGGCCTGGTTGTGGTGAAATTGACATCATGGAGCACTGGGGAAACAATCAAAATTTTGTTCAAAGTGCTATGCACACGCCTTCTAGTTATGGTGGAACGGTAAATCATGGAGGTCAAAACATCTCTACAGCTTCCACTGCATTTCATGTGTATACCCTAGAATGGTACGAAGATAAAATGGTTTTCAAAGTAGATGGAAACGAACATTACAGATATGTTCCAACGGTTTTAAATTCGAGTACTTGGCCTTTTACAGCAGATCAATACCTATTACTCAATATCGCGATTCAACCGAGTATCAGTTCATCGTTTACTCAGAGCGAAATGACGATAGATTATGTGCGCGTATACCAGCAAGCAACGGCTTCACTAGAGGAGGTTGAGGCGATGAATTCAATAAAAATATTTCCAAACTCAATAGATGATAAGGTGACCATTCATATACAACCCGAACTTATTGGTGTCAAAGGAACTCTTTATTCTTTGTTAGGACAAAAAATGTTTTCGTTTGTACAAGATTCCTCAAAAAAGGAGTACGATTTTTCAGCACTCAAAACAGGTGTATATATTATTAAGTTTAGTTCAAATATGAACACTTCCACATATAAAGTACTTAAACAGTAATAATTGAGTTGTATTTTTGTTTTTATTTTAATTATTTGTGTATATTTAAAAGTTACAAATAAAGACAATGTCCCAACTAAAGCAATTACTTAGTTTAAAAAAACACCTTGAAGAGCGTTACCGGAAATTGGTAGAGTTATCTGATAGTTATCGGTATACCGATGAAAATAAGAGTGACAGTGCTGCATTTAAAGCCATGAAAATTTTAAGCAAACTCAATCAACTTGGGTATTTGAATAGAGAATTTTCTTGACTGAATAAGTGAAAAAAATCAGCCTGTTTTTTATACCATTCTTTAATTTTGAATAGGTTGGGTTTCTGTATAGTTTAATTTTATTAAATCTTCTTCATGATTTCTGCCATCTGTTCTTGCAATTCAGTTGCTTTCAAAGCAGCTATTTTTGCAAAATCTTTATCATGTCCAGCATAGATAATTCCTCTAGAAGAATTGATAAGCAAACCGATATTTTTCGACAAACCGTATTGACAAACATCTTGGAGGTTTCCACCTTGTGCACCCACACCTGGCACTAATAAAAAAGAATCGGGAACAATCGATCTAATTTCTTTAAAATATTCTGCCTTTGTAGCTCCCACTACATACATTAAATTTTCAGAATTTTTCCAAGATTTTGAAGTCTCTAGTACTTGTTTGTAAAGTTCTTTTCCTTCTATTTTTTGAGTCTGAAAATCAAAAGCACCTTCGTTAGAGGTTAAGGCTAATACAATAGTGTGCTTGTCTTTAAATGCTAAGAATGGCTCTACCGAATCCTTTCCCATGTAGGGAGCAACTGTTACCGAGTCAAAAGCGAGGTCTTTAAAAAAAGCGTTGGCATACATGGTAGAAGTATTGCCAATATCACCACGTTTTGCGTCTGCTATGGTAAAAATTTCTGGATAGTTTTGGTTGAGGTACTCAATGGTTTTTTGCAAAGAAATCCAGCCTTTAATCCCATAAGCTTCATAAAAGGCAGTATTGGGTTTGTAGGCAACACATAAGTGATTTGTTGCATCTATAATGGCCTTATTGAAAGCGAAGATAGGATCTTCTTCTTGTAATAAATGTGTTGGAATTTTTGTTAGATCAACATCTAATCCAATACATAAAAATGATTTTTTTCTGCGGATCTCAGCAACCAATTCTTGTGTCGTCATCTTTGCGAATAAAAGTTTTGTAAAGGTACATATTTTTGAGACTTTCTACTATCTTTGTGTTGATGATTGCTGCTATTTTAAATAAAATTTTCTACGGATTCCTTACTTTGTTTGGAGTAGTGACGGTCATTTTTTTTCTCTTTAATCTACTCGGAGATCCTTCTAGGATGATGTTAGATCAACGTCAGGATGTAGCTCAATTAAAATCCATTCAACAAAAATACGGTTTCGACAAACCTTTGCTCACCCAGTATTTGTATTATTTAAATGACCTTTCTCCCATTTCAATTCATAGCAATATACCTACAAATTACACCTATTTGTCTGAAGAGAAATTTTCTTATCAGCAACTTTTTGTTTTGGGGAATCAAACGGTAGTTGTAAAGTTTCCATATTTAAGAGATTCCTTTCAAAAAAATGGTAAAAAAGTATCTGAAGTGATTTCTGAAACGCTCCCTAATACAGCGATCTTAGCTTTATCTGCAATCATGATTGCCATTGTGATTGGAATTTTTTTAGGGGTATTTTCTGCGGTTTACAAAGATTCCTTTTTTGACAGAATTACTGCAATTATGAGTACTTTGGGAATGAGTGTGCCCTCTTTTTTCTCTGCTATTTTGTTTGCCTGGTTGTTTGGTTTTGTGCTTCATGCTTATACGGGTTTAGAAATGACAGGAAGTTTATATGAAGTAGATAATTTTGGTGAAGGCAGTACCTTGCAATTGAAAAATTTGATCTTACCCGCCATTGTTTTAGGGATTCGACCTTTGGCAGTGATCATTCAATTGATGCGGAATTCGCTCTTAGAGATTTTAAATGAAGACTATATTCGAACCGCAAAAGCGAAAGGATTGACTGCTTATAATGTGATTCGAAAACACGCAATTAAAAACGCCTTAAATCCAGTAGTAACTGCTATTTCTGGCTGGTTTGCGTCCATGTTGGCGGGTGCTGTATTTATTGAATATATCTTTAATTGGAATGGTCTTGGTAAAGAAATTGTCAATGCATTGAATACCTTAGATTTGCCTGTCATTATGGGAAGTGTATTGGTCATCGCAGCCTTGTTTATTGTAATAAATATTTTGGTAGATATAATTTATAGTTGGTTAGATCCCAGAATTAGACTTGATTAAGTATGAAAAAAGTATTTTTTTTAGGACTGATAAGCTTGATGCTATGGAGTTGTAGTTTTGAAACCCCAACTCAGTTTTCCGAAGCAGCCGCTAATGAACAAGTCTTTTCATTGGCCAACGAAGCGCTGACCCTTAAAGAGGTACTTGGGCAGTACAAAGGAAAAAAAGTACTGATTGATGTTTGGGCGTCATGGTGCTCAGATTGCATCCGAGGATTGCCGAACGTAGCCAAACTACAGCGTGAATTTCCGGAAGTTGTTTTCTTATTTCTTTCAGTTGATACCCATCGAGAAGCTTGGAAAAAAGGAATTCAACGCTTTCAAATTGATGGTGAACACTACAATCTTCCCAAAGGAATGAGTGATGGAGATTTTGTGGATTTCGTTGGGTTAAGCTGGATTCCACGCTATTTACTCATCGATGAGGAGGGGGGTATTGCACTTTTCAAAGCAACTTCAGCCTCCGATAAACGCATACCGCAAGCCCTGAGAAAAATTCAATAAATCGTTATCGTAACTATTTCTTTTTCTAAAACGTTTTTCCTTTTTCATTCCTTAAATTTACAGCTTTAATAAAGTTTAAAATTAGAAGTATGAGAACTAAAATAGTTGCAGGTAACTGGAAAATGAATAATGACAAAGAAGAAACAAAAACGCTAATAGCAGAGCTTCAAAGTTCTATAGAGGACCTTTCTCTAGAGAATACAAGAGTTCTAGTGGCGCCTACCTTTGTAAATCTTTCTTCAGGAGTAGAGTTCGCAAAAAATTCAAAAATAGAAGTGGTAGCACAAAACATGCATCAAGCAGCAAATGGAGCTTACACTGGTGAAATTTCTGCAGCAATGTTGAAAAGTGTTGGAGTACATTCAGTAATATTGGGACACTCTGAACGAAGAACCTTTTTTGGTGAAACAGACGCACTTTTAGCAGAAAAAGTAAATACTACCTTAGCCAATCATATGGAAGCAATTTTCTGTTTTGGAGAATTGTTAGAAGATCGAAAATCAGAAAATCATTTTCAGGTGGTTGAAAGCCAATTGAAAAATGCATTGTTCCATTTGGAAGCAGCAGCTTGGAAAAATATCGTATTGGCTTATGAGCCAGTTTGGGCAATTGGTACAGGAGAGACTGCAAGTCCAGAGCAAGCACAAGAAATGCATGCATTTATTCGTAAGATCATCAAAGATCGTTATAATGAAGTAGTAGCAGATGCTGTTTCTATTTTATACGGAGGAAGTGTGAAGCCAACAAATGCTGAAGAAATTTTTTCTAAACCCGATGTGGATGGTGGATTGATTGGTGGTGCAGCCCTGAATGCAGCCGATTTTACAGCAATTATAAAAGCAATTTAAAAGAAGTTAATCAACGCTCTTTTAAAGAAAAAGAATAAATTTGCATCGAGATTTTTACATCTTGATGCATTTTTTTTTTGAATAGAAGTAGCACTTATTTATGGATAATATTTATATAGAATACAGTTTTACAGTCTCGCCTAAAGAGCCCGCAACAGAGATTTTGATTGCAGAATTGGGCAATGTTGGTTTTGAAAGTTTTGTTGAAAATGAAAATGGAGTGACGGCTTACATTCAAAAAGAGAATTGGAACGACCGTCTTTTGGAAGATATTTTTGTTTTGAACTCAAAGGAGTTTGACATCGAATATCAGTACAATGAAGTTGCGCAAACCAATTGGAATGCAGAGTGGGAGAAAAATTTCGAGCCCATTCAGGTAGAAGATATCGTTAGTGTTCGTGCACCTTTTCATGAAAACCCAAATTTGCAATACGATATTGTAATCGAGCCAAAAATGAGTTTTGGAACAGGGCATCATGAGACGACCCACATGATGATTCAGCATTTATTGCAGTTAGATTTGGAAAACAAAAAAGTATTAGATATGGGCTGTGGTACTGGAATTTTGGCAATTTTTGCCGAAATGAAAGGAGCCAAACCTACCGATGCCATTGATATTGATAATTGGTGCTATCTGAATTCTATTGAAAATGTTTCGCGAAATAATTGCAATCATATTTCCGTTTATGAAGGAGATTCTTCTCTTTTGGTAGATCAGAAGTATGATGTCATCATCGCAAACATCAATCGAAATATCTTGTTAATGGACATGGAAATCTATACGAATTGTTTAAAAGAAAATGCTGTTTTATTGTTAAGCGGATTTTATAAAGAAGACATTCCTGTGATCGATGCAGAAGTTGTTACATACGGTTTGAAACTCGAAACAGTGATTGAAAGAAATAATTGGGTTGCGTTAAAATATCAAAAGAATTAAAAAAATCTTTTTAAATTAGCCGTATGAGCACCAAAGAAAAAAAGCAAGAACAAGTTGATATTCTGGAAAAAGAAGTTTTTCAGCACCAAATTGTACTGCACAATGATGAGGTCAATACCTTTGAGTTTGTGATTGAATCTTTGATTTCTGTTTGCGATCATACCTTAGAACAGGCTGAGCAATGTACCTATTTAGTTCATTACAAAGGAAAGTGTACTGTAAAGTCTGGAGAATTTAAAGACTTAGAGCCCAAGTGTTCTAAATTACTACAATTAGGCTTATCTGCCGAATTAATTTAACATATGGAAAATATTTTCAAATATTATCAGTTCTCAGATTTTTTTACTGATGAGTCTTCTGCCTTTTCGGGAAACCCAATAGCCTACTCAGAAATTAACAAAACACATTATTTAATTTTTGAGAAGAAAGGAGATGTTCTTACCCTTTTTGTCTCAAAATACGGCTCTAGACAAGAAATTGGAAAAATTAAACCTGAAATTTTAGAATTGCTAGTAGCGCAGTACGACAAATCCATTCCTGAGCATCGTATTGCTTTAAGGAGGTATTTAGAATAGTATTTGGCGATGATTGCTTTTAAAAAGTATTGAAAAA
>Ga0257120_1000375_pt1 | contig 33748 bp, 29 predicted proteins | sample SI106_10metaG_FD_190153 | JGI IMG/M metagenome (GOLD analysis project Ga0257120, IMG submission 190153) | Marine microbial communities from Saanich Inlet, British Columbia, Canada - SI106_10 | ecosystem: Environmental > Aquatic > Marine > Inlet | place: Canada: British Columbia | collected...
GTAATAAAATGAAGACTGTCGATAAAACCCCGCCTAAAGCCGGAAAAAGTTTGTTGGTAACCTTAGACGCCAAACTTCAAAAATTAGGTGAAGATTTAATGAAAAATAAAATTGGTTCTATTGTTGCTCTCGAGCCTTCAACTGGTGAAGTTTTAGCAATGGTCTCTGCACCAAGTTATAATCCATCTTTATTGACAGGTAGAAATTTTGCTAATGAATTTAAAAATTTAAAACAAAATGATTCTTTAAAGCCATTAATTAACAGACCTGTTTATAACGACAAATACAGACCAGGTTCAATTTTTAAACTTGTCCAAGCTCTTATAGCATTAGATGAGGGCGTAATCACTAAAGAAACTGGTTTTGCATGTAATAAAAACACAATTGGATGTCATAATCATGAAAAACCTAACAGCCTTTTAAAAGCAATTAAACACAGTTGCAATCCGTATTTTTTTCATGTTTATAAACGGCTAATTATGAAGAATAGTAACGGAAACATTTTCGAGACGAGCAGATTTGGTCTGCGAATTTGGGAAGAAAAAGTTAAATCTTTTGGCTTTGGTAGCCCATTAGGAATTGATTTGCCAGATGAAAAAAGCGGATTTATACCAAATGTAGAATTTTATGATAGATGGTATGGGAAAAAGAGATGGGCATTTAGCACTATATATTCAAACAGTATTGGAGAAGGAGAAATAGGGGTGTCACCAATTCAAATGGCTAATCTGGCAGCTATTATCGCTAACAAAGGATTTTATTATACTCCTCACGTAGTTAAAAAAATTGAGGATGAAGAATTGAGTAATAAATACAAAATTAAATACTACACAGATATTGAAGAAAATCATTTTGAAATAATTACCAAAGCCATGAATGAAGTGGTCAATAATGGAACTGGCAGAAATGCAAGAATTGATAGTATTGAAGTTTGTGGAAAAACTGGTACGGTTGAAAATAAAAACTTTAACGATCATTCTGTTTTTATATCGTTTGCACCGATGAGTAAACCAAAAATAGCCATTGCTGTTTATGTAGAATATGGTACTTGGGGAAGTAAATGGGCTGCTCCGATTGCAAGTTTAATGATGGAAAAATATATAAATGGTAAACTTTCAGAAAAGTCTTATCAAAAAATGTTAGAAATTCAACAGTCAGTTATTCTAGATAAGAATACAAAATTTTAAAATGAAACACAGAAATCTATCCGTATGGAGAAATATTGATAAACCCTTGGTTTTGTTTTATGTAATATTATCAATAATTGGATATTTGATTATGTTTTCAAGTAGTTTTAAGGGCACAGAGTTTCAGGACTTCGTTTGGAATTCAAATTACGGTAAGCAACTGATTTGGTTACTCTTAACTTCTTTTTTAGGTGTAGTTATTCTACTTATAGATGGTAACTTAATTAAAAATAGCTCCTATTTAATTTATGGAGTTATTATTTTCCTACTATTTATAGTATTACTAATGCCCCCTTTAAAAGGAGCACGTTCTTGGTTTTATTTTAGTGGATTTTCTTTTCAACCATCCGAACTAATCAAGTTAGCTCTGAGTTTAGCGCTAGCAAAACTTTTAAGTGATGTTGGTTCTAAATTCCAAGATTTTAAAACTAAATTAAAAGCTTTTCTACTTATAATTATTCCTTCAATTTTAATTGCTTTACAACCAGATCCTGGTACTATGCTTGTCTTCACTTGCTTTGTCTTTGTATTGTATAGAGAAGGTTTATCTGGTAATTTTCTGTTAGTTGGACTTTTTACAGTTTTAATTGCAATAGTTGGTATATTTTTAAAGGCTTCTAACTCTGTTTTTTATATTGGAGAAACCATGGTTTCTGGAAATTTATTTTTCGGATTCTTTTTAATAATTGGTTTTATTTTCTCCTTTTTAATTATTAGATACTTTGTTCTTCCTAGGTTTAGGAAACAAAAAATAAGAAGCTTGATTTTAATTGGTGTTTTGGGGCTTTCAATTTCGGGAGGAATAAACGTTGTTTACGATTCTGTTTTTAAAGACAGACATAGAACTCGTTTCCAAATTATGTTTGGAATAAAAGAAGACAGACAAGGTGCAGGGTATAATATATATCAGGCTCTTTCAGCTATAGGTTCTGGCGAGGGCTTTGGTAAAGGATTTTTAAAGGGAACTTTAAGTAATGATAAATACAAACATGTACCCGAACAGAATACTGATTTTATATTTTGTGTTTTAGCTGAGGAGTGGGGTTTTATGGGCTCTTTAATTTTTATTATTCTGTATTTATCTATGTTGGTTAGAATTATAGCTGTTGCAGAAAGACAGAGAAGTAAGTTTACCAGAATTTATGGGTATTGTGTGTCTGGAATATTATTTTTTCATTTTATGATTAATGTCGCTATGGTGATCGGATTAGCCCCAGTTATTGGTATTCCACTTCCTTTTTTTAGTAAAGGCGGATCAGCCATTTTATCATTTGGATTAATGATATTTATTATGTTAAGACTAGATGCTGAAAGAAAAGTAGTACTCAGGTAGCTAATAAATTTTATGTTAGAGTGAGTGATATTTTTGAAGAAAATGATTTTCTCTTTTACTTTTCATCATGCCAACAGTTTATTTCATAAATTGATTTCACATAATCTATTTGGTATAGTTGCATTAACACAAACCCTGTTCTCAAAATTATTTCTTATTTAAAAGCCAACTAGAAGACTGAATTTTATCTCCTAATCCGTCAATAAGTTGAACGTTTAATTTTTTACATATTGGTTTTTCAGGAATGGTGTCGTTATTTTGATCTCCTCCATTTGCAAATGCTAGTTCATATTGACTTCCATGATCAGCTACTATCTTTTCAATTGTTTTACAGACAGTTCTGTCATTATCCACAGAGAGAAATGCTTTATCAACAGCTTTGATATTACTTATAATGATCATTCTTTCTTCTTCATCTTGAAATGCTTTACTGCCTTTTAATTTTCTTTGTAAATCAGAATTAACAATTACAAATAATTCATCTGAGCTCTCTTTGGCATTATTAAAATATTCGAGATGACCTTTATGGATTGGATTAAAATACCCACTTACTATAATTGCTTTTTTTCTCATTTAGATTAGGATATATATTTAAGCTCTGGTTTGTTTTTAGAATCATTTGCTTTTAAATCGGTATGGTATGTCCATTCTGGGCAATCACACTTTTTGTTTTTCTTTAAAATTTTACAAGAGTTAAAGTTTAAAATTAAAATTACAATAATTGAATATTTTACAATGAATAATTTTCTCATCTAATTATTAAATTGATTAAAATTAATCAATGCATTTATGGATTCACAATTATTATTGTTTATTTTGGTTAATATAAAATCAGATGATAAAAAACTTCGGGAAATATATTTTAATGTTGTATTACATTTTTCATAAACCTGAAAAGTTTGGAGTTTATTTTAAGAGATTATCACATGAAGTTATAGAACTAGGAGTTAAATCCTTATTTATAGTTTCGATAATGTCAGCTTTTATGGGAGCAGTACTTGTAATTCAAACTGCTACAGCAATTGAATCGGCTTGGATCCCTGACTACACAGTTGGTTTTACAGTGAAACAGTCCATGTTATTAGAATTTTGCCCAACAATAATTTCTTTAATATTAGCTGGAAAAGTTGGGTCTAGTATTGCCTCTGAATTAGGTTCAATGAAAGTTACAGAGCAAATAGATGCTCTTGAAGTAATGGGTGTAAATTCTATAGGCTATTTAATAGGTCCAAAAATATTAGGTTCCTTATTTATATTCCCTATTGTTATAACCTACAGTATGTTTTTTGGTTTTATGGGTGGTGGATTAGTTTGTTATTTTACTGAAATTATTCCTGTTAATCAATATATTCTTGGTATAAGATCTTTTTCTGAAGATAATTTTACATTTATTAGGTACGCTTTAACCAAAACTGTAGTTTTTGCTTTTCTAATCACAAGTATTTCAAGTTATTTTGGTTACTATTTAAAAGGTGGTTCATTAGCGGTCGGTAAGGCTAGTACCAATGCTGTTGTCTACAGTAGTATTTTTATTTTATTTGCTAATTATATATTAACTCAATTAATGTTAATATGATAACCGTTAAAAATATATCTAAATCTTTTAATGGGACTCAGGTTTTAAAAGACATTTCATTTGGATTTGAGAAAGGTAAAACTAATTTAATTATTGGTAAAAGTGGTTCTGGTAAATCAGTTTTAACTAAATGTATAGTTGGTTTATTTGAACCAGATGAAGGAGAAATATTTTATGATAATAGAGATTTTTTAGCTTTAAAGTCTAAAGAAAAAAAAGACCTTCGAAAAGAAATGGGTATGTTATTTCAAGGCAGTGCTCTTTTTGATTCACTATCCGTTGAAGAGAATGTCGCCTTCCCTTTAAGAATGTTTACAAATATGTTGGAAGAAGAAATATTGGAAAGAGTCAATTTTTGTTTAAATAGAGTCAATATTTTAAATAAAAATAATTTGTATCCTTCTGAGCTTAGTGGAGGGATGCAGAAAAGAGTTGCTATTGCTCGAGCGATATCTCTTCAACCTAAATATTTGTTTTGTGATGAACCAAATTCGGGATTAGACCCTGTTACAGCAATTGTTATAGATGAACTTATCAAAGAAATTACAGATGAGTATAAAATGACGACTATTGTTATTACACATGACATGAATTCTGTCCTGGAAATTGGTGACAATATACTGTTTATTGATAATGGTATAAAAAAATGGGAGGGAAGCAAAAATGAAATTCTCAACGTAAAGGTTCAGGAACTACATGATTTTGTTTACGTTTCAAAGTTTTTACAAAATATAAAACCTAAGTAGTTAAAAAAATGTGCTAAAAAAAAGGCCTCTAATGAGGCCTTTTTTAATAATTTTCAATAAATAATAGATATATTATTTATTAATTATAATGTTAAGTTTAGCTGATCTACCATCTTCTAAATTCAAATCAAATATGTAATTTCCATTTGAGATTTCAGATACATCTACAGACACTAAATTATTTACATTAACAGTTTTTGTTGTAACAACTTTTCCTGTTACATCTAAAATATTAATTGTTCCTTTTCCTTTATATCCATTTAATGGTATAGTCACTAAGTTTACAGCAGGATTAGGATAAGCATCAATTTTAGATAGTTGATTTTCTTCAACTTTTAGGTTAGTAGTTAATTCAACAGAAATACCAGCAGTAACATCACTACCAAACCCAGTTAAAAACCATGATCCGTTATTTTCAACAACACTTACTGGTTGTTTGTAAACGTTTTCAATATTCTGGACATAATCTAATTTGTCATCAAATCCAATATAAATATCTGTATCGTAAGTGTTTACACAAAATAAATATCTCTGATTATCTACTAAATCTACAGGATCAGTAAATGGTACATAAATCTCTGCATAAGCTGAATCTGAAGGGTAAGTATATTCTCCTGTTCCAATTGTATTTATCATTGTTATGTCAGCGGCAGGATCATCTAAATCAAGAAATGCATCACCCCATTCATGTAGGTAAGTTGTAAAGTACCTGTTAGAAAGATCACAACCACTACATACAGCAGCAAAACTTAATCCCATTGCCGCCATTCTGCTTGCATTAGGATCTAAGAAAGGTGCACAAACACTAACACTTCCAGTTGCATTATTTGGCCTGTAAAATGGACTCAATACCATTTTTTCATTAGTGTCTAGAGGAACATTAGAATATTTTGTATTACTAATATGGAAATCTTGTGATATTTCATTGTCACTTGTAAATTCATCTCCAGTAGTATCTACACTGTAAGTTAAATTATACATTCCTGTGCTATATGATGCCTGGCTGAAAGTAGGCAATGAAAAATATGCACTATCACCAGCTAAAATTGGGGTAGAGGCTGTAGACTGATCGTATAAGGTAGTAGCACCAAATGTGATTTTTGCATTTAGAATCGCGTTGTTATCAAGATTTCCTTTATTTACAACCCAAGTTCCAACTTGAACATCATATTCTGAGTTGTCTTGTGCATATGCAGCTGGAGTTGATGCTGCTTCTGGTCTAATAACATCAGCAGCTGTTATAGAAAGGTTGTTATCAAAATTTCTAGCACCTATAAATGCTACTACAGGTCCATTTGCCATTTCGGCTGTAATTACTGCACCAGTCGCGTCCTCGATAAAAATTGCTGGAATTGTACAAACTGCACCACTGTCTCCAGGAGCCATATTTACAAGTCCTGGTTCTCTATTAATTATTATGACAGCTCTAGCACCTGCTTGCTCTGCATAATATATTTTTGTACCAAATTGGCAAGTGTTTCTCCAAATAACAGCTATTTTCCCAGTTAAGTCATTGGTTAATGGAAAACAACCCTCTTGAGAAATAGGATTTCCTTGTGGGTTTGTTCCTGCTGTACCATCTTCGACAAACATTAAAGTATCCATGATTGCATTTGCTGTATCAGTTAAATCTGGACTTCCCCATCCGGCAACATCATTGGTTGATGAAAATCCGTAAGCTCCACCTATTGATGAAGGGGATTCAATTGTAAACTCAACAGTACCTTGACTAAAAGAGTTAATACATGTGAATAATAAAACGAATGTACTTAGTAATAGTTTTTTCATATCGTATTTTTTATTTGTTAATATTTAGTTAAATATATAAATTTTATTAATTATATAAAATTATTGTTTGTGCTAATAAATAAAAAAGGGGAGTCACCTCCCCTTTAAAATTTGAGCTACTATTTATTTATTGTATAGTAATCTTTTGAGAGTAAAATCCTTGAGAATTTTTAATATCAATTAAGTATATTCCTTTAGAATAGTTATCGGTATTAACCTTAATTATTGAATTGAACTTTTTAGAATAGACTATTCTACCTGACATATCTTTAATAATTAATTCACTAGTCTCATTAGAGTTAGAATTAATATTAATGAAGTTTGAAGCTGGATTAGGGTAAATTTCTACATTAATTAACCTTTCAGATATTCCAGTATTGTCTATAGAATTATCCCCTAAGTTCAATCTAATTGCAAACGCATTACCGTTTGAATATGCTTGATCTAATGGATACCAAATTGCACTTGACATTCCAGGTTGTACAACAGTTGCATCGTCTATTATTCCGATATCAAAAGTTCCACCACCACTGTAAAGTTCTAAAGCTGCATAATATTTTCCAGGTGTTATTGGTAGGCTCTCAAAAACATTACCATTTTGAAAACCTACTGGAATTTCAATGTAACCATTTGCAACATCATTAGTGGTTACTAAATATAAATCAGAGGTGAAAATTGCATTTCCAAAGTTTCCAGTATTAAATTCTGTAGAATCAATAATATATAGAATTACTTCTGCGTCTGCAACAGTATTAGTCGTAATTAAAGCCTTTACAGAATTTATAGTATCGTTATTTAAGAAAGGAAACATGGTAGCACAAACTAAACCATCTGATGCATCAGCTGGCCAAGAATAACTTCCGTAAGAACCTAGTGCTTGCGTTCCAGAAGGATGATTGTCAATACCATCTAAAGAGTAGATATCAGTTGTTATTTCAAAACTTCTTTCTAGGACATTGTCTCCAAAATTTGCACCACCAACTTGATCAGAATCTGAACTTACTGTATAAGTACCTTGGTAAACTCCAGTTCCAATTAACGAAAGGTCTGTTAATGTCTCAACAAAACTACTAGAATCCGCGTATAACGTATCAGCCATAGTTGCTATTGCTGTAAATGAACCAAAATCAGCGTTTAGAGTAACATTAGATTGGCCATTAACACCATCGTTTTTTACTTCTACTCCAACAATCCAGTCTAAATCCATTTGTGTAATAGGAGTTCTTCCATATTCAGCAAACTCTGTAGTCTCACCGTAAATCCAAGCAGCATTGTTCTGAACATTATTTAGATCTTTTCTAGAAATTTTAACATCGTCAACTGCCCAGTACCAAGCCCAAAAGTCGTTGTCTTCGTAATAAAACTGAATTAATACCTGAGATTGTCCGCCGATATCAGCAGAAACGTCAATACTTGTAATTTCTGGATTTCCAGAGTTCTGATCGTTTGGATATCCTGAATTGTTGGTAATTTCATATTGAACCCATGAAGTTCCGTTATCACCAGATACTCTTACTCCTCTAGTATCCTGCCACCATCTGTAGTTATGAGAAAAAGATAAAACAACACTGCTTTCACCGGTTAAATCAATAGGTGCAGAAGTTGTTGCAGTAACAAATATTGGTGTTCCGTCTCCGTCAGCACCACCACAAGCATCAGAATTAATAAATAAGTATCCGTTGGAAGCAGTTGCTGAGGCAAAAGGAGATAAAGCACCTACAGGTATTAAACTAGCGTCTGTTTCAAACCTCCATTGTGCTGTTGATCCTGTGTTTGGATCTATTGCAACAGTACCTGGAGAAGTACACGGAGAAGTAGAACTTATTGGTGTTGAGTTGGCATAATCAAAACCTCCAGTAATATTATATCCTGAATATGTACAAGAGTTGTCAAGAATCCAGTCACTTGCATTATCGAATTGATCCTCCCAAAGAACAACTCCTTTAGGTTGTGCTTCAAAGTTTGGTCTAACTTTTTCGATAATAACTTCGTGCTTTTTCGCAAGCTGATTAGAAGATGATTGAGCGCTAAAAGCAAAGCTAGTAAGCGCACATAGTAGAGCAATATAAATTTTTTTCATTTTTGTTTCATTAAGTTTATCTAAACAATAATAAGAAAAAATAACAATTAAGCTTAGTAGAGTATTAATTTTTCTTGTTTGGGTTAAACAAAACAAATATTATCTCACAATTGATAGCTTTTTTGTATAAGTTTTAAAGCTGTTTTTCACTTTGATAAAGTAACTACCATTGCTTAAATTTTTAAAGTCTATTTGGACGGTATTCAAAAAAGTTCCAGATAATAACGTTTTACCTCTTACGTCGATTATTTCATAAAAACTATTAAGGTCGTTATTTATTTCAAGATTTATATGATATTTCGCTGGATTAGGATAAAAATTTATTTTAACATCATTATTGTCTGCAACCCCAACATTCGCTCCTAAATTCATTCTTATTGCAAAAGCATTTCCATTGGTGTAAGCCTGGTCTCCGGGAAACCAAATAGCACTTGACCATCCTGGTTGTATAACAGTATTATCGTCAAGAATTCTTATGTCATATGTGTTTCCTCCACTGTATAATTCTAAAGCTGCATAATAGTTTCCTGGTGGAAGTGTTAAATTTTCCCATGTTGAATTTCCTATTGAGTAAGCAACGGGAATTTCTATGTAACCATTACTAATATCTTGGGGAGTTACTGTGTATAAGTCTGAAATAAAGTAAGAATTACTAAATAAACCATTTGTAAAACTTAAGGAATCTAAAATATATAAGATCACTTCACTTTGGGCAATAGAAGAACTTTGTAAATATGCCCTCACAGAATTTACAACTTCTTGTTGTCGAAACGGATATAAAGTTGCACAAATTAAACCATCTGCTGCGTTGGTCCAAGAGTTACTTCCAAGTGACCCTATAGATTCATAATCTGTAGGATGATTACCTAATCCATCTAAAGAATAAATATCACTTGTTACTTCAAAGTTTCTTAAGTATACATTATCATCAAAGTTTCCTGAACCTAAAGTGTCACCCATTGAACTAGCTGTTATCGTTCCGCTATAGTTCCCGATTGAAAGTGTAACAGGATTTAAACTTTCAACTGATTTTATAGAATCACTAGCAATTGTAGAAGTTGTTGCGGAAGTTGTGAAATTTGTGGGTCCTGTAAAATCTCCATTTACAATAATATTATTTTGATCCATGGAACCGTAATTATAAACAGATGCGCCAACATAATAATTTTGTTCTGCTTGAGAAAGTGGTATTCTTCCATATTCTGCACCATAACTATTCTCGCCATATATCCAAGAAGATAGGTTTTGGACATCATTTTCTGGCGGAACTGTAATTTTTAAGTCATCGATTAACCAACCATAACCAGATCCATAGGAATCATCGTTACTATCACTGGTCCACCTAAATCTAATTTTCACACCAGACTGACCTCCAACAAATGAAGAAATATTAATTCCTATAAGTTCTTGAACAGCTGGGTCGTTAGTAGTAACTTGATCGTTTAATTCAATTTGTGTCCAGGTAGCTCCAAAATCAGTAGATAATTCAACGAAAGTTTTGTCATAATTAAAAGCTCTGTATAATTGTTCAAATTCTAAGGCCACAACAGGATAATTTGTTAAATCTAGCGTGTCGTTAAGTTCTATAATTGCATCTTGATAATCGATGGGTCCATTTATTAGGTATTGAATCCCATCAAAAACAGCAAAACCATCAGCAGCTGATGAAGATGCCATTGCTCCCATATATTGATCTACATACTGTGGAGTAGTAGTCACAATTTGCCACTGTCCTTGTAAATTTGCAGCACTTATAGTCCAGTCATTTATGTTGTTGAAAGTGTTATATGCAATAGTGTCACTGGTCGACTTTTGACCGTAAGAGCTGTAATTCACTAGTGGTTTGTAGTCACAGGTGTTAAAATGGCTATTTAAAATTTGTCCAAAAACTATACTTTTAAAAAACAAGCAGATTAATAGAATATTTAATTTTCTCATAATTTTTTTTTAAATAATAGATTTTTCTTCTTTTTCGTATTGTTCAAGAGGAAGACAGCTACAAACTAAATTTCTGTCACCATAGGCATTATCTACTCTCCCAATTGGAGGCCAGAATTTATTATTCATTAAACTTACATTTGGGTAAACTGCTTTTTTTCTTGAATATTTATGTTTCCAATTATCATCTATAGCTTCATGGGCTGTGTGAGGAGCGTTTTTCAGTACATTACTCTCTTGGTCATAAACTTCATTTTTAATTTCGTTAATTTCTTCTTTGATACTAATCATTGCTTCGGCAAATCGATCTAACTCCTTTAAAGATTCACTTTCAGTGGGTTCAATCATAAGGGTTCCAGCAACTGGAAAGCTTACAGTAGGGGCATGAAATCCATAGTCCATTAATCTTTTTGCAATATCTTCAACTTCAACTGCAGCTTCTTTTTTAAATGACCTGCAATCAAGTATCATTTCATGTGCAACTTTTCCAGTTGGACCACAATAAAGAACACTGTAGTGGTCTATCAATTTTGCTTTTAGGTAGTTTGCATTCAAAATCGCTATTTCTGTTGATTTTTTAAGCCCTTTTGCTCCCAATAGTTTTATGTAACCGTAGGAAATAATTAGAATTAATGCACTTCCCCATGGAGCGCCATTAATTGCTTTAATTCCTCTTTCACCACCGGTTTTTATAATTGGATTTGTGGGTAAGAAAGGGGCTAAATGTTTAGCAACACCAATAGGACCCATTCCTGGTCCACCACCTCCGTGGGGTATAGCAAAAGTTTTATGTAAATTTAAATGACATACATCTGCTCCAATAAGACCTGGAGAAGTCAGCCCTACTTGAGCATTCATGTTTGCTCCGTCCATGTAAACTTGACCACCTGAGTCGTGAATGATTGAAGTTATTTCTATAATATTTTCTTCAAAAACTCCGTGTGTTGAAGGATAAGTAACCATAAGTGCCGCTAAATCACCTGAATGCATTTCAACTTTTATTTTAAGGTCTTCTAAATCGATATTACCCAAATCATCACATTTAACGAGCACTACATCCATTCCAGCCATAACGGCACTTGCTGGGTTGGTCCCGTGCGCACTGGTTGGAATCAGACAAATTTTACGATGTCCTTCATTGTTAGATAGGTGATAGGCTCTGATAACCATTAAACCACTGTATTCTCCCTGAGCTCCGCTATTAGGTTGAAGAGAGACTTTATCAAACCCAGTTATTTCGGAAAGATCAGCAGCTAATTCCTTGAAAATTTGTTGGTAGCCTTCAGTCTGATTTACAGGTGTAAACGGATGAAGATTAGCAAATTCTGGCCATGTGATAGGTTCCATTTCAGTTGCAGCATTCAACTTCATAGTACATGAGCCAAGTGATATCATGGAATGCATTAGAGACAAATCCTTATTTTCAAGCTTCTTAATATATCTCATCATTTCGGTTTCGGAATGGTAGGAATTGAAAATATTTTGATTTAATATATCAGATTCTCTTTCAAGGAATGAGTTAGTGGTATTACTGATTTTAAAAATCATTTTTGATGTTGCTTTTTTAAATCTGACAAGCGTTTTGGCTAAAAAATTTAGTTGTTCCCAAGAAACAGTTTCATCAATAGAAATGGTAGCTAAATGGTTTATATAACCAATATTAATCTGATTTTCTTCCAAATATTTTTTAAGATTCACAAGCGACTCTTCTTTAAAACAAATGGTATCAAATTGGTTTTTATTTTGAACATCAAAGCCAGCTTCAATTAAAGTTTCTTTTAAAGTCTGAGTTTTGATTTGAATTTTTTTGGCAATTTCTTTTAATCCGTTAGGTCCATGGTAGACTACGTACATACTTGCCATAACTGCTAGGAGCGCTTGAGCAGTGCATATATTTGATGTTGCTTTTCCTCTTTTAATGTGTTGTTCTCTTGTTTGAAGTGCCATTCTCAAGGCTGGATTACCGTGGACATCTAAAGAAACACCAATAATTCTCCCAGGAATATGCCTTTTATGAGATTCTTTACAAGCAAAAAAAGCAGCATGTGGACCACCATAACCCATGGGAACTCCAAATCTTTGTGTGGAACCAACTACAACATCTGCTCCCCAACTTCCAGGACTCTCAAGAATTACCAAACTCATTATATCAGCGATTACAGATACCTGAATTTCTAGACTTTTAGCATTTGAGGTGAAGCTACTGTAGTCGTTAATTTCTCCATATGCATCTGGATACTGAATAATTGCTCCAAAAAACTCATTTGTTAATTCAATTTTTTCAGGATCTCCTGTTATAATTTCAATTTCAAGGGGCTCTGCTCTTGCAAAGAGAACATCTTTAGTTTGAAGAAAAATACTTTCACTAACAAAAAATTTATTCACTTTGGACTTGACCTGCCCTCTTGATCTCATGTGATAAAACATTAACATAGATTCAGCAGCAGCAGTAGATTCGTCTAAAAGTGAGGCATTAGCTAACTCCATTCCCGTTAAATCAGTAACAAATGTTTGGAAATTTAATAATGCTTCTAGTCTACCTTGTGCTATTTCTGCTTGATAAGGAGTATATGCTGTATACCAACCAGGATTGCACAAAATATTTCTTTTGATAACATTTGGTGTAATGGTTCCGTAATAACCCTGCCCTATATAGCTGTTAAAATTTTTATTTTTAAGGGCTATTTTTTTTAATTTTGTTAAATATTCTTCTTCGGAAACGGCATCTTCTACTTTTAATTCTTCATTTTTCAATATAGAATTTGGTATGGTTTCTTTAATTAGTTCATTAATCGAACCTACACCAACGGCTTTCAGCATACGTTCAACATCATTATCATTAGCACCTATATGTCTTCGTTCAAAAGAGTTTTGAATCATCTTTAATAATTTAAAAAGCAAATATATATATACAACTCATTCATTTTATATTGTTGCCGAAATGTTTAATTTTATTTTATGAATATTATTAACATATTTTTTTTTCTGATAATAATCAGTTTTACTTTTAAAGTAAATGCTCAATTTGAAAAAGAACAATATCAAGATGTTGTTTTACACCTTTTATCTGGAGACACAATCCTATACAAATTGTCAGAAAACAATACTTCTCACCTTACAGGATTTAAAAAAAATAATAATAATGACTTTTGGAAGTTTAAAATTTTTTCTGAAGAAGATGTGGCATTTTACACAGACTCTAGTCAAAAAAAATCTTGGATGTATATACCTGATTTTAAAAATGGTAAATTCTTAAATTACTTAGAAATGGAATCTTATTTGTCAGGTAAAAAAGAAGCAAAGTATAATTATAAACCTACGAAATATCTTTGTAGTGGTGTGGCCTTTGGTTTAATTTTGGGGTTATTGGATACATATCAAAAAGATAGAGGTTTATTAAGCAAAAAAAATACTACGTTATTAATTGCAACTCCATTATTAAGTTCAATAGTTCATATAACAAAACGAAATAGAAATAAAATTGCTATGTCTGAAGAGCAAAACCAAAATATACAGTTTGAAGATGGATTTTTTTCTTTAAAAAAATCAAAAAATCATGTAGCATCTTTTGCTGGTAGTTTATTAGCTGTTATTTCCATCTTTGCAATTAATAATAATTAAATAATAAAGAATTCTTTATGCTTAGAAGAACGATAGAATTTATTATTTTTTCAAATATCTGGATCAGTTTATGTGGAGTTGGGCTCGCCATAAGTTCTTTTTTTTTGTGCAATCTAGAATTAAACTTTTTCTTTCTAGGTCTTGTATTCTTTGCTACTTTATTTGGTTATAATTTACAAAACCTAAGTAAGAAAACAATTCATAAAGAACGTTCTAAGCAAATTATTTGGATTCAATCCAATTTAATTAACATCAAAACGCTTACTACCATATCCTTTTTTTTTGTGATAATTTTCTCATTTTTTTTACTCAATATAAATTCAATCTTATGTTCTACTCCTTTTTTCTTTTTTGTGCTTTTTTACAGATACCCAATTTTAAAAAAGTATAATTTCAGAAAAATAAAAGGATTGAAAATTCTATTTATTGCAGTATGTTGGTCTTGGACTTGCTGTATCCTACCGCAGTTAGTATTTTCTTCATCTGTAAATTGGATAGTCGCGTTATTAGTATTAATGTATGTTTTTATAATTACGATACCCTTTGACATTAGAGACACACGATTTGATCAAGGGATTCAGACGATTCCTCAAATGATAGGAATTCAAAATTCTTATATATTAATTATGTTTATGACCAGTATTTTATTTTTTATTTCCTTATTTAACGCTAACTATAAGTTTGCTATTTTTTTAATTTTTACAGCTTTAGCATTAATGCCATCTAAGAAAAAAAATAGTGAATTTTATTATTTATTTTTATTAGACGGATTGTTATTAGTTATGCCAATTTTTGCAATATGAAAAAGTCTCAAATATTATTAATCTACACTGGTGGTACTATCGGAATGAAGGAGAATTCTGAAAGTAAATCTTTGCAACCTTTTAATTTCAATCAAATCACAAAAGAAGTCCCTGAATTAAAGAAAATTAATTGTGTCATAGATGCTGTTTCTTTCGAAAACCCAATAGATTCTTCGGAAGTTAATTATGAGTTTTGGGAAGAAATAGGAGACAATATATTTGATAACTATTATAAATATGATGGTTTCGTTGTTCTTCATGGTACAGATACCATGTCTTATACAGCTTGTGCATTAAGTTTCATGTTTAGAAATTTAGAAAAACCAATTATTTTAACAGGTTCTCAATTACCAATAGGAATGGTTAGAACGGATGGGAAAGAGAATTTAATAACAGCTATTGAAATAGCAACAGCTAAAAGAAATAATGAATCTTTAGTTAAGGAAGTTGCAATTTATTTTGAATACCAACTTTTTAGAGGCAATAGAACTACCAAGGTTAGTTCAGAACATTTTGATGCTTTTATGTCTTATAATTATCCTGTTCTTGCAGAAATTGGTGTTGAAATAAAGTTTAATTTAAATAATATTTTAGTCCAAAAATCAAAACAACTTACTTATAAAAAAGGTTTTAATCCAAATGTTTTGGTAGTATTTTTTTATCCCGGGATTGTCATGAATCAAGTTTTAAAATCGATGAAAGACAATTCTTCAAATGTTATTATTCTTTATAGTTTTGGTTCTGGAAATTTGCCATTAAGTAATGAGTTATTTTCCTTTATTAAAGATGGCCCCAATTCCAATAAAGTATTCTTAAATGCAAGTCAATGTGCCGCTGGTTCTGTCGACCAAAATAAATACGAGGGTGGAAGATTATTGAAGAATGCAGGAGTTGTTGGAATGAAAGACATGACCATTGAAGCAATTATTGTCAAGTCCATGTTTTTGTTAAATAAATTTCCTAATGACAAACAAAAGTTTCTTGAATTTATCACCAAAGATGTAGCTGGTGAGTTGTCAGAATAATCTTTTTTATAGTAGATATTTTTTTTTTGGCAGAGAAACTATATTTTTTTGTAATTTGGCTGCGCAAAAAATTAAAATTTAAAGTCAATATAATTAACATGAAAAAAGCAATTTTTATTTTAGGATTTCTAGGACTAATAATCACCAATTCGTTTACTGCTCAAAATGATTCGGTAGAAATTATTGTCAAAGATACAATTGAAGAGGCAAAAGCTGAAGAAGAAATGACTGCAGTAGAAGAAGTAATAGCAGTGGAAGAAGCTTCACCCGTAGTAGAAGAGGTCGTAGAAGAAGAGACTTCTGTATCCCAATCACTTAAGCTCAAATTTATTGAGGGTGGACCATTGTTTATGTCTTTTGTTTTAATTGCATTAATTCTTGGATTGGCTCTTTCTATCGAAAGAATTATCTACTTAAACCTAGCAACAACTAACTCTAAAAAATTATTAGAGGATATTGAAAATGCTCTATCGAATGGTGGTGTTGATGCAGCCAAAGAAGTTTGTAGAAATACAAGAGGACCAGTTGCTAGTATTTTTCTTCAAGGATTAGAAAGAAGTTCAGAGGGTGTTGAAATGGTTGAAAAGTCAGTTATTGCTTACGGAGGTGTTCAAATGGGGCTTTTAGAAAGAGGTCTTTCATGGATAGGATTATTTATTGCTTTAGCTCCAATGTTGGGTTTTATGGGTACTGTTATTGGTATGATTCAAGCTTTTGATATTATCGAACTTAAAGGAGAGGCAAAACCTGACGAATTAGCTGGCGGTATTAAGGTTGCTTTAATTACTACAGTTTCTGGATTAATAGTTGCAATTATTCTTCAAATATTTTATAACTACATAGTATCTAAAATAGATTCGTTAGTTAACCAAATGGAAGATGCTTCTATTTCTCTTATAGATGTTTTAGTTAAGCATAATCTTGGAAAATAATTTTTAGTAAAATTTCTAAAATGGAAAACAACAATCAAACTTTAATTACTAAAATAGTAACCTATGCAATAGTGTTTTTTGGAATTCTATTTACTATTTGGGTAATGAATGATGATAACCCATCAGAGATGAGTTATGAACAGCAAAAGCAATGGTCTATTGTGGAGGCGAAAGAACAGGGTTTAGCCACCAAAATGACAGCTTCAGAATTAAATGCTCATCTTTCTGAAAGAACAACCCAGATTACAGAAGAAAAAGAACAAACGCTCTGGAGTGATGTTTCTACGTTAATTAATTTTTCAATGTTTATCATTTATTTAGCTATTGGATTGGTAATTGCGGCATTTATATACTTAGCCTATATCGACTCTAAAAAAGCAATTAAATCTTTAATAGGACTTGGAATATTTACCTTTTTCATTCTTGCAGTTTATCTATTTTCTTACGATGTAAGTGATCAAGAATTGAATGACTACAATAGTAAATTATTAAACATCCAGGTTGTTAAATCTGATATTGTTATGGCAAAAATGGCCATATCATCAACTATTGTTCTTATAGCTTTTGCTTGTATTGGATGGGTGGGAAGTCCATTTTTTAAATATCTTAAGAAATAAGAATGGCTAAAAGAGAAATTGAAGAAATAAATGCGGGTTCGATGGCGGATATTGCATTCCTTCTACTCATATTTTTTCTAATCACCACTACTATGAATTTACCCCAAGTTCATGAAGAAAGGTTACCACAAAAATCAGACGTAGAGTTTTTACTTAACGAACGAAACGTACTTCAAATAATGGCCAATAAAAATGATAAAATCGGAATTGAAGGAGAGTTTGCAGATATTTCAGATATCCAAGGTGCAGTAAAAAAATTCTATCAACACAAAAACGGAACAGCTAACCAGCCAGAATATATTGAGGTAACTAGAAAAATATGCGAGGACACTTTAGAATCTCTTGAGAATGCTTTAAATGTATATCCAGATGCTCCTTTATTTAAAATTGAGCAAGACGCTTGGAGTAGAAGATTAAATGCTTGTCTAGCTTTTGGAGATGGGTTTCAAACATTACCAAATAATGCTACTGTTTCTATCCAGTTAGATAATTCTACCAAATACGTTACTTATATGAGTGTTTTGGACCAAATTATGCAAGGTCTTAATACTCTAAGAGATAGTTTATGTAGAGAAAAATTTGGTGTTTCTTTCGAGAAATTGAATGATAAAGTAGAAAGCGATAAACAAAAAATCTCAGCAATAAGACAAGTTTATCCTAAGAAAATAATGAAAGAAAAAAATAGGTCTGTTCAATAATATTTAATTATGTCTAAATTTTCAAAAGGTAAAAAGAAAAAAGATCCTGCAATTTCAACTGCAGCGCTTCCAGATATTGTCTTTATGCTTTTGTTCTTTTTTATGGTAACTACAGTTTTCAAGGAAAAAGAATCTAAAAAACTAGAAATTGACAAAGTTGCTATAAAAGAAACAATAGACCTTGAAAAAAATATTAAGGCATCTTATTTTTGGATAGGTAGAGTTCCTGGTAAAGTTGATGATTTTAGAGTTCAATTAGATGACGATCTTATAAACGATTATTCAGAGATCCGAGATTACTTAACAAAACTTAGAAAAAATCCAGAATACTCTCAGGTTTGGGACTCTCGGTTCTTTAATGTTTTCAAAGTAGATAAAAAAACAGAAATGAGAATAGTTCGTAAGGTCCACGACGAACTTAAAGAAGCTGAAGCCTTTAAAGTGGTTTATTCAGTCAATAGAGAGAAGTAATTCTTCTTCCCAAAATACTTTTTTTACAATTACATATACTAATATGGTAACTCCAAGTGGAATAAATAAATAGCTTCCCATTAAATCTAACTGATTGTCATTTAGATATCCACTTTTTAAAGCTTGCATACAACAAAGTGAAAATGAATTAAATCCAAAATGAAGTATTATAGTAATTAAAATATTATTACTGTATTCGTAGACGAGTCCTAATAATATGCTCGCAAAAATAATAGATAGTAAATTTTCTATTTGAAAATGAAGCAATCCAAAAATTAGGGACGTAATAAGCACACCAACTATTCTATTTCTAAATAATCCAACACAAATATTTTGTAAAATACCTCTAAAAAACAACTCTTCACCTATAGCGGGGATAATAGCTAATAACAATAAATTAAAAAGGAAGCCTGACAATGTGTTGGTTATGAATCCCTCTTGAAGTTTTGAATTAAACTCTTGTTGGTTTTTTAAAAAATCTTGGGTAGATACAGGTAAGAAATCATATCCAATTTTTAGTGATATCAATAAAAAAAGTTGAGCTAATCCTAAAAGAATAAAAAAATACAACAACACTTTAACCATATCTTTTTTTATCTCAAACGATAAGTTTACAGTTATGGATTTAATTATTATAAAAAATAAAAAAGATGGAATCAGAAAGGTTCCCAACTGATCACAAAATGCAAGAACTTTGTGTGCATAAAGGTATTTGAAATCTTGATTTTGGAGATCATTGTAAATTTCTAATGAGGGTAAATCCCATATTTTCTCAATGAATCCCATGGCGATCATATTAAACAATATTTTAAACACTAAAATCAGAGAAATTGATAAGAAGAACAAACTGATATAATTTCTAGCAGTAAGTAATGTTTTCTTTTTCATAAACGAAACTATATTAATTAGTTCTTAATAGCTAACTTTGTAGTTATATAATGGTAAAAATAGGTAATATATCTCTAGGTAATTTCCCTTTATTGCTGGCGCCAATGGAAGACGTAAGTGACCCCCCATTTAGAGCCTTATGTAAAAAATATGGAGCTGATATGATGTATACTGAATTTATATCATCAGAGGGATTAATTAGAGATGCGGTAAAAAGTATGCAAAAATTAGATATTTTTGAATACGAAAGACCTATTGGAATTCAAATATTTGGATCTGAGATTTCTTCTATGAGAAAAGCAACAGAAGTATGTCAAAGTGCAAATCCAGATATTATTGACATTAACTATGGGTGTCCAGTTAAAAAGGTAGCTTGTAAGGGAGCTGGGGCAGGCATCCTCCAGGATATTCCTAAAATGGTTGAAATGACAAAAGAAATCGTAAAGTCAACCAAATTACCAGTAACAGTGAAAACTAGACTAGGTTGGGATGAAAACTCCAAATATATTGTTGAAGCAGCAGAAAGACTGCAAGATGTAGGAATTCAAGCAATATCTATTCATGGAAGAACACGAGCGCAGATGTATAAAGGTGAAGCAGATTGGTCTTTAATAGCAGAGGTTAAAAACAATCCAAGAATGAATATTCCTGTTTTTGGAAACGGAGATATCGACTCCCCTGAAAAGGCATTAAGGTACAAGAGCAAATATGGTGTAGATGGCATAATGATAGGTCGAGCTAGTATTGGAAATCCGTGGTTTTTTAATCAGGTGAAGCATTTTCTGAAAACAGGCGATCATTTGCCTTTACCTTCAGTTGAGGAAAGAGTAAAAGTGGTTAAAGAACATTTAGACTTTAGTATAAAATGGAAAGGGGACAGGCTAGGGATTGTTGAAATGAGAAGACATTATGCTAATTATTTCAAAGGAATTCCAAATTTTAAACCAATAAGAACACAACTAGTTACATTAGAAACTTCTGAAGAACTTTACGATGTACTTAACAGTATTACAAATAAAATTGAATTAGAACCAGCATGAAAATTTATACAAAAACTGGAGATCAAGGTGAAACATCACTTTTTGGAGGAAAAAGAGTAAAAAAAACCCATTTAAGTATCCAAGCTTATGGAACAGTTGATGAATTAAACTCTTGGATTGGCCTAATAAAAGACAATTTAAGCGCTGAAGAAAATTCTTTTTTAATTTCAGTTCAAGAGCAGCTTTTTACAGTGGGTTCGTATTTAGCAACTGGAGACAATAAAAAGATGATGGCCCATCTTCCATCTCTTTCAGAGGAACCCACAAAAAATCTTGAAAAAGCAATAGACGAAATACAGCAGCTACTACCTGAAATGAAAAATTTTATTTTACCTGGTGGTAGTACACTTTCTTCCTATTGTCATATTGCAAGATGTGTTTGCAGGCGAGCAGAAAGATTAACGATTGAATCTTCAGAAACTACCGATATTAACCCAATAATTATTAGTTATTTAAATAGGTTATCAGACTATTTATTTACTCTTTCAAGAAAAGTACTTTTCGATGCTGAAATTTCAGAGCAACCTTGGATTCCCAACAAAAAAGAAAATAAATAAATATTAATTTATTTGAAAAGTCTTTGCAGATTCATGAAAAAAATTACTTTTGCCAAATCTTATAACTATTATTATGTATTGGACTTTAGAATTAGCATCATATTTAGAAGACGCTCCTTGGCCAGCAGCCAAAGATGAGTTAATAGACTTTGCTATGAGGACAGGTGCTCCCCTAGAAGTTGTTGAAAATCTACAAGCTATTGAGGATGAAGGAGAGATATATGATAGAATTGAAGAGATTTGGCCTGACTACCCTACAAAAGAAGATTTCTTTTTCAACGAAGACGAGTATTAAAAAAATCGTCAGTTTCAACTATTATATTTTTTAAGATGAACATGGGTAATAATTCCAACTATTCATCTATTTTTACATTCCGAAAATTTTACTAATGCTTGATGGAATACTAAAAAAATTATTTGGTGACAAGAACCAAAAAGATCTTAATGAACTTCTTCCTATAGTTGATTCAACTAATGAAGCTTTTGAGAAAATACAAGATATTAGTGATGACGATCTTAGAAAAAAAACCCAGGATTTTAAAGATGTAATTAATAATGCTTGTAAAGATTTCAAAAATCAAGTTCAAGATTTAAAAGAACAAGCAAAATCAGATCAATTAAATATTTCTGAAAAAGAAGTTTTATACGAAAAAATTGAATCTATAGAAAAGAAAGAAAACGAGGTCATTGAAGAGACACTTTTAGAAATAATGCCAAGTGCTTTTGCAGTTGTTAAAGAAACTTCTAGAAGATTAGCGGAAAATGGTTGCTTAAAAGTAAAAGCAAATGACAATGATATAAATCTTTCCAAAAAATTAGACGCAGTTTCAATTGATGGTGATGTGGCTGTATGGTCTAAGAAATGGGATGCTGCAGGTACAGAAGTAGATTGGTCAATGGTCCATTACGATGTTCAATTGATGGGAGGTGCAGCACTTCATAAAGGAAAAATTGCTGAAATGATGACAGGTGAAGGTAAAACATTAGTTGCCACGTTGCCTGTTTATCTAAATGCCATCGTTGGGAAAGGGGTTCATTTAATTACAGTAAACGATTATTTGGCGAAAAGAGATTCTCAATGGATGGGTCCTATTTATCAGTTTCATGGTTTATCGGTAGATTGTATAGACCTCTATCAACCCCATTCACCAGAAAGAATTAAAGCTTATAACGCCGATATTACCTTTGGAACTAACAATGAGTTTGGTTTTGATTACCTAAGAGACAACATGGTTTCCGAAGTAGAAGGACTGGTTCAAAGAAAACACCACTACGCAATTATTGATGAGGTAGATTCTGTTTTAATAGACGATGCAAGAACACCTCTTATAATATCTGGACCAGTACCAAAAGGTGACGAACAGGAGTATGTAGGATTAAAACCAAAAGTTGAGAAGTTAGTCAATCACCAAAAAAAATTAATCAATACACTTTTAAATGAGGCAAAATCAAAAATTGCTAAATCAGAACAAGAAGGGGTAGATAAAAAAGAACAAAAGAAACTATACGAAGAAGGTTCTTTATCGTTATTTAGATCTTTTAGAGGGTTGCCTAAAAATAAAGCATTAATAAAGTATTTAAGTGAACCAGGTGTAAAAATTCATTTACAAAAAACTGAAAATTTTTATTTACAAGATAATGCAAAAGAAATGCCCAACGCAGATGAGCCGTTATACTTTGTAATTGATGAAAAAAATAATACTATCGATTTAACTGAAAAGGGAATCGATTTAATATCTGGAGAAAATGATCCAGAATTTTATATTTTGCCTGACATAGGAGCTAAGGTTGCTGAAATTGAACAAAAGAATTCAGATACACAGAAGAGAGCTGAGCTTAAAGACAAAATGATGTCTGATTACACCATCAAGGCTGAAAGAATCCATTCCATGAACCAATTATTGAAAGCTTACTCTTTATTTGAAAAAGATATAGAGTATGTTGTCATGGACAATAAAGTGAAAATTGTTGACGAGCAAACAGGAAGAATAATGGATGGTAGAAGGTACTCTGATGGACTTCACCAAGCAATTGAAGCAAAAGAAAATGTGAAAGTAGAGGCTGCTTCTCAAACTTATGCAACAATAACTTTACAGAATTATTTTAGAATGTATCATAAGTTAGCTGGAATGACAGGAACAGCTGAAACTGAGGCTAAAGAATTATGGGACATATATAAGTTAGATGTTGTGGTGGTAAAAACCAATAAACCTATTGTAAGAAATGACCAAAATGATTTAGTTTACAAAACGGGTAGAGAAAAATATCAAGCCATTATTAAAGAAATAGAAACCATTCGATCTGAAGGAAGACCAATTCTAGTTGGAACAACATCTGTTGAAGTATCTGAGTTACTTTCTAGAATGCTTAAAATGAAAAAGTTACCCCACCAAGTATTGAATGCCAAGCTCCATCAAAAAGAAGCTGAGGTTGTTACAGAAGCAGGTAAACCTGGGACTGTTACCATTGCAACCAATATGGCAGGTAGGGGAACAGATATCAAATTAGGTGTTGGCGTAAAAGAAGCTGGAGGTTTAGCCATTATAGGTACTGAAAGACACGATTCTAGAAGAGTAGACAGACAGCTTAGAGGAAGGGCAGGTAGACAGGGAGATCCTGGTTCTTCTCAATTCTTTGTTTCTTTAGAAGATAATTTAATGAGACTTTTTGGTTCCGAGAGAATTGCGAAAATGATGGATAGAATGGGACATGAAGAAGGTGAGGTAATCCAACATTCCATGATTACAAAATCCATTGAAAGAGCACAGAAAAAAGTAGAGGAAAATAATTTTGGGATACGTAAAAGATTGTTAGAGTTTGATGACGTTATGAATAGTCAGAGAACAGCGATTTATAACCGAAGAAAAAATGCACTTTTTGGTGATAAATTAGATTTAGACATAGATAATATGATTTTTGATATTTCTAATGTTATCATATTAAATACTCAGCAAAATTCTGATTTTGAAGATTTTAAATATCAAGTAATATCTAATTTTGGGATTGAATCTCCATTTTCTGAAAAAGAACTTCTTGAAAAAGATGCCAGTGTACTTACAGATAGATTATATGATTCGGCAAAAGAAAAGTATCAGAGAAAAATCAATAATATAAAATCTCAAGCTTTTCCTGTTATTAAGAATATTTATGAAAATCAATCAGACAGTATAGAAAATATTGTAATGCCATTTACTGATGGTAGAAAAGCTTTGAAAGTAGTTGCAAAGCTTGAAAAAGTGTATGAAAGCGAAGGTGCTGAAGCTTTAAAAGCCTTAGAGAGAAATATTACTTTAGCCTTTATTGATAATGAATGGAAAGAGCATCTAAGAGAAATGGATTTTCTTAAGCAAAGTGTTTATCATGCACAATACGAACAAAAAGATCCGCTTCTAATTTATAAGTTAGAGGGTTATGAACTGTTCCAATCTATGATGGATAAAATGAACAAAGACATCATTTCTTTTTTAATGAAATGTCAGCTTCACGATCCTAACGAAAATACAGTTTCTTCTGCTCCAGCACCACGGCCAAATCAAGATTTAAGTCAGCTTAAAGCAGGTAGAGAGGATGTAGCACAGTCCACTAGAATGAATAGTGAAATGGCCCAGCAAAATCAATCTCCAGCTGTCAAACATTCACCCGTTATGGTTGCTAAAAAACCAGGTAGAAATGAAAAAGTTAAAATTTTAAATCTTCAAAACGGGGAGACAAAAGAATTGAAATTCAAACAAGCAGAACCTTTGATAAATTCTGGTTCTTGGCAGATGGTAGAGATCTAATAAAAAACTTTAGTCCCAAAGTAAAGGCATCCCTAAATAAACCATTATTAATATTAAAATAATAGAAAATAAATTTATAAGTAATCCTGCTTTTACCATGTCAGATACTTTTAACAATTTTGATCCAAACACTACTGCATTGGGTGGAGTAGCAACTGGTAACATAAACGCGCATGAGGCAGCTAAAGTAGTCCCAACCATTAAAAGGTAGGGATTTATTTGTAATACATCAGCTATGGGAATCATGACGGGTAATAACATTGCTGTTGTAGCCATATTTGAAGTGATTTCTGTTAGGAAGTTTACACCAGCAACAATAATTAGTATCACAAGGATGGAACTAGAAACAGTAATGAAAGATAACTGTTCACCTATCCATGTGTCAAGTTGAGTAGCTTGAAATCCTTTAGCAATTGAAAGTCCTCCTCCAAAAAGTAATAATATCCCCCATGGTATATTGATAGCATCTTTCCATTTCATCAAGGGTTTATTCTTATCTTTTGAAGGGATGATAAATAGAATAATTGCACTGCAAATGGCTATCATGCTGTCATCAAAATAGGGAATAACTAAATTAATAGTACTTTTTCTAAATATCCAACATAGAATAGTTAATCCAAAAACAATTAATATTTTCTTCTCCTCATTGGATATCTTACCCATCTTGTTTAGAATTTTTTTTATTTCTTGTTTCCCCCCTGGAAATCCAGTTTTATTCAGTCTAAAAGCATATTTAGTAAGAAAAAACCAAATGAAAAGCATTAAAATTACTGCAACAGGAAATCCTATTTTCATCCATTGAAAAAAAGAAATTTCAACATTAAAATTATCTTGTATAAATCCTGCGAAAATCAAGTTTGGAGGAGTGCCTATCAAGGTAGCTATTCCACCAGCTGAGGCACTGTATGCGACTCCTAGCATTAATGCTTTACCGAATATTTTATTTTCATGCTCTTTAGTGTTTGGATGGTCGTTTAATTGACTAATTACAGAAAGTGCAATAGGAAGCATCATGACTGTAGTTGCAGTATTGGAAATCCACATGGACAAAAATCCAGTTGCCAACATGAAACCTAATATTATTTTGTCTGTACTTCCTCCAATTTTTAAAATAATATTAAGAGCAATTCTTTTATGTAAGTTCCATTTTTGGATAGCATTTGCAAGAATAAATCCACCAATAAATAAGAAAATATATTTATGTCCATAGTTAGCACCAGTTTCTTGAATATTTAAAATGTTATTCGATGGAAATAAAACAATGGGAAGTAAAGCTGTAACAGCTATTGGAATTACTTCACTTATCCACCAAATAGCCATCCAACATATAACCCCCAAAAGCTTAAAACCTTCATTAGACATTTCGGTAGGCGGATCAAGTATTAAAAAACACAGGTAGACTAGTGGGCCTAAAATTTTAAAGATATTTCTAGAATTCATTTAATATTTTAAAATAAATTTTTGTTTTATTTTTTTTATAATTACTTCACCCATTTTTTTTTTGGATTCAGATGTCCAACCCGCAATGTGGGGACTCAGTATTACATTTTCAAAAGTTGTTAATTCTTCAAAAACATTATTATCAATTTTTTCAATTCTAAAATCTCTAGTTTCAATTTCTAATACATCTAAACAAGCTCCAAGTATTTTTTTTGATTTTAAAGCTGCTACTAAATCTTTTAATATCACTGATTTTCCTCTTGCAGTATTGATTAGAAAGAAAGGGTTTTTAAATTTCTTTATGAATTTTTCATCAATCAAACCAGTAGTTTCTTCACTTAATGGAGTATGAAGACTGACGAAGTTAGCTTCCTCAAAAATTTTATTTAACGCAACTTCTTCTACAATACTATTGCCAAACCCAGAAATATATTTATCATAAGCGATTATCCTTACACCAAAGCCTGCAAGTCTTTGTGCGAATGCTTTTCCCATATATCCATAACCAATTATTCCCATGGTCTTGCCCATTAGTTCAAGTCCTCTGTTCTCTTCTCTTTTCCAAAGGCCATTTCTAACTTCTAAGTTTACTTTAGGAATATTATTTACTAGAGCTAATAGCATCCCTAATGCGTGTTCGGCTAATGCATCGCAATTACCTTCTGGACTCCTAAAAACTTCAATGTTGTTTTCTTTGCAATACTTTAAATCAATATTTTCTAGTCCCGATCCAGGTCTTCCAATAAATTTTAAATTTTTTGCAAGCTTTAAAAGTTTTTTATCTAAAGAGAAACTGGATCTAATAACCAGTCCATCTAAAGTTGATGCATTTTTTTTAAAATCTTCAACTGACCAGTTTTTACCGTCTAGAATATCCCAATTCCAGTTTGCTAATGAGTCACTAATAACAGGATGAAAATCATCTAATAAAACAACTCTCATAGTTTAAAAGTAAATGGCCATTCCAATGAGAAAATATATAAGTAGGCCAATTATATCGTTGGTGGTTGTAATAAATGGACCTGTAGCCAATGCCGGATCAATTTTATATTTGTTTAAAATTAGAGGAACAAAAGTTCCAAAGAGTCCAGCGTAGGTGAAAACAGCTACTAATGAAACCCCGATAGTGAGGGCTAGCGCAAAATCACTTCTAGTTATCCAGCAAAAAATTAATGCAATAATAGCGCAGATAAATCCATTGAATAAAGCAACTGTTAGTTCTTTTAAGAGCCTTTTAAAAATGGATTCGTAATTTAAAGTATTGTTGGCTAGAGATTGAACTATAATTGCAGAAGACTGAACCCCAACATTCCCTCCCATAGCTAAAATTAAGGGTATAAAAGAAGCCATAACAGCATTTTCTCTAAGATGTTCTTCAAAAAAGCCAATGACGTAAGCCCCTAATATCCCTCCAAGTAACCCAATTAATAGCCAAGGTAGCCTAGCCCTACTAATCACAAATAAGGAGTCGGAGGACTCTACTTTTTCTGATATTCCACTAGCCATTTGGTAATCTTTTTCGGCTTCTTCTTTAATTACGTCTAAAGCATCGTCAATTGTAATTCTTCCTAAAAGCTTTTTGTCTTCGCTTAGAACAGGAATAACTACTAAATCATATTTTTCCATTTTAGAAGCCACAGATTCAGCTTCTTCAATGTCTAAAACAGAAATGGAATCTTTCTTATAAATATCTTTTATTAATGTGTCGTCTTTTGCGTATAAAAACCTTTTAAGAGATAAAATACCTTTAAATTTTTTGGTGGAATCTACTACGTAAATGGTGTAAATTTGATCTACGTTTTCTACTTGTTCTCGTAATTTGTTAAGAGCATCTTTAACAGTCCAGTTCCAATTTGCTGCAACAAAATCGACATCCATAATACCTCCAGCGCTATTCTCGTCATAGTTCATTAACATCGATATATCAGAAGACTGGTCGTTGTCTTTTAATACATTTAGGACTTGTTCTTGAACTTCTTCAGGTAAATCTTGGATAATGTCTGTTGCATCGTCAGCATCCATTTTGTTTACAGAGTAAGCTATTTCTTCGGAAGAGAAAGAGGCAAGGAATTGATCTCTTGTATCTTCTTCAATTTCAACTAAAACTTCAGAAGCCAATTCTTGGTCTAAAAGACGGTATAAAAATTGTGCACCTTTAAGGTCTATTAATTCTAGAATTTCAGCAATATCTGCAGGGTGTAGTGGTAGAATAGCGTCTGCTATAAATTTACTATCCTCTTTTTCAAGAGCAATTATTATTTGATCTATAAATTCTTTAGTTAGGTCAAATTGCATTAGAACTGGTATTGGTAATAATATTAGCTAAAATATGAATTATAAACTGGAATACCTTTACTTAATTTCGGATTCTAATAACTTCGTTATTTCAATAAAATTCTCAACTGATAATTGTTCAGGTCTTTTAGTGAGTAAAACATGATCAATTTTCAAGTCTCCTAGCATTGATTTCAAGGAATTTCTTGCCATCTTTCTCCTCTGATTAAAAATTGCTTTTACAACTCTTAAAAATAATTTCTCATCACAGTCTAATTTAATTATATCATTTCTTACAATCCTTATTACTCCTGATTTGACTTTTGGTGGAGGATTAAAAGCATCTTCATTAACTGTAAATAAATAATCGACATTATAAAATGCTTGTATTAATACTGATAGTATACCATATTTTTTAGTCCCAGTAGATGAGCATATTCTTTCCGCCACCTCTTTTTGAAACATTCCTACCATTTGATCAATGATATCCCTATTCTCATAAATTTTAAACATAATTTGAGATGAAATATTATATGGGAAATTTCCAGTAACTGAAAAATTATAATTAAAAATTCTCTTCCATTCAATTTTTAATACATCTTGGTTATGTACGATAAGGTTAGGAAAATTTTTATTTAAATAAATAATAGATTCATTATCCAACTCGTAGGCAACAAGGTTGATATTCTCTCCCATTAAAAACTGAGTTAGTGCACCAGTTCCAGGACCAATTTCTAATAAATTGACTTTGTTTTCAATTTTTATGGCCTCAGCTATTTTTTGACTTACAGTATTATCCAATAAGAAATGTTGTCCTAAGTATTTTTTTGGTTTTACATCCATTATCTAAAAGTACTTTTTTAAGTTTCAGATTTATTAATTATAACCCTTGTTGGATTCAATTCAAAGTTAACATACTTAGCTGACTTTTAAGTATCTTCTAATCAATATACAATACGATTGTGTTAAACTGCTGTGTTTTTCTAAATTTGCAATCTATATGAGTGTAAGACAAGAAAAAATTGCTAGTGTTATTAAAAAAGAATTAGGTAAATATTTACAACAAAATGCTGTTGTTGTTGCCAAAGGTGCTATGGTTACCGTTACTGTAGTAAGGATGAGTCCCGATTTATCAATTGCTAAAGTTTACATTAGTATTTTTGGAGGCAAAAATAACAACGATTCATTTGAGAATATTGTTAATCAATCTAAATTAATAAGACACGAGATTAGTAAAATTGTAAGAAATCAATTAAGGAAAATGCCAGAATTACATTTTTACAGAGATGATTCATTTGACTATGCACAAGAAATTGATAAACTCCTTCAATGAAAAAGCTCTACAAATTCTTATTAAATACTTTACCAAGACCGTTATTAATTAGGCTTAGTTATATTTTTAAATTATTTGCTCCACTTGCGTATTATGGGTCTAAAGTTCATTGTCCGGTCTGTGAAAAAGATTTTAGAAAATTTCTTTCTTATGGATCAGCTACTGCACACAGAGAAAACGTATTATGTCCTTATGATTTAACACTGGAGAGACACCGACTGATGTGGCTTTATTTAAAAAAAAGTAATTTTTTCACCAATTCTAAACAAAAAGTTTTACATATTGCTCCGGAACAATGTTTTTATCCAATTTTTAAAAAACAAAAAAATTTGGACTATTTAACTGCAGATATGGAATCTCCCATTGCGGATATACATTTTGATCTGCACAAAATCCCACTAAAAGAAAATACTTTTGATGTTATTTTCTGCAACCATGTTTTGGAACATGTAAATGACGACCATCAATGCATGAAAGAATTATACAGAGTTATGAAAAAAGGGGGATGGGGTATTTTTCAAGTCCCAATTGATTATAATAATAAAAATACTTACGAAGATGCTTCAATAACAGATCCTAAAGAAAGGGAAATTCACTTTTGGCAGAAAGATCATCTTAGACTTTACGGCTTAGATTATCCAGAAAGACTACAAAAAGTAGGCTTTAAAATCACAGTCTTTAACCCTAAACATTCTTTAAAGGAATACGATTATGAAAAATTGAGACTAAATCCTTCTGAACTTATTTACATAGTTTCTAAATAATGTCTTCATATTCTTTTGTTGTAAATAATATTTCTGATCTTGATCATGTTGCTCATAAAATCCAGAAAATGAGTAAAATAAATAAAATATTCCTATTTGAAGGAGAAATGGGAAGTGGGAAAACAACTTTGATAAAAAAAATTGTAGCGTTATTAGGAGTATATGAATCCAACTCTCCAACTTTCAGTATCATAAATACCTATTTAGGTAGCAATAACCAAACAATATATCATGTTGATTGTTACAGAATTGAAAATGAAAGTGAAGTTGAAAATATTGGTTTATTAGAGATCTTGAATGAGAAAAATCTTTGTTTTATTGAGTGGCCAAAAAAAATTCATAACTTTTTACCTGATAATTGCGTAAGAATTATTATAAATTTAAAAGAAGACATTCGTAAAATATTAATTCAGTCATGAGTTTATCAAAAGACGCGTTAAAGTCCTTAGCCCTTCAGGCATCACTTTCTCCACAGGAAGAAATGCTGGAAACAACAGTTAAAAATAAAAACCTATTTATTGGAATTCCAAAAGAAACAGAATTGCAGGAACAAAGAGTAGCTTTGGTTCCAGAATCTGTTGGTTTCTTAGTGGCTAATGGTCACAAAGTTGTCGTGGAATCAGGCGCTGGAGAAAGAGCTAATTTTTCAGATTCAGACTACAGTGAATCAGGAGCAGAAATTTTATATAATTCTAAAGAAGTTTATCAAGCTGACATAATTCTAAAAGTGAGCCCTCCAAACGAAGAAGAAATTTCTTTAATGAAATACAAGCAAATATTATTTTCTGCTTTACAATTTACTGTTCAACCTAAGAATACTTTAGAAAAATTAATGGCTAAAAAAATCACAGCCATTGCTTGGGATTATATAGAAGATGAAAATGGTTCATTTCCTGTTATAAGGTCTATGGGAGAAATTGCAGGTACTACTTCCTTTTTAATTGCAGCTGAATTAATGAGCAATGCAAATAATGGGAAGGGACTGATGTTAGGTGGTGTTGCCGGTATATCTCCACCAGAATTAGTTATAATAGGAGCTGGAACAGTTGGACAATTTGCAGCTAATGCAGCCTTAGCATTAGGAGTCTCTGTAAAGGTTTTTGATAATTCTTTATATAAGTTAAGAAGATTGCAAAATGAAATAGGTAGAAAGGTTTCAACATCTGTTATACAACCAAAAGTTTTGGAAAAAGCTTTAAGAAGATGTGATGTAGCAATTGGTGCCATTAGTGCCCCAAATGGAAGGACTCCTTGTATCGTTAATGAAGACATGGTTAAGAAAATGAAAGCAGGAGCAGTAATTGTTGACGTAAGCATTGATAAAGGTGGATGTTTTGAGACCTCAAAAATTACAACTCATCAAAATCCAACTTTTTTAAAACACGATGTAATTCATTATTGCGTTCCTAATATAGGCTCTAGAGTTTCTCGTACTGCAAGCTACAGCCTCAGTAATATATTTTCACCGCTTTTAATTCAGATTGCTGATTCTGGAGGTTGTGAAAAACTCATTCAAAAATCTAAAGGATTTAGACATGGTGTTTACATTTACAACGGAACTATTACGTCATCTATTTTGGGAGAGGCTTTTGAATTGCCTTATAAAGACTTGGATTTATTAATATCTGCTCTTTAATAGATTTGTTATCTTACGTAAAGACTAGATTTTACAGCATCAATAATTCTTTTAACACTTGGCAGTGCTTCTTCAATTAATACTTTAGAAAAAGCAAATGGAGTGTCTGCTTGCATAACTCTCATAACGGGGGCATCTAAATAATCAAAAGCATATCTTTGAAGATGGAATGCAATCTCACCAGAAATTGATGCCAATGGCCAACTTTCCTCAACTACAACACATCTATTTGTTTTTTTAATTGACTCTACTAGGCAATCATAATCTATTGGCCTAACAGATCTTAGATCGATTACTTCACATGAAACACCTTCTTTTTCTAAAACATCAACTGCTTCTTGAACCACTTTAAGAATTTTTCCGAAAGAAACTATAGTTATATGATCTCCCTTCTTTTTAACTTCAGCTTTTCCAATGGGAATCAAGTATTCACCTTCTGGTATTTCACCCTTGTCACCATACATTTTTTCAGATTCCATTATTAAAACAGGATCATTATCCCTAATGGCAGATTTTAAAAGTCCTTTGGCGTCATATGGGTTTGAAGGAGTTACAACTTTTAATCCTGGTACATGAGCATAAAATGATTCAAAACTTTGAGAGTGTGTAGCAGCTAATTGACCCGCAGGACCATTTCCTCCTCTAAATACGATAGGACACGAATATTGCCCTCCACTCATTTGAAGCATTTTAGCTGCACTATTGATAATTTGATCTGATGCTAATAAAGCGAAATTCCAGGTCATAAATTCAACAATAGGTCTTAAACCATTCATTGCTGCACCTACTGCAATACCAGCAAAACCAAGTTCTGCTATAGGGGTATCTATTACTCTTTTGGGACCAAATTCATCCAGCATTCCTTGAGATACTTTGTAAGCACCATTATATTCTGCAACCTCTTCACCCATAAGAAAGACCGTTTCGTCTTTTCTCATTTCTTCAACCATTGCTTCTCTTAGAGCTTCTCTATATTGAACCGTTCTCATAGTTTAAATTTCGCCAAAAGTAAATCATAAAATGAGAATTTTTAAATATTTAAAGGGTTTTTTCTAAAAATGGTATTAAAAAAATAAAATTGTTAAACTTTTATTATGCATGCATAATAAAATGAAATTAATTTAGACTCAATTACAAAGAAATACATAACTTTGAAAGGCAAATAAAAATTATTTTTTTTATGAAAATATTAGTCTGTATAAGTAAAGTTCCTGACACAACG